>Ga0307952_1001119_pt1:0-12500 | contig 13897 bp, 15 predicted proteins | sample OrgLakmetagen376_FD_201821 | JGI IMG/M metagenome (GOLD analysis project Ga0307952, IMG submission 201821) | Saline water microbial communities from Organic Lake, Antarctica - #376 | ecosystem: Environmental > Aquatic > Non-marine Saline and Alkaline > Saline | place: Antarctica: Organic...
GTGTACTGTGGAGACGGTATATCACCGCGTACCGCGAACGTTTCTGACCCCCACGCGGTGCGTCGGGAGCATTTAAATAACTAAGTTAGGGCCTCACGAACTTTGCATTGGGTTTAATTAACTATTAGGGACACAGAGGGGAGGAAGCACGTCTTCAATCCCTTCACATGAGCATGCACTCACACGTACGCGCACACAAACGTACCTGCACGCAACGCACACACACGCACGTGCACACACACACACGAGTACACAACGCACGCACACACGTACGTACACAACCGTACACACGCACACACGTACACAACGCACACACGTACACGCACGCACACACACACGCGCACACACACGCACGTACGCGCACGCACGCACACATGCACACGCACACACACACGTACGCGCGCACACTCGTGTACAAATGCATGTGCGTGCAGCTCCAGAGGGCCCTCGCATAGGCCGCATTGAGGTAAATCATTAAATTGTGTGCCCCTTGCTTAGCTTGCATTGGGGTTTTATCAAACATCAAAAGTCGCATTGGTCACAAGTCTCTACGGCACATACAAAAATGTTTGCAGGGATTTCATCAACTATACGGTCGGTCATATGCGGCGTACGTAAAAGGTTCTGGCCAACCCTATAATGGGTCTGAACCTAATCTCAGCTTATTGGCAGAACTACCAAACTTGCATGCTCTCAACTGGAGCCCATCAACACCGAACCTACCACACGCAATTGCACAGTATCCTCTGGAAGACAAGACATTTGTGTCCGCGCAACGTTGTCCCTGCAAATTAATGCGTGCACAGTGCTTTTGACAAATGGGAAAAAGGCGGAAACAACAAGCAAGATTTTGGTAAGGCAAAAGATCGTTTAAGAGCACCAGCATGCTGCTGTAGTTCAATAACGAGTGAAAGCGCATAACGAGTCTCACTCCTAGAGCAGCAGCAAACCCTTGCAATGTCTGCCTTGAGCTTTTTGCTTTCTTGTTACATAAAAGCAACATGGAAGATTTGAAAGTATACAGTGTAGACTTTCCTTCCATTAGCCAATCGCCAAAAACCATCCCACGATCATGATACACTTCTTGACGGAAACAGTGATGCGATGCTTTGTCCTTTCTACACTCATTTTTCCTAAAGGACTCCACACATTGAATGTCAAGAAAAGCTTCATGTGAATCTATCAAGACAGTAATCATTCTAGCAGCAGAGCCAACATGCAAGGTGCATTCATGCAAGGTTCATTCATGTAAGATTCATTCACTCAGGTGCTGCTATGACAGCGTTATCGGTGCAAATAGCAGCATGTGAAACTTTTGTTCTGAGACGCACACACACCAAATCACACTCACATTGAGCCACATGAGAGGTGAACACTGCCCGAGGATTTTTTGTTTGCGATGCCAGTACCTGCGGCATTGATTATATGTAGGGTTGGCCAGGACCGTAAATATACACCGTATATGACCGTATATTTGGTGATCTCCCTGCCAAAAATACCGTATATACACCGTATGTATATGGTTCTGGCCAACCCTAATTATATGATGACAATAAGCAAGCAAAATCAGCACTGTGATTGCTTTGCTTTGGCCCTGGCCAATACCATTAAGAGAGGAAAAAGGGGAGAATCTGCTGAAGGTAATATACAAGTAGCTTCATTAAGGGTAAGTTTAATGTCTGCAGACTTTTCAGGCAACCCAACTTTAAACAGCTTTCACTGGTATGTCCAATTATGGCTCGTCCTTTGAAGTGTACCATATAGTACTGATTTAAAGAATGTGTGTTTGCATGTTTCTATGACTTGAACAAGGTTAGAAGAGCGTGGACCTTTATTGAGGAAGCATAGCTTGTTGGGTATTCAGGCAGGTTAGCAGTTGGCTAGTTACTTAATGTTTTGGGTTTCCTGTCTGGCTATTGTCTCTCTCTGTAATATAAACCGTCCAAGTCAACATAGCTATCAAATCACCTGGCAGACTGTTTTGTCCCTCATTGACCTGTTCCTGGCTCGGCACATCATGCCTTGTAGATGGTGGTCCCGCCTTTGCCTGCAAAGACAGTAGCTGCCACCTGAGCTGCTGCTCACTGGCCTGCTGTTGCTGCAACTGCTGCTCCAACACGTGCATCTGCTTCTGCATGTCTGCCATCTGCTCAACAAGACTGGACTGGATGCATCTTGGATCTGCTGTGTCACCAGCCTTGCCGTTGAAAAATCCTTCTGCTGATGGGCTGAAGTTGCGGCCAATAGATGTCTGCCGTGCTTGAACAGTTTCATCCATCTGAGCCTTCCAGGCAACCAGCTTAGCAACCTGTAGAAAGGGACAGTGAGTTTTGCGCACAATCATACATCATACGTACTGTGCTGCCCTCCATGTGAATGCAGGGCAAAATCAGGATAGCAACACGCAAGAGCCAGCCCTTCCTAGGGCTGCTTTCTAATCATTTGTGGAAAACGCCATTACTAACACCAAAAAGCGTAACAAAAAAAATCTGACGACGTGAAGCCAAAGACTTTCCCGGATTTATGCAATGTTGCGGGACAGTGCACGGCGTGCTGGCCAAAGTACAGCCTTGACAATGGGTATGTTTTGAACATCCATGATCACCCCTCAGCCAGATTTAACATTTGCAGCTATTAGGCCAGCAACTATTAGCCCTATTAGCCCAGACCAGACTATTAGCCCCCCAACTATTAGTCCTGCAACTATTAGGCCTGCAACTATTAGCCCTATTAGCCCAGACCAGACTATTAGTCCTGCAACTATTAGGCCTGCAACTATTAGGCCTGCAACTATTAGCCCTATTAGCCCAGACCAGACTGTTAGCCCTGCAGCTATTCGGCCTGCAACAGAGGTGGTGGAGGTGAGGCAAGGAAGTGTCACAGAAAATCAGCATTAAGGGGTCACTCAAAGTGGAATCCTTGGAATGCTGGAGAGCCCAGGTATGGGGACACATGTCACTACAAGCTCTCTCTTGTTAAGGACTGGTAAAAGGAAGATAAAGCGCAGTGCTTGATGAAGCAAGCCCATTCAGACCTGCTCGTAAATTCGTAGCACAGCTGCCACTGACTTTCAGCAGTGTATCATTTGCAGAGGGGGGCCACGGAGACCCAAAATGGACATATTGACGTATTTTGATGTGCTCTTTTGCCATTGCATGCGGGGGCACATACTTTAATTGCCAATATATACCGGTGCACTTTTCAAAGCTGCTTTGTGAGTACAAGACTACAAGATGTTGATGCGGGGTGTTCCCGGAAAGGCTGTACAATATATCCCTACAAAAGAAAATGGGGGAAAAGACCCACCAGATATCCATATAATGATATTCAGCCTTTTAAACCCCAACATTCATAGCTCATGTAGTGTAAACACTGTGCAAGATACGAAGCACACTGGAAAAGTCGCTCTGGGGAACCCCTCCACAAGTGGAAATTGCCAGTGATATCCATACCATAGTCATTTCAAGAAAGTTTGCACCAACCACTCTCCGTATCAGCGGGGAAAACCTTTCGAGACTTATTGATCTCCTCCACAAGGAATAACGTTAATTCATTTTGGGGAACGGGGGGTGTCAATCTCTGATTCAGTTTCAAAAGGGAAGGGTACAGGGTTGCCAGTCGCGGTTGTGTATTTATGCAGTGAAAACCATGAAACAGGATTAGCCTGGCCATATTAAGTCCGTGGCTTGGATATTGCTGTGCCTTTCTAAATATTTGTCCATCTGAGAGAGTGCAAGCGAATTCTGGTATTGATTTTCAGGTTTTAGACAGCCTTTTGCGGGCGTCATCATTCGCGTCACTTCCTTCCTACACCATTGTGTCTGCTCCCTACTTTCTTATTGCTTGGTTCAAAGTGGCTGATCATTCCTACCATTCCCCATGCACTTCCTAAGCCTGCAATTACACTGGCAGTCGCAGTTGACAAGGGTAGAACGCTGATAACTGTGGACTAAGTTAACCTATGCCTTTGCAACTTGTTTGCTTTAATAAAGTAAGCCTGGTAGTCTGGTACCGGACCTGCTCCTTTAGCTCGAACACGACCGGATCCGTACGGGGGGGGGGGGTATCCTTGTCATCCGTGTCTAGCCAAAGCGGATTGTTCAACGAGCGGAAGTTTCTGGTCAGCACTGGCTGGTCAGTGTTGTGAGAGCTTGAGGCATTGGGTTCGGCGACCTGCACACGGGCAGGAACAGTTCCATTCCGAGGAAATGGGGAGGCAGAATCGGCGCATAAACTATAAAGAGCAGTACAACTCCAGCAAGTGATAACAACGAGAAGCAGCTGCAAGTTTGTGCTTGAAGGCTTACTGGCTTTGGCAAATGCAAGCACACGTTTTGCGCCCCATCTCTGACCTGACAGTCTAGAAGCCTGAAGCTCGTCCTTTTGGGAACAAGTGCTTCCCAATGGTGGCCTTGAATGTCACACGTGCTCATGTAGGAGGCGTGGCGTATGATGTGGATTTCTTGACAACGGTTTCTGCTGCTTCGTAGCAAAACAAAGTCCTTTATTGTTATTATTATTATTACTGCTTTAATATTTACTGCTAATTCAGAGCGTTTACTACTCTAAGGGCTTCTTTCCTTTCCTCCAAGGTAAGCTGTTTTTACGGTGTCACAGTGTCAGTTGGGTAACGTGTTTGACAGCAGGGTGTAGTTCCCTGCTGCAGGAAGCTGCATGCCAAAAGGCACGAGGGCAACGGACTGGAGAGCAGTGGCAGCAGATGAAGAGGCGAGAGAGAGGGCCAAAGCTGCATTTGAAAAGCACAACAGTGACAGCGGCAACCTGGATGTTTTGGAGAGGTGCAGGCGCCTGAATGAATTCCTGTCCAAGGCAAGTGGGGTTTAGAAACAGGACAGCCTCAGCTGAAGCAAGAGCGTCACACACCCGCTATACGCACACACACACACACACACACATACACACACAGACATATACACACATACACACAAACACACACACGTGCACACACACATAGACACACACACGCATACACACACATACACACGCATACACAAAGACACACACACATGCATACACACATGCACACACAAACACACACAAACACACACAAACACACACATACACACATGCGCGCACAGGATTTCATGAAGCCTGGGCAGGGGGCCAACAAAGCTGAGCTGCAGGAGATCCTGGCACTTCTAAGTGCTGGGAACACCAAACGCCCTGCCTTCTTGGACAAGCCTTCCATTTTTCAATCAACCCCCTCTAACATTAAAGCTGCAAAACGTTCTCCAGCACCAGCAGCTGTGCCAAATATTCCTGGCTTTGGAGGCTTAGCCGCTCTGGGAGATTTTGACGCGGACCGGTTGCTGGATTTAGTTGATATGGATGATGAGGGGAGCCAAGGGTGAGATTTTTGGGAGAGGGCATTGGAAATTTGGTGTTAAGTGTCAACTTTTGCGCTGTTACTTATGCACACGAGATGTGAGCTTCAGCGTGTATTGCTTCAGAGGATTATGTTGACAGGCAGGCCCAAAAACGTGTGAGGTCATTTTGATGTTTTGATAAAAGAGAACGCGCGCACACACACACACACACACACACACACACACACACACACACACACACACGCACACACACACACATACACACACACATACACACACACACACGCACACACACACACGCACACACACACACACACACACACACACATACACACATACACATACACACACGCAAACACACACAACACTCACGAGTTGTTTGCTTCAAGATTAAGCATCAAATTTTACATTACACTTAATCGTTCCGTTTATGTTGCAATACCTCAGTTATTCTGCCCCTCTTTGACCTGCTTCGGGATTCCCCCCTGTGCAGCGTCTGTGTCATTTAGCTACTTTCTCTAATATCTCAGCTTGCATTCAATATGTGAGCAAATGTTTGGCCATCATGGCAGTTGCCCTCCCAGGATGATTGTGTTTTTGCAATGGGTCATCACTAATGACTCATTAGCGTCTTACCAATTATAGAACATGCACGACTTTATACTTAATCAATTTCTGTCTGCTGCAACATTCATCTAATTAAGGAACAAATGTGCGCAGATTTTGTGTGTGCCATGATTAGAACATGCCACCCGACAGACGTATATGAGCCCTCCAGCTCTGACCGCACATCCTCTGTCTTAAGCGTCCCCATTTCGCATTTGCTTCCCGTTTAGATCAGCTCAAGTCGTACAATCTCCACAGCCTTTCAGCTCTGACTGCATGCCCTCTGTCTGAACCTCTCCAATCCATGCTTGATTGCTTACCACATTTCATTTAAGTTTGACTTGTGCAAAAGAGCAAACTTTTTCATTTAAGTATGACTTGTGCAAATGTATGGCGGTATGATATAATTTGATTATGACATGTGCAAAAGTATGACAGTATGATTTGAGCAAAAGAGCAAACTTTTTCATTTAAGTATGACTAATGCAAACTGCAGGCCATCTGCCCGACCCTCCAGCTCTGACCGCACATCTTCCGTTGGGAGTCGTCCCAGCAGCACCAGTGCCAGCGCAGCTCCTCCTATTGCTCCTGAAGAAGTGGATGACCTCATTGGTGAGATCCATCATTCTTTTCATGAGCTCCTGTACTCTGCAAAGCGTTCATGGTTCTTGCTTCAGAGTTTGATAAAGGTAGCAATGGACCTCCCTTTCCCACATGCTTACGCAGGAGACCTGTAATGGTTCAATGGCTCTGGGGAAATGTGCTAATGATTGCATGCTGGTGGTTACAATGGCACATTGATATAATTAGAGGCAAGGAAGGAATGCGATAGCCTTGCTTACTAGCACTCAAAGCTTGATGTCACCATTCAAGTATTTGTGCGCTTGTTTACCAATCGTCCACAGGGTTGGCCAGAATGGTGCATGTTAGCTTGCATGACTCTGAACTCTAACATGCCCTGCCAAAGTATATCACACAGACCGTGCATGCTGAGCACTAGCCATGTAACAGAACGCATGAAGTCGTCCTTGACTTCACAATCGTTTGCAGGGCTGCTCAACGTCGACGCTCAGCTGACAGATCAGCAGCAGCGGCAGTACCGACACCGACAACAGCAGAGAGATAAAAAGGAGCAGAACAGTGACTGCAGGGAGCAGCAGGAGGAAGAGCAGCGGCAGCAAAAGCAGCGGCAGCAAGAGCTGCAGGAGCAGCAAAAGGCTGCTGAAGAACAGCAGCAGCAGCAGCAGCAAAAGCAAAAGGCTGCTGAAGAACAGCAGCGGCAGCAGCAGCAGCAGCAAAAGCAGCGGCAAGAAGAGGAGCAGCGGCAGCGTTTACTAAAGCAGCAGCAACAGGAGGAGCAGCACCGACAATTGCTGAAGCAGCAAGAGGAAGAGCAACGGCAGCTTGAGGTGAAGCAGCAGCAGGAGGAAGAGCAGCGGCAGCGGTTGCTTAAGCAGCAGCAGGAAGAAAAGCAGCGGCAACTTAGGAAGCAGCAAGAGGAAGAACAGCAGCGGCAGCAGCAGCTGAAAAAGCAGCAAGAGGAAGAACAGCATCGGTTGTTAAAGCAGCAGCAAGAAGAAGAGCAGCGGCAGCGACGGCTGCTTGAGGCAGTGTGTTTAATTCAGTCTGCTGTGCGAGCATTGCACGGTCGGCGTGCACACACTCGTTTGCGCACTCTGTATGCCCTCCGTCGTGCCCAGGCTGCACGTGCGATCCAAGCTGCATGGCGGGCCTGGTCCTCCGTACCCGAAAACGTGTGGAAGCTGCGCCCCCTCCGTGCCACAACCAGTGCTCATAATCAGCACCGACCCCGCCCTGCCAGTGCTGCTCCTGCCTCTCTGTCACAGCTGGTGCATGTGCGGAGTCAGGGCGACCAGCGCTTGGCCCCCCGGGAGTGTTGCAACGGCAGTGGTGGTGGGGGTGGGAAGGGAGAGGAGGATGTAAGAGGGCGGAGGGAACCTGCGCAACGAACGGTATCCGGCGTGCATGCACGCAGCTGCACTGTGCGCAGGGACGAAGTGAAGCAGCGAGGGGATGTGGCGACACGTGCGGTGATGGCTGGGAGCGAACATAGGAGCGGTGCTGCTGCTATTGAGGCAGCACGTAGAGGGTCCATAGTTTGATTATTTCCCTAACAATCCCATTGTCTACGTCCTGTGCCTGTTGTGATGGTGCGGCTCTTCTGCTGGGGGAGCTTTACTCCTTGCCTTATAGTGGGCACACGTCTCTGGAGACCAAAACTCCTCCAAGGAGCATCCACACCATCCTATTGGGATTGGGCGGCACCATCTACAACATTCACACAATAGATTTTCTCAAGGACTTGGTTCTTATTTCTCTGACAGTTAAGAAACTTGCTTCCAAGCTCTATACGCATTATTTTTATTATGCTGCTAAATTTGTCCGTACCAAGCGCAAACTTTCCAGTACTATCATTAGCTCTTATCAGGAGCCAGTTTCAGGTCAAGTCTGCAACCCTCCTGTTCCTCGTATTTTTCTTCTCTTTTTATGGTGAGGGAACTTTACGGTACCCAGTACTAAAGTGGCTGCTTTCCCTTGACTATTGTGGGGAGTGGTTTTTACTGCTCGTGCTTTCATTCCTTTAAATAAACTGACGGCCATGATGGCCAATGAAGGATTTGATCCTACAGAGGCAGGATGAAGCCAGGCAGCTGCTGGGCAAATGATTATTAAAGCGATCCAACAAGGTACACAGGGTGCCTGCATGCTAGCACAGGCAGATGTAGGGAGTCGTGCAACATTGGTACAACAAGGTGTTATACGCCCTTCTGAGGAGACACATGTAGGAATGATTCCAACCTGGCTCTTACCTTCCAATCTCAATGCGCAACAGCGGAAATTCAACAAGCCAGATGCGTTCATATTTACTCCGACCCAGCAACCAAGTTCCAAACGAAACCCAACAAACATGTATCAATAATAATGCATCAAGAGTAGCCTGTAATAACCTAGCTGATGGCCTTGCCAATCCATAACCCCTGGTCCAGGCCTGTCGGACAGGCAGTGAGGACACTAGACCGCAGAACCAGCTGACTTGGAGCGCTGCGCAGGAACACCACAAAGGCCCCTGCTCCACCCTTCAAGGAGGGGCCTCCGTTACTCTCCACACCATCCTTTTGGGAGTGGGTGGCACCATCTACAACAGTCACACGCTGGAGCTTTTTAAAGAGCTGGGTCCTGTTTCTCATAGAGTTAAGAAACTTGCCTTCAAGCTTCATGTTCATTCTGTCAATTACGCTGCCATCCCAGTCCATATTAGACATGTCCTTTACAGCACTATTATCAACTCGCATCAGGAGACGGTTTCAGGTCAAGCCTGCAACCCTCCTGATCCCCATTGATTTTTCCTTTCCTTTTCGCGGTGGAGGAGCTTTACGGTACTCGGTACCAAAGTGGCTTCTTTTCCTTAATTACTGTGATTTTCACTGCCTGCATAGTTTTTCTTTGTTTCCTTTTTACATACATCCTGGCAAAAATTCCCTGATCTATATTGATACAATAATTACCCTTGGCGTGGTGGGGGGTTGCCTGGTGCAGGTGTCAGCCCCTGCATGCTTTGTTATCATTACCGGCAGACCTTTTCTTACCCTTTCATTTTGTTTCTGTTCCTTCTTTTTCAATCCTCCGCTCCTCCTCTGAGTCTCCCTCTCACCCGCCCAGTGTGTACTTCTTTAAGGTCTCTCCTCCCTACATCCTTATTCCATTTCACTTTTGATCCGGGGGGTTGCAGAAAAGGAAAGGACACTTACATCATGATGCCATGCATAAAGGACCTTCGGCATCACTCTAGTGGGAATTGCAACGATTATAGGAAGCCTCACAACATCCCAAACAGACAATATAGCTTATTTATAATTAGCTACGATAGGGATCATAACCAGTTAGTTCCAAAAATACTTGAATACCAGTTGAAGAATGACTTCAACCACAATTCAACCGCATTTTTCAACTGTGGCCTTCTGTCTGACGAAGTGGCACCCATCATACTGATACTGGGTTCCAAAAAAGATAAGGCTACGCTGGAAATGTTAGCACGTTCAGCGTGATTGAGGGCTATTCGCCAGACTGAAAACTGGGTTTATGCGAGGATTTATGCACACCAATTCATGCACACCGCGTGCTAAAAGCATGGGTGACCATATGAATGCCAGGAATTCAGTGCAACAACATACCCGTCAGAAAACTTCACTTGAAATGTGGTGCGGCGCAGGCAGTCACGCTTGCCAATCACCCGGGATACAACAGAATAGGAACATGCTGGTAGTAGAAACACACACACATACACAACATAATGCATGTAGTATAGAATCAACGTTGACTACCACCCTTGATAGGACGCTATTCATGCTGGTACCAACTCGGCAGTCCTAAAACTTCCCTCAGTTAACCTGACCCGAAAAGTATGTTGCAACTAGCGAGCCGCCTTCTTCCCCCTTCCCCCATCTCGTAGGCTGCTCGCAGCCGGTCTTCCTTGAACCACTCTGCCTGCACCACAACCATGCTCTAGCTGCGCACATCGTTGCACCACAACCATGCTCTAGCTGCGCACATCGTTGCACCAAATGCTCTCATCGTTGCACCATGCTCTAGCTGCGCACATCGTTGCACCACAACCATGCTCTAGCTGCGCTCATTGTTGCACCACAACCATGCTCTCGCTGCGCACATCGTTGCACCACAACCATGCTCTAGCTGCGCACATCGTTGCACCACAACCATGCTCTAGCTGCGCACATCGTTGCACCAAACGTGTGTGCAAACCGCAGAGCTCGCACCAAGTGGCGACTGCCCTCCCGCCAAGCCTGCGCCAAAACGTACTGTGCTGCTTATATACAGGCCTCCGCATCTCTGCCAAAGTGGGAGGCGGCGGCAACAAGAGCAGCACTGCATTTGGAGACGGCTCACAGTGACCTGCACCAAATAACTCATCTCTGCCGGACATGCACGCGAGCTGACCCTGTCCACTGTCCATCAAGCACCCTGGGGTCTGCTGTGTCGTTTCACTTACACTACACTGACACATCTTACAGCTGCAAATCCTGACCCTAGACACACACTTTTACACACTATTACACACACTTTCACACACACACACACACACACACTCACACACACACACACAAACACACACACACACACACAAACACACACACACACACTCCGCACAAATAATGCCAGAGCACGTGCAAGAATGGACCACAACACAACACCTACACACACACACACACACATACACACACACTTTACCAGGCACTTGCACCCTTTCTTACAAGGTTAAGTGTGCCACACACACACACACACACATCCACACATACAACTTAACACACACAACACACATGGCCACGTACAAATCGGCCCCAAAAAGCTGCTGCTGCTCATGCATGTGTAGGCACGACAGCCTGGGGCCTGGGGACACAATCTGTATTGTGTATCTGTACAAGGAATGCACCATATCTGTGTCATAATTCTGTACCCTGGGCACAACGCATATGCGTTGTGCGTCCACAAACGAGACACACTGCGGCGCAATACAACTGTGTTGTGCGTCTGAGGACGAAAAAAATACTGAGGCTTAACACATCTGTGTTAAGATCAGAGGACAAGACACACTGAGGCTTAACACATCCGTGTCATGCGTCAAAGGACAATATGAATACTGAGGCTCAACACATCTGCGTCATGCGTCAGAGGACAAGACACACTGAGGCATAAGGGTGCGAGCTCAGAGTTTCCGCAAAAGACTCCGCCTGTCTTGTTCTGTTTGTGCTGCGGTCTTGAACTTCATTGTGGAGGGGCCGGCCTGAAAACGTGTGTGTGTGTGTATGTGTGTGCATGTGTGCGTGTTTGTGTGTGTTCTTGTGTGCGTCACTTTGTTGTGGTGGGCTGGCCTGAGAATGTGTGTGAGTAAGCGTATTTTTGTGTCTGTATGTTTTTGTGTGTGTACTTGTGTGCATGTGTGCGTGTTTGTGTGTGTTCCTGTGCTTCTTGTGTGTGTGTGTGTCTGAGTGTGTGTGTGTGTGAATTGGTAACATCATAGATAGCCCACACTCCACATTGAATAATGGGCATACGCCTCAGTCCGCACCCCACCATGTGCATGGCGGTTAGCTCGTGCGCAGCTTATCCACACGACAGACAGACAGCCCCGCCCCCTATGTACTTAAGGGTAGGGTTGGCCAGAACCATACAGTGTACATACGGTATTTCTGGCAGGGAAATCATCAAATATACGGTCATATACAGTGTGCATATACGGTTCTGGCCAACCCTACTTAAGGGGTATTCACCCCAACCCACGACTCACCTTGTGCATAGCAGTCTGTTTAGGGGTTCCGCGCATTGATGCTGACTGCTGTATCCCTGGAGAGGAGGATCTGGGGATGTTACTGGCGGTGTTTCCTTGGGGGGCGGGGGCCTTGCCAGTGGTAGAGTGCCCAAAGACAGACGAGTTGTTCCCATGGCGGATGTGTTGGTTGTTACTGCTCTCGTCCTCGGAAGACTGCTCTGCTGGTGCGGGGCTGCACG
>Ga0307952_1001123_pt1 | contig 13852 bp, 14 predicted proteins | sample OrgLakmetagen376_FD_201821 | JGI IMG/M metagenome (GOLD analysis project Ga0307952, IMG submission 201821) | Saline water microbial communities from Organic Lake, Antarctica - #376 | ecosystem: Environmental > Aquatic > Non-marine Saline and Alkaline > Saline | place: Antarctica: Organic Lake...
GCCGCCCAGCTGCGCACCACTGCTTCCACTCATCACAACGATGTGTCCAGCCGCTCACACACAGTGTTCACGCTGTCTGTGGTGCAGCAGCGTGACACGCGGAAACCAGTCACAGGTGTGTTTCACCAGTCAGTCTGTTTTGAGTTACGTAATGCCGCAGTTAAATATATGATATATGGTATGAACAAAGGTGCGGCCTTTCCCTCCCCCTCCCCACCTGTCACCAACACGAGCACTAACTCAAATTATAATGCATCTGTGGTTGAAAAAGAAACAAAACAAGTGTCTTACTAGGAGGGTCTGCAGTACACTGTGCCCCAGTCTGACTGGCAAAGGTTAATGTGTACTTAGTCCAACAGGAACTAAATACACCTTGGTCTTTATTTAGCAACATGCAAGGTTGCTGTAATGCGTGCATGTGCACATGTGTGCAGGCTGCTTGCACTCTGCTTGCACTTAATCCCTCTTGTTTGAGCAGCATGCAAGCTTGTAGGCTTGTTGTCATGCAGATAGTGCATATGTGTATATGTACATGTGAATGAATTGCGTACATGTGCACGCACGTGATCGTGCAGGCCGCTTGCACTTTGTCCCTCTTGTTCTAGCAGCATGCAAGCTTTTTGAAATGTGTACATGTGCACGCATGTAATCGTGCAAGCCGCTTGCACTTGGTCCCTCTTGTTTGAGCAGCATGCAAGCTTGTTGATATGCGAACATGTGCACGCATGTGATCGTGCAAGCCGCTTGCACTTGGTCCCTCTTGTTTGAGCAGCATGCAAGCTTGTTGATATGCGAACATGTGCACGCATGTAATCGTGCAGGCCGCTTGCACTTGGTCCCTTTTGTTTGAGCAGCATGCAAGCTTGTTGACATGCGTACATGTGCACGCATGTAATCGTGCAGGCCGCTTGCACTTGGTCCCTTTTGTTTGAGCAGTATGCAAGCTTTTTGAAATGCATACATGTGCACGCATGTGATCGTGCAGGCCGCTTGCACTTGGTCCCTCTTGTTTGAGCAGCATGCAAGCTTTTTGAAATGCATACATGTGCACGCATGTGATCGTGCAAACAGCTTGCACTTGGTCCCTCTTGTTTGAGCAGCATGCAAGCTTGTTGAAATGCGTATATGTGCACATGTGTATGTGTACATGTGAATGAGTTGCGAACATGTGCACGTGTGTGATTGTCCAGGCCGCTTGCACTTGGTGGATTTGGCTGGCAGCGAGCGGCTGAATAAGGGTGGAAATGAAGGCGCACGCGTCACGGAGGCGAAGGCGATCAATAAGAGCCTGAGCTCGCTAGGCAAGGTGGTCATGGCACTGACTCAGGTAAGAGCAGGGCCCAAGCAAGCGTGTGCTATATGCATTTTGATACATTTTCAAGCGTGCCCTTTGTGCGTGTAGTAAAGTGCATAAAGGGCATTGTCACATCCCCCCTATTAGTCGTAGGCACCACTTCTGGAATTGTGTTGGTTCAGCTTCTGCCTGTTAATATACTTTGTTATTACTAAGACGTGGAGTGCATGCACGCAATTTGCGATAATTGCTCCAAGCTGCCAAGTGCCCCCAAAAGAATTCAGCATCTGAGAAAAGGCTGTGCACCCTTCCAACACGTGGCCAGGGCGATAAAAAGGGCCAAGCTGACAAGAAGGGGGAGGGAGAGAAGGCCCACCACGTGCCCTATAGGGATTCCAAGCTCACGCGGATCTTGAAAAACTCGCTGCAGGTGAGGGGGCTGCGCAAGGCTGTGAGCAGTGTCGTGTATGCATGTGCATGTGCATGTGAGTCAGCGCATGCGTTTGCGTGTGTGCATGCGTGTGCGTTTGTGGGTGTCGGTGTATGCATGTGCATGTGAATGTGAATGTGGGTCAGCGCATGCGTTTGCGTATGTGCATGTATGTGCATGCGTGTGCGTTTGTGGGTGTCAATGTCTGCATGTGCACAACTGGTATCTGTGTCCTAAAAGAGGGCCAAGGGTTGTGCACAGTTCTGTGCCTAGTTGTGTGCCCTCTTAATCTTTTTCGTGTGCCTAGCTGTGTGCCCTCTGCCATTTTTTGTGTTTGCCTAGGTGTTTGCCCTATCATTTCCGTAAGCCTAGTTGTGCGCCCTCTGTCTTTTTTGGTGTGCCTAATTGTGTGCCCTCTACCTTTTTCATGTGCCTAGGTGTGTGCCCACCACCTTTTTGTGTTTGCCTAGTAGTGTGCCCACCACCTTTTTGTGTTTCCTAGTCGTGTGCCCTCTTATATTCTTTGTGTGCCTAGTTGTGCGTCTTGTCTTCTTTTTTACGTACCAACTGAGCTAACGCAGCACTGTATTGATGATGACCTTTTGGCAAAGCACTTCCACAGCATGTTGAAATGTTTCATTACCATTCCCCGTTGCGTTTTGTCATCTGACACACTTTGATGCACATGTTATCATGCAAGCTAACAATTCTCACGCACACACACGCACACACACACTCATAGACACACACACGCACATGCAAACAAAACATGCGCTTACAAACACCCACGCCCTTGCACACACTGAAACTTGAATTCCAACACACAGGGGAATTGCATGACCCACATGCTGGCAGCCCTGAACCCTACTTCTGCCCATACAGAGGAGTGCTTCAACACCTTACAAGTGAGTCAATTACAACACCTTTTTTTTTAAACGCCTCCTGGACATTCTTTATGTCAATGACCTCTGGCCATCTGGCCATGCCAGTCTGTGCGGTATGCATTGACGTGTTGAACAATTTGGTCGGAAGGGCAGTACATTTTATATTGTAACGAGCAGGTCTAGCAACGAGACGCAAGCAAAACAAAGGACGTAAGCAGGTCTGCTGTTGCCCTTCTGCTGTTCCCTATACCTTACTCTGCACAAATCCGTGCAAGGTGGCTATATCAAGTCAAGGATAAAAGCACAAGCCTCTAGAGGATGGCCGCAGCATCTGAAAGGATGTAGGAAAGCACAGACAAAGCATGGCAGTGCTGTGATTTTAATCCACAGCTAAATAACACTCTGCAAAAAGTGCTGTGATTTAAATCCACAGCTAAATAACACTGCAAAAAGTGCTGTGATTTGAATCCACAGCTAAATAACACTCTGCAAAAGGTGCTGTGATGTAAATCCACAGCTAAAAAACACTCTGCAAAAAGTGCTTGGGACCTTCCATTGCAAAGGAAAGTCAGGACTGTATTGTGTATTGTCCGTGTGCTCATAGGAAGGGAGTGATGAAGAGAACAGACAAAGTGGCAATGGGGTTCAAGAGTCGGCATTTCTGGACAACACAGCTTTTATCCTCTCGCTCTATTTCTCATGCAAAGGTCAAGCACCGCCTTACGTTGACCAAATTTAATCTTTTCTGATAAGTCTTAATATCAACCCACCCGGATACTCCTGCCATTCATTTAAGGGGGGGCACACGCACACACACACACACACACACACACATACACACACACACACAAACACACACAAACACACACAAACACGATTACAAACACACAGTTTGCAGTCCGATGCCAGAACTTGGAACTGGCTCCTCGTATAAACGTCACGAACGGAGACGGTTCACAAGGTAGGCCTGCACCGACACGTGCTTTTGTGCGCAAGGAACAAACAAGCGCATTTTGCGGTCAGCTTGCAAAACGTTTGGAGCTGGCCCCCTATAATATTACCGCAAACAGAGACGGCGCACATGACAGGTCTGCATCACCGTGCGTAGGACGGAGTTTGCACCTCGGTTCTGTCATTTTCTTATTTCAATAGTCTCAATGAAATGCACAGTTTTTGCAAGCCCATACAGTGTTGTCATCGCTACTTTTCATATCATCATCATCATCATCATCATCATGCGCCTTCTTACAATACGCGCACACTGTGTTCAAGCTGCCACCTTCTTGCACTATTCACCTGTGCATCCATGACTCAGTTCAGTTCCAAGGTTTGTGACAAGGCTTGCTGTGACAATTTGTTCCAATTTGTTCCTAGGCTTGTGACAATTTGTCCAAATTGTTCCAAGTTTGTTCCAACAGGTTCCAATTTTTTCCAAGGCTTGTGACAGTTTGGTCCAATTTTGTTCCAATTTGCAACAGTTGTTCCAAGGCTCGTGACACGTGTCTGTGGTATTCATTATGCTCCTGCTCGTTCTGTGCTCCGTTGGTATAGGGCCTGTTTGGGACACGCAGCTTTCCCTCCTTCCCTTTCAAACAAATCCTTGTTGTGCGAATTTTGTCAGCAAACATAAAGTGTGATGGCATGAATGCAATCAGTCACACCCGCATTTATGCGTCTACGTCTATTTACGGAGTGTGTTGTACCCTTTTGCGATTGGTCACAGGAGGTAAAGGAAGTGCTCATGGGGAGGGAGGAGAAGAGGGGGGCGAATTGAACGAGCAAATGCAACAGGTGTGTGTGTGTGCATGTGTGTGTGTGTGTGTGTGTTAGTGCGTGAGTGCGTGTGTGTGTGTGTGTGTGTGTGAGAGAGAGTATGTGAGCTTTGGCTTTAGAGCCGCTCATTCCCAAGCAGGTCTCTGCACTAAATTCAATTTGTATGTTTAGCGTCAAGTAGGCAACGTGCTTTAGGCAGTTGTGTTGTGTGCCCTGAGGGGGTGCTGAGGTGTCACTGAAGGCGGCAGCTGTTGCTCAGTGATCAGTGATACACAGCATCCTGACTTCCAGCTTCCAGCATGAGCTTGTGCAGATCTTGTTAGTGGTGAGATTGGGATCAGGCTAAAGAGATTCTTTTTTTGTTTGAGTGGTGGCCTTGCTGTCCCAAGGCAACAAAAGCTCCATTCATCAGTTCTTCTCATCACAGGGTAATACCTGGACTTGTGCACCAGTTGTGTAGTTCGCATCAAATACGTTCCATTTCATAAGTTTGCTATGTTTTAGGTGTTGAAGAAATGTGCCTGCCCCCAGGCGTTTTTGGGGTATGGCACCCTGCTCGTGCACGTCACATAACACGTTATGTGGGATGTAGGACGGCTTGCACAAATAGGCAATGTACCTGACCAATTGCGTGTGGGTGCAGATATGTGTATGCGCTACAAAGTATACCAAACTTGCATCATGCGAGATTGTGTGTGGCTTGCACAAACAGCGCATCGCTCAAAGTAGCCAGCAGGCAGCGCCAAAGTATCTGATGGGAAGTGCAGCGCCATTTGTGTGGATTGGATGTCTGGTCTGAGCGTAACTAGCTCGCAGTGTTTTAATGGTGGTTGATGCGTAGGTTCTGCCAAGCCATAAGCAGGCGCACCGTATACAACCGCATATGTGAAAAACATCCCTGCTAAAAGTACCATGCTGGTGCTGTTGTGCATGGAACACCTTCTGCTCAAATTACCGTGCAGGTGCTGGTGTACATGGAATAGTCTCTGCTAAAAATACCGTGCAGACACACTGTACATGTGTATGGATCTGGTACTTTTTACAAGGATTTGCCAGGTCATGCATTTTCACATCTTCCTGTTAAGCACGATGTGAATTCTAAGCATGAACGGTTCCAGCCAACAGCCCTGGCTCACGTTATGCTTTTCCATGCGCACAATTATGTGCTTTTCAATGTGTTGACAGCATACTGTGCATTCTGTGCTTTTCAAAACGGCAGTCTGTTTCAGCATACTGTGCTTTTCAATGCGTGTGACAGCATACCACTCTATGCGCGTAATATCATCTACTCAGTGTGCATGATTCCATGCTGTTCAATACGAATGATTATATTCTCCTCTGCGCATAATTCCTTACTGTTCTGTGCGCGTGATTCCATACTATTGTATGCGCGTGATTCCATACTATTGTATAGATTCCATACTATTGTATGCGCGTGGTTCCATACTATTGTATGGATTCCATAATATTGTATGCGCGTGATTCCATACTATTGTATGCGCGTGGTTCCACTCCTTTCTAATTGCTGCTGCTGCCTGCTGATGCACTTCGCTTTGTGGTCACTTTGTGTGCTGCTTCTTCACAATAAATAAACACGTCTTGTCTGTAGGGTGAACCTCACAGCTCAAGCGCGGGAAATGTCGGATTCCTGATAACTAGTTGTAAATATGCACGCTCATACTAAAGCCTCACACTTGCTTCCATATACTGGAAGCAGCAAAGGAAGCTCCCTCGAAGCTGCTTGCCCTGCACGCGGAGCCCGTAATTCGTAATGCTGACTGCATTCAATCTAGTTTCTCGACAATACAGAGATGCTTGCATTGTAGAATGTAGGCACACTAAGCAACTCCGTCCAGGTGTCCGTGCCGGCGTTCTATAGTTTGTAAGGATGCGTGAAACGTTTTGGAAGTGCTTGCACTGTGTTCAGCATTCAGCATTTAGCATTCAGCATACACACCCTGTGCACCCTCTCCAGATTGCTGGCCTGCAACTGGAGCTGGATTGTACTCATGCCCACTACCAGAAAGTAATCGAAGGCCTGGCAGGCCCAAACTGGGCGAGCAGCTTGGGAGCAAACGAGTGTTCAGGTATAGTCCATGTTTTGCTTTCTGTATACACTATTACGTTTATCTTTTGATGCATGGCCCCATGTGTGACCTCCATTCGAAAACTCGACTTGAGAATGTAAAAAAAAGTGAAGCTGAGCGTACAGATGAGTGGGTGCTCGCGGGTTGGTTCCATCATGTGAGCGTCATCAGAAGAGCCTTTGAATTTTAGAAAGACAATAGGGGTGTCTCAGCAGCTAAGGGCTGGAGAGAAGCAGGAGCATCTGCGCAGCATTGAATGACCTAGGTTAAATTTAGAATTGGTCCAGAATAGGTTAAATTCTTGCAGAGGGGGTTATCTGAGGCCCAACATGGGTATACTCTGTGCATGCTCCTAGGGCAGGTGGCCCTATCTGGCACGTGTCAAGCTCAGCTCTACTATGTAGATTTCAGTGCAGCTGAGCTTGAAACGGGCAAGTTAGGGCCACCTGCCTCAGCAGCCGCGGCGTAAACCCTATTTTTGAGAAGGGGTGTGCTGTATTTGACCATCCAGTGCACCAAACTGAAAGGTTTTTAGTGTTTCCAAGTCCTTATACTAAATGAAGATCATTGCAAGAGAAATGGGGCAGAAAGAAAGTGGTTGGCAAGATATGCAAATTAGTGTGCCATTTCCCCTGAAAAGCACCCATCTAGGGTACAGGTGCACGATGTGTGCTGTTCGTCCTGTCATTCTGTACGCAGGGCGACTTGTCTAAATTTGAGCACATGCTCGGGTAGCTTATAAAGTCAGCATCAGTTTAAAGCTAGGTTGGGTCCAATTTGATGAAGTGACGTGTGAGTAGTTGCACCTTTCATGCAAAAAGGAGCATGTTTTGCTTTCGCCCAGATAACCCCCTCTGAAATTCTTGGTTCAGTTTTAGATTAGGGTTGGTACAAGTTAAGATGTGTTTAGCTCTGGGCTGGGGTATACATTATTAGGTCACCAAAGCCTGCCCTAGGAATACTTAGCAACAGACACTCAGCAGGAGAACAGGCCACAATTGACCGGTGGTACTGACTGCACATGAACCACGAATTAGCTGGTAAGGCAGAGAGGTGAAGAGTCATTGTGATGGGGCCACAATTGACCGGTGGTGCTGACTGTTAGTCGTCTAAATTATTGTTCATGTACCCATTCATGTACCCATAAAAATAACCTGAAACAGTCACACAAACCACGAAGTAGCTAGTAAGGCAGAGAGGTGAAGAGTCATTGTCATGAAATCCTAGAGCCCTGCATACAAAAACAGTCTACAGGTGTGGATTGAAGTGTGAACCACCTGCTAGGATGCTACGGTGTATATGTATGGTTCTGGCCAACCCTATGCTTATAGGTTTTTCAAATTCGTCGCCCCCTTTGCCCCTTCATGCTGCTGCAGAAGCTTCAGAAAGGGGTAGAGGGCACAAGGAAGGTAGTGAGTCGGGCAAGGCAGCAACTCTTGGAGGACCAAGTGGTGGTGCTCAGTACGAGGTAAGACTGTGTGTGCATGCACACACTCACACACACACGGGCACACACACACACACATACACACATGCTCATATGCACATGCAAACGTGCATATGCAAACACACACACACACACACACACACACACACACACACGCAAAAGTGCTACAACTCAGTACAAATTCATTGGTGGGCTGATTGTGCCATACTACCCATAGATACATGTATAGCCATATACTCTGTACATTATGTTGCGTGCATGCACATAAATAGCACACTTTTCCTCTTGGACACATGCACATAAATAGCACACTTTTCCTCTTGGACACATGCTCATAAATAGCACACTTTTCCTCTTGGACACATGCACATAAATAGCACAATTTTCATCTTAAACACATGCACATAAATAGCACACTTTTCCTCTTGGACACATGCTCATGAATAACACACTTTTCCTCTTGGACACATGCACATAAATAGCATGCTTTTCCTCTTTGATACATGCATGTGCTTGTTTATATGCACAAACCCGCACACGCACACGCTCACACACACACAGTTTCAAACAGACACACATACACACACTGCAACAAATAGGGGCCCGAGGTTGTGCAGCGCCTGCGGGCTGCCTTGTCAGCCGCACACAACAGGCAGCAGGAGTTAGAGGCATCTTTGGGGCGCCATAGAGTAGATGCAGATGAGCAGAGGGATAGGCTTGCAGGTGGGTGCATGTGTGCGTGCGTATGGCCATGCATGCATGTGTGTATGTGCGTGCGTACGTCCATGCATGCATGTGTGTAAGTATGTGTGTGTGTGTATATATGTGTATATGTGTGTATTTGTAAATGCATGTTAGGCAGAAGGAGACTCAGTAGAAATCGGAGAAATTAGCTGATCGACGCACTTGCAAGGATCTGGTGGGATTTTGTCCTGCTTGTGGGAAGGGTGGGATGTGATCTGAGTCACATGGTTGTGCTTTATGCTTCATTGCACGCGCACTTGTGGATAAGGGCCTGCACCCAAGCTTGTGATAACAGCTGGTGGGTTGTTGGGAGCAAAATCTGTAATATTTGCGTGCGAATATACACACACCTCTTTAAATGTTCTGCGTTTTATTTCTTTTTGCAGCAAAAGACCAAATGCAGCTAGCAGAGATCCGTAAGCTCAGAGCCCGAGTTGCCAACCTCAGTGACCAGGCCGCTGAGATCCAGACAGAAGAACGTGGCAAAGTGAGGAAGAAGGAATAATGATTGATCCATTTGATTCCTACACAGGGTAATAGAGTGTGGTAATAAGAGTTAATGGAAAGGGGACTGACCAAGTTGAGAAGCATATGCTTGTCCAGACCTGCACGCAAGAGCGTGGCAAGGAAAGTGTCTTTTAGATTGGTCTTTCGTTCCCAGCCTGCAACATTTCATTGCTTGTACCCATCACCCCTCATCCTGTGCATACTTTGTGTTCATGTGTGCAGACCGAGAGAGCCAGGGTGCTGCTGACAGACGAGGTTAACCGGTTGACAAACGACAACCACGTCATGCGTGCTCAGCTTGATCAGGTGGGTTGCGGCAGGGCCTAGGGATGTCTGTGGTGCAGGGAATTCATGCGTGCCCAGCTTGGTGTCCATAACTTCTCACAAGCTGTAAGCCTGTTCTGTACTAATTTGTGACAATGCAAGTCTCCCTCAGTAGGCTCATGTGTGTGTACGTGTGTGTGTGCATGTGCGTGTGCGTGCGCGCGTGGCAGCATGTGTGAGCATTATTTGGTGGGGGGTAGTGGGTGGTTGGGTGGTTGGAAGGCTAGTGACATAATGATACTTCTTACGCGTGTGTGTGCGTGCCTGAACATGCTGGTAGCATCCTAGTATGTGTGAATGTGTGTGTTTGTGGCGGCATGTATGTGTACTTTTGGTAGAGGGTAATGGGGGTTTGGCAGACTAGTGGCAGTCTGATACATTCTACGTGCATGTGCATGCCTAGACATGCTGGTAGTAGCCTAGCATGTAAGTGTGTGTGTGTGCGTATTTCGATAGAGGGTTATGGGGGTTGGCAGGCTAGTGGCAGTCTGTTACTCTCTACGTGCATATGCGTGACCTGGACATATGCTGGTGGCAGCCAGTATTGATTAAATAGTGAAACAAGACAGGGGCATGTTAATTGCATGCAATGGGTGGAACGGCATTGGACATAAATGCAAGGCAGGAGGCCTGCAAGAAAATTGCTGGATCAGACTTGAATAGATTGGCCAACAAAGGAATGCTAGGAAGCAATGTATAAAGGAACCCTCGATAAACACACACACAGCCACAAAAGACACAAACCCTGATGCATAATTATGAGCATACACATACACACAGCACACCTGGACATACGCTGGAAAAAAGAATCAGATAAATTGCTCTAGCACACACAAACGCATTCTCGCACACACATATAAACACACACATACACAGGTTTGCGCGTTCAGGTTACCAACTCTGTGAGCTTTATTATGGACAGTCACAGCCACCACGTCACTGTGAAGCAGCATACACACACACGCACACACACATACACACACACTCACACACACACATGCGCGTTCAGGTTACCAACTCTGTGAGCTCCATGATGGACAGGCACAGCCACCACGTCACTGTGGATCAGCACACACACACACGCACACACACATACACACACACTCTCTCTCACACACACACACACACACACATGCGCGTTCAGGTTACCAACTCTGTGAGCTCCATGATGGACAGGCACAGCCGCCACGTCACTGTGAAGCAGAAAACACACACACACACGTACACACACTCACACACATGCGCGTTCAGGTTACCAACTCTGTGAGCTCCATGATGGACAGTCACAGCCACCACGTCACTGTGAAGCAGCACACACACACACACACACACGCACACACATACACACACTCACACACACACACACATGCGCGTTCAGGTTACCAACTCTGTGAGCTCCATGATGGACAGGCACAGCCACCACGTCACTGTGAAGCAGCACACACACACGCACACACATACACACACTCACACACACATGCGCGTTCAGGTTACCAACTCTGTGAGCTCCATGATGGACAGGCACAGCCACCACGTCACTGTGGAGCAGCAGTCCAAGGAAGCCGTGAGGGTTGGCATCGAGCGGTCCATGAAGCAGCAGGTGATGGTCTGTGTGCAATTGTATGTCCTACTGGATCGTTAGTCCATCTGTTCTGCGTTCCAGTTTCGGAGTTCCATTCCTCATCACGTTGAATACTTGCAGTGCTTACAGAATCTCTGGTAATAACATTACATGCACGATGCCCTCCATCTAAGGTCTGCTAAAATTTGACACAAGTGTGAGCACACGCACGCGCACACACGCACACACACACACACACACACAAACACACACACACACATACACACACAAACACACATGTGTCACAGGTAGATGCTGTTGAAAAGGAGCGTGTGCGGCAGGTGAGGTTGATCTGACAAGCAGAAAGCGATCTTCATCTTAAGATTCGTATATGGGTGGCGTGTAAGTAAGTCCTGTGTGTGTTTGTTGTGCGTTGGTCGTCTATTTATATCAAAATTTAATCATGATTTTTTCCATGATGAGGCTTGCTCTGGAAGTAGAAATGACTCCCTGATAGTCTGTTAGGGCGGCTGAGTGCCAAGCCTCTGGCAATGTCCCTTTAGAGGCCGAGGTGTTACACATCAAGGTCGTACACAGGCATGATGCTGCTTGGAGGGGGAAATGCGCAATTAAATTTCAGCCGTGTCACTGTTCTAAACTTTTGACATAAGGTATGATTGTTCTTGATAACCCAATACTCCAGCACCACCAATACCCACGATTCCTTCAATATCATCTGAACCAGATCCATTCTCCCTCATGCGCAGGTCGACAATCTGAAGCAGCAGTCCACGTACTTTTTGGAGCAGCGGTCTCTTGAGATTATGAGCCTGAAATCCCAAATCACCCAGATGCGTGTGCAGCACGAGCTGGAGGTAATACTTGAGTACTGCTGCTCGAATTTGTGCAAGAGGTGTAGACAGGGTTTGGGTTAGATGTGTGCTAGGTCCGACAAAGGTACTGTTGTTATGCAGCACTGCTGTTAAAGTATGTGCAAGAGGTGTAGACAGGGATGGGGAAGAGTGCGTGCTAGGTACGACAACGTTGATGTTGTTACGCAGCACTGCTGTAAAAATATGTGCAAGAGGTGTAGACAGGGATGGGGAAGAGTGCGTGCTAGGTACGACAACGTTGATGTTGATATGCAGCACTGCTGTTAAAATATGTGCAAGAGGTGTAGACAGGGATGGGGAAGAGTGCGTGCTAGGTACGACAACGTTGATGTTGATATGCGGCACCAAGTTTGAAGGCAGGAGAAACAATGCAAAGCTCTGCTGCAGTCGGTCGGTCGGTCGCAGTTGGTTGGTCAATGCCTATTGCCCTTTATTGTGCTTGAAGCACAAGCAGGGGCCTCTGTTATTGTCATGCAGCACTGCATTTCAATGCCGGAGCTTCAGGTGCTGATAGCAAGGGGCTGCTTGTGTGTGTGTGTGTGTGTATGGCAAACGTGCTGTGTATGCTTGTGTATATGCGTGTATGCTTGTGTGTGTATATGGCAAACATGCTGTCCTGCTCTGGGCTGTGGCATTTATAGATGGTAGCAGTTCATTTCTTGTAGCGACCGTGGAACCCGTTTGGGTCGCCTCTGTGCACAATGCGCACCACAATGCGCCTCTGTGCACAAATCGCCTCTGTGCACAATGCGCCTCTGTGCACAATGCGCACCACACACACCAAAAGATCATACCAAAAGCTACTGCGCACCTACCTTGAGGCCAGCTCAGCAATTATATTACATTCCATACGTTGCTATCCCTTACACTCTCGTTACGCACTTTAGTAAAGAGGAAGGTCGAGAAAAGAAAACAAAACTCACGCAGGCAGTGAAAAACCATTCCCCACATTAATTAAGGAAACGAGGAAGCTCGCTCCTGACATGCCAATTGTTTTGCGTCCTTTGGCATTCCCAAACATCCCAACAAACTCTGCAACGCTTTATTCGGCCTGCAGCAGGTTTGTCCAACAAGTTCTGCAACTTTTGTGTGATCGATTTACAACGGGCTTGTCCACGTACAGAAAAACACAGGCAACGATACTTGCTGACCGGATCAATACATGCTGACCTAGTACCTTAGCTCTGGACAGCAGACGTTGCACGGCAGCCCAGCATCACACACTGTGTGTGTGTGTGCAGTTGAATGTACTAAATTACAAACGTGCTTCACGCTATTGACGTATCAACCTCAGGCAAAGCAGCTCCGGGCAGAAGTCTCTTACCTGGCAACTTACGCCGAACGCATCACCGAGGTCCTGCAAAAAATGGAGGCTGGGGTGTATGGCTCCGTAGAAATTGCAGGAGTGCGTTCCATCAAGATACCTGCTCCAGACAGACCCCCTGGTTTAGACCCTGAACGCCTGCAGGTGATGATTGAATGGTGTAGTTTTACTTTGCCTCTTCTTTCTGTGCGCCCTTTTGCCATCGACCCATTCCTTTACCTTGTCTCTAAACGACTGTTGATGGTTGTGTGTGCTGTGTGTGTGTGTGTGTGTGTGTGTGTGTGTGAGCGGTGTGTTGTGTGTGTGTGCTGTGTGTGCTGTGTGTGCCAGGAGTTGTGCTGCTTGCGCGTGTATGCTTACACTCTGGCAAGGAGACTGGACTTGAGGGATCTCTGGTTACCTTCTAAGCAGTCATTGACAAGCACTCATATGTTGTACTTACCACAAACGTTGGCATACACACAAGCACAAACACACATACACACGACTCAAACAGAGGCACACACACATAGAAACACGATACACACATGCGCTCACACACACACACACACACACACACACACACACACACACACACACACACA
>Ga0307952_1001143_pt1 | contig 13694 bp, 10 predicted proteins | sample OrgLakmetagen376_FD_201821 | JGI IMG/M metagenome (GOLD analysis project Ga0307952, IMG submission 201821) | Saline water microbial communities from Organic Lake, Antarctica - #376 | ecosystem: Environmental > Aquatic > Non-marine Saline and Alkaline > Saline | place: Antarctica: Organic Lake...
TCGCACAAAGTGTCAAGCCTGAGGAGGTGTCTGGAAATGTGAGAGAAAAAGGCCCTGTAAGGTGCTTACCTTTAGAAAGCATTTGCCGCGCATTTGTACAAAACCTGGAGCCCAAATCCAAAGCCTCAAAGAATGGGATGCCCATCGTGATGATTGATTGCAACATCCTGCAGTATGTGTGAGGACATGTGTATGACGTATGTAAATGTATGTGCGCATGTCCACTGATCTACACTCAGTTTAGATCATCGACATTGAGCTGCAACACTTGCATAAGCTGGCGATAGTCTCAGCTGACTCAATTAAGAGCACTGTTGAGACACTCATAGACCCTGTGGCTGTGTTGCGCAGGCACGGACCTTACAAGTGCATGAAGCGCAAGAAACAGAAGCCGGCCATCTTTACTGTACAGAGCACAGCGTCAAGCACACCACAAAACGGATCACTCACTTAGAGCCATGGTAATTGCCTGCCGCAAACACGGCCTTGTTAAATTGCGGCAGAAAGGCCTTGGCAGCAAAGTTGGTGCCTTTTGCAACAGTCAGGTGTTGAGACGGGCCCATTTCATGCAGCTCTTGTAACGCCTCCAGGGTATTCATGACCACAAACCTGCCTTTATCGTCCTGGGGATGAAGGGCAGTGAAGAAGATGGCTTCAGCATTTAGGAGGACAATTGCTCTTGTGTGCAGGAAGACGAGAAGAAGGCAAGATATCAGGGGCAGCAGCATCTTAACATCTCTGTTCCAGACACCAGGCCTGGTGCGTACACACAGATTAGAATAAGATGACCTTCGCTTTACCATGTGATTTACAAAAGGATAAAAATTTTCAGGGATGTGTCAAATGGCGTATTGAAATATTGCGCCGTATCGTATTTAACGCGTATTTGTCCGTATTGAACAAATCGGGATGTATTATACGGTTGCAAAATTTGCGGATTTTTGGCCTTCTTGGCAGTTTCCGCCCCAAAAACGGCCTTTCAGTGAGCTTTAATGCTATTAAATAACACGTAATGCATTGGAAAAGAATTATAAACGTTTGGGTGGTTTTGGCGAATTGGGTCCATTTTGGGTCAAAAGTCGGCACTCCCAAATTGCTTAAAAACACGATCGTGTAATACGTATTGCGTACTAAACACGTATTTTACCGTATTGAACATCCCAAATGACCGTATGACACATCCCTGAAGTAAATGAACCTGGGTTGTTGTAGGTCACCGCAAGACTCATACCACTTTTTCTGCCTCCTGCCAAGTGTACCAACTGATCTGACACCTTTCATGCTTGACAAAAGGATGCCTGTCGCATCATCAAGTGCATATGGAAGGGACACTCAAAGCAGGAGAGGACAGACGTGTGTACACGTGCTGAGTGCAAGAGCATATACACGTTTGACCTCAACAGACTAAGTGTTCTTGTAGCTGACCGCTCAAATGCGTAAGCTGTATTTTTAAATGTGCTGAAAGAGGTGTGTTCTTTCAAGGACGGAACTCCGCCTGGCGCAAAAGAAGCACAAGTAGTGAATCTTGTAGTAATTCTTACATGTATATCTCCTTTTACATCCACTCACACAAATGTGCCATCCTCGATTCAGGGTCCATCATTCCACGTTCACTCATAGGGAATTGGTGTGTGTATTCAAATAGCACCTATGACAAGTAGGGTGTGATCCTGTGGATCACAAAAAAATGGGGCGGAGCCTGCGCTGCAACTTGCATTGAATTTTAGTGTAGTGAGAGCGATACAGGGGGGGATGCGCCCCCCCTGCACCCCCCCGCTCTTGCGTTTGCACAGTCCCTATACATACCATACCATGTGTGGAATTGTGTGTCATGTGCAGCGAGCAATTCAGGGGTACATTCCTTCTGTCAGCCTGTGCAACCATTTCTGAGCCATTCTGGTCTTTGCAACCTGCAATGATTAGCGGCATTGAAATCAGATGACAATTCAGGGGGGGTTGCGCCCTTCATGCGCCCCCCCGCTCTTGCATTTGCACAGTCCCCGTCATACCCGTGTCTGAAGCTGTGTGACCTGTGCAGCTGCAGATGACCTGAGCTCCATACGGTTGATCAAAGCCACCACCTCTGGCTGGGCTGCTGCTTCCTGTGCCTGCTGAGTGGCATTGCCAGGCTGAGACTGTTGCTCCAAGTGCTGTGCCAAGTGCTGGAGGTCCTCTACCGCTTGCCTGTCCTCCCGAGTGCTGTGAAGCTGCTGCCGTCTCTGCTCTGCTGCTGCAAGCGCTGCTAGCGTGATGGGATCGGTCGGCCTTCTACCACACTCAACGACACCACTGCAGAAGGGCCAAGAATATGATGGGAAACATTCGAAATATATTAGAAATACACTCAATTGCATCCCGGGGGGAACAGTGACTTGCGACCTCGAAGGGGTCGCGCGTGGAGGGGAATTTGACCGGGGTGTTCCGGAATCAGCGCAAAATTGGCTTTTGTTTCATATAAATTTTACACTGCAAGATTGCCCGGTTGGCTTAACGCTCTATTCTTCTGCCACGTTTCCACCTGAACCTAAAGGGACTACGCCTAGGGGGGCTCAGCCCCAAAACATCACACCCAAGCCCTTACCTGCATAAGGGACACAGTGTCTGGGAACACCGCCCTGCAAACATCTAGCAACTCCTGCTGGCTGTTCACGTTGTGGATGAGCTTCTGCGCAACGTACGTGCCCTGGGTGTGGACTGCAAGCTCCGATACCACGGGGAGCATTGTGTACAGCAGCAGCGCTGCAGTGTGGAGGAGAATTAAGGGAAGCTCAGTCAAGAGGGGAAGAGACAGGGGCAGTTTTAGCAAACACTGTACGTGTTTTTACGTTCCCTGCTAAAATATCAACGTAATACTGTATTTGCATATTTCTGGCCAGCGCTGTGCGCTGTGCGCAGTTCACATGTTTTTTGTGCTTGTGAGAGAGGAACATCATCAGCATGCCTCCTGGCTTGCTGATGCGCTTAATTTAACGACAGGAGACACCCTGCTTTATCCTACTCAGGGGTAGACAAAAGATTTGATACAGTACAGTACAGCAGACCTTCATGACAGTCGCTACAGATCAGCATCAGTGATGTGCCAGTACGGTGTACGGTACGGAACGGTTTGGTACGGTATAATACGGTTATGGTATGGTGCGCTACGGTTAGACCATATATACAGTATAAGTAAGTATGGCGTACTGGCACACATCACTGATCAGCATGTTGAAGCTCGTTCGTCAAGCTTCAAATTGCCACCTGGTCGGGATTACACAAATGTATTTGTGTTTGTTTCACCTCTTGTTTGGTAGAGGGGTTTACCACAGCAACGAAAGGCACTTGATCTTACTTCAAGTTCATGTATTTCCAGACAAGGTTTGCTAAAGGTTTTGCAATTCCTGTAGTCAATAGGGTGCTACTTGTCTGCCGGCGTTTGTATACTTCCACAAACCAACCTTTTTATGAAAGAGCAGGGTTCTTGCGCCTGCTACCAGGTGAATGGAAGCGCGAAAAAGCTCTCAGATACTGCATCAAACAACTCGGCCCATATTTCATGCATCAAGCATCGCCTTGTGCGCAGCCAATGGCTTGCAATTGCGTGCTCCAGGGATGTTTCATACGGTCATTTGGGACGTTTAATACGATTAAATACGCGATAAATACGCAATGTGCGTATAATACGATCGTAAAGCAATTGTAAGAGAGCCGATGATTGACCCAAAATGGACCCGATTCGTCCCAGAATCACCCAAACATTTCCAATTCTTCTCCAGTAATTCATACGTCATTTATTACTATACAATGGCATTGCGAGCTCGCTGCGTGGTCGTTTCTGGGCGGAAAACTGCCTTAAAAGGCCGAAAATCGCCCCAAAATGGTAAAATTTGCAATCGTATAATACGGCCCGGTTTGTTCAATACAATTAAATTCGCGTTCAATACGATGCGGGGTATTTTACGAACACTCCGTATAAAACATCCCTGGCGTGCTCTCATGCATACATAGAGAGAAGCACAGCACCACAAGTGTAAAACATGCAGGGTTGGCCAGAACTGTGTGTAAACATGGTGAGAGATTTTCCTGCAAAAAAATTAGCAACACATTGGTATTATCCTACACACAAGGTGCAAGCACTTAAAAATGCGAAATAATTGGGTCATCCAGAACTGTATGTGTTCTCTATACATATAACAGAGTACACATGATGATTTCCCTGATACAGATCCAGTACAGCTGTACATATACACATGGTGTTGCATAAACGTAATAATGACTGGCACTCACTATAGGGGTCTAGGCCACGGAATTTGCGCTTGAACTGCTCTATTGCCGTGTACTGCTGCGCAGACTGTGGAGCTAGGTAAGACAGCAGGCGGTGTATCCGAGCCAAAACTTCGATCAGATTCTGGACAGTGAAGTTGCCATGGATGTGCATCGCGCATTCTCGAAAGAAGACGGGATCTGCGAGCGGCAATGAGCAAGTTCCCAGGTATGTTGTTGTTGAGGGAGCGGCTTCTATGAACTACAGCATGCCATATATAATAGACTGGCAGAGTAATGACCAGCCTGATTCATCCCGCAAGCAAAATGCCTGGCATCGCTGTCACATGTAAGGCATTTGTAAGTTTGGATACAAAAGCACGTGTGTGTGTATGTGTGTGTGCGTGTTTGTGTGTGCGCGTGTGTGTATGTGTGTCAAATTTGCCTGAATTCTAAATTGCAGCATGAAGACCTCACACTCAGCCGTTTCAATAATTCTAAAATGCAGCATGAAGACCTCACACTCAGCCGTTTCAACTCCAGACTCCATCTCTCATGGTAACAAAGTCAGAAACTTATGAAGCCCTCCATGAAAGCAATCGAATAATGAGCTTACAGATACAAACTGATCAACTATGAATGTTGATGTTTCATGTGTGAGCAGCCAGGAGCAGCTACAAGGAACAGCCCGAGAGGAAGCCAGTGGAAAAGCCACCGGCAATGCCCGAGCTGGGACGCACTGGGTTGTGGATAGCTGGAAGGATAGTTATAGAACACTCATACTGAAGGACTCCCAGTTTTTTACTGCTGATTGTGTGTGCTATACTGGCGTGTATTTGCATATTTGCATTCACGTATCCAATTGTATCTTACCACAAAGTGCGCCAGCTAGCTTCAGCAATTTTTCTGCTCCCTTCTGTCTCAGGCTCCCCATCATTTTCTTTTCTTCAACTGTGTTTAGGTTTGTAGGTGTGGAGGAAAAGGTCACGTCGGGGGCTACGGTAGTGCAGCATAATCATGCAAACATACAGGAGGCTCTGACAACGTGCGACGAATGGCAACTGGGCTGGACAGATACTCCATGACTTCATTTATGCAGCAGCAAGCCAACACCGGCGCTCACTTTCTCCAATCTGGTTCTGCTGTGTAATAGGCACACAGATATCAAGAAATGCCTTTTGCATGATGGGATGGTGCAGCGTCATGATCTGCTGCCGTACGTCTTCTGTGGGACGCACGCCACCCTGGCACAAAGTGATGTCAAGGCGTGATAAATGTTAGATTGCTGTGATGACACTGAACAACAGTGTATGTGTGTGTGTGTGTGTGTGAGAGAGAGAGAGAGAGAGAGAGAGAGAGAGAGAGAGAGAGAGAGAGAGAGGAGAGAGAGAGAGAGAGAGTGTGTGTGTGTGTGTGATTGCGTGCGCACGTGCATTGTCATGCTGGAGAGCAAGAGTGCTGCAACTGTAAATAAACAAATGGGCGTTTTGTGACAGAACCACATGAAATGCAGTCAATGCGTACAACAGAGGAGAAGGCAAGGCTAGCTAGTCTGTGCTTCTGTGCATGCAGCATGCCTATTCTGGAATGCCTCCTTGCATTGGTGCCAATCACTCACAGGCTGTGTGGGAGACAGGCCGGGCCCGGAGCTATCACAATTTAAGCATTTTGGGGACCACCTGCAAGGTTTGCGAGCGCTTATATTGGCTTTGTTTTCTATTTATGTAAGGAAACTGACAAACACAAACGTAACAATTGCAGAAAAGTAGACGAGGACATATACTTCATGGGTAGAAAGTCCATCCTCACCATGCGTTGCTGGTCATACACTCGCTACAACTCCAATCTCCTCGCAACCCTTGGTTGGCCTGCATGTGCATGAACAGTGACCAAGGGACCCATTCCGCATGCAACATTGAGAAACTGGGTACTTACGCAGGAATGTACAGAAGACATCATGCTGGTCAACATGATAGGTATGCAGTGTCACACATAGACACACGCACGCACGTGCACACACACACACACACACACGCACACACACGCACACGCGCGCACACACACACACGCACACACATGCACACACACACGCATACACACATACACACGCACACACAAACTCACACACACACACACACACACACACACACACACGCGCACCCGTCCTTCTGCTTTGAGAGCGACACCTGCCCTCGCGGCTGCTGCTACCTTGGCTGCACGATTGGCCTCCGCTAACAAGTAATCCATCTGTGCTGCATTAGGGTCATCCCTAACAAGACATTGAGGTGTGGCAGAAAAGGTTAAGCATTAATGCAGCACGCTTTCGCAGCTGAAACGGGGGCAGCGTGGCTGAACCTGCATTTACCTGTCCATAAGCTCGTAGCTCTCTATATACCCTCTGCAGAGCGGGCACGTGACACCCTTGTTTGCCTGCGAGATTATAAAGGGGGGGGGGCGCAGCTGTCATCATGGCGGGACAGCTTTGCATGTGGATCCCTTTTAAGGAGCGCAACTAAGTCAGCAGGTGTGTGTGTGTATGTGTGCATTGTTACCTTGAATATATTGGTTGCCCGCATGGTTTCCACGCATGCCTGTGATTTTGCGTGGAGGGTGAGATTTGAAAGAGGGAGGATTGCCCTTGCAAAATGGATGCCATATCTAAGCACATCTTGACGAGCAGCAGCAGCAGCAGCAGATGCACAGGTGTGCACGCAAGCCTTTAGCATCATTGTTGCTCTTACCAGGCAGACGACAGAGCCTTCGCACGGACAGCCTCGGAGCCTGCAAACCCCTGGTAAATTGAAGCATATTTGGCACTCCTCCTCCCCGGGTCGAAGGGGGCGCACGTTGGCTAGCGCCTGCTTTCCCTGCGTACGTCCGTAGAATTTATTCTAGCGCGTTTTGCAGACAAGAAATTCGCAGGCCTCACTACAGATGTTCACTGGCTCGGGCGCTCGACGTACGAACGATCTAGTAGGTAATCTACACTTGCCTTCCCCCACACTGAGGCTGTCATGGCCGTCATTTTCACGTAAAATTATTAACTAACTTACTAAATTTGATTTTTTTGTGTTGTTCCCACGTGTGTGTATCGAATTTATTACGATATGCAATCTATATTTCTCGGTTGGAATATTCAAAAAATATCTGTTAATAAAGATTGCGACACAGCCAATGCCAGCACCTCCCGTCTTTCACAATGGGTTAAATAAAAAATAAAGAAATATTCCAGGGGGGTAGTGGGGCGGGAAGAGCCTTGTTTCGTAAGACAATAGTCTTTTTTTAACTGGTACTTTTTAATTTTTTAAAATCCAACCGAGAATAGATTGCAGATCGCCATAAACACAAGAGCATGCAGGACTCCTGGGAACAAGCCAAAAAAAGAGCGCATGATGCAGTAGAAGCGGCGTTTGCACAGGGACCAGCCCCACCAGCAGCAGCTACTGATCATCAGCTGCAGCAGCCACTGATCGAGCAGAATCAAACGCCAAAGCCTCAATCGCAGCCATCATCCATTCCGCGTCAGGCCGCTGACGAAAGGCCTTCACCTCAAGGCCAGACCACTCCCGCACCGCCATCCTCTGGTGGACCGCCGCCTTCACAACAAGGCCAGCCCCTGCGCCCTGCTAGCACTACTGCTTCACCTCCCTCTGGCGGATTCCCTGCACAGCAAGCCCCGCCTCCAAGCCCTCCTCAAATAAATCCTCCGCCTCTGCCACCGATGCCTCCGCCTGTCACTGACTTTGTAAGGAGGCGTGATATTTTCTTCTCCCAATAATGCATCATCAATCATTGCTGCCTAGGAGATCTACCTGACCTGCAGACATATCACGCTTGCTGCCTTCAAATTTGCGCTTCCCCTCGCGCAGGTAGCCGAGGCTGTCAAGCCAAATGTCAGCAACGCCTCAGATCCTGCGCAACAACAGGCAGCAAAAATTGCTGCTGCTCAGCAACAGGCTGCAGCCCAGCAGCAAGCTGCACTGGCGGCAGCGGCACAGCAGCAATCGGCACAGGTGGCAGCCCAGCAACAAGCGGCGGCCCAACAACAAGCGGCTGCAATGGGCGCAGTAGCACAGCAACAAGCTACGATGGCAGCGGCACAGCAACAGGCGCAGCAAGTGATGGCACAGCAGCAAGCTAGAAAGGCAGGACAGGCTGCTGAAACACCATCAGGTAAGGATTCTGGGGCCCAGTTTTTCAGCAGGGGCGCATGCCGCCAGAGGGGGGAGACTGAGGCCCAAATATAAAGGGACATTTTTTCATGCTCCCGGCGTATGGCTCCCCAAATAGCAAGGTGCAGACAGCCGTGATGCGGAGAGCACATTTTAATGCATAGATTGAAGCTAATTTGGGGAGCCATGCCTCAAAATTCACTGCGTGAACCCTACTTTTTGCAGCCATACCTTCATGGCAGTGCACCTACTGCTCGCACCGAATCCAGTGATATTGGTGCTTTGAAAGTCTTAGTAAGGCTTGTGTAGTGGAAGGCTGCCTTACATTATGAAGGTCAATGTAAAAGCAGAGGAAACAATATCAAGTGGTTGGCAGAAAATGCAAGTGAATATGTTCCTCCCATCATTGCCGTTTTTGATGAGCCACGGGTTCATGTGTAGTCCAAAATGCTCCTGCCTACTCTGTTACGCTTTTTCCCCTGCAGATATTGTGGGCCCCGCCCTCCCTGGGTCCCTATACCCGCCAGCAGCGAATGCACAAGCAACGAGCCCAGGACCCACTCCGGGCCAGGCCATGCAGCTAGGCTGATGGGCTGAGCAGACGTTCTATTATGTTTGCATCATGAGATGGCAGAGGATTATTTACAAGTAAATATACTTGCTTCACTCCAAGAACTGGAGTTTGTGTTACACACTGAACTCGGCAGTTGCCTTACAACTCTACCCCAAATTACCTGAACACCTAGTACCTGTGCCAGAATCAATGAAAGCCACTTTAAACATGCAATGCAGTTATCTACAAGCTATATATGACATGGATTGTTTCCATAAAGTGAAATTTAGGTTGGGCTAGTCCAATTCCTTAGACCTTTGAATATCTGGAGTAGTGGCTGGTCTGTAAAACATGTATGATTAACCTAATCTGGCCACTGGGTTGCAAAAAGCTGCATTGGCAATGACATATCCATTAAATAATCAAAAAGCGATGACCTCTTGTGTATCCCTGATCGTCATCAGGCCAGAAAGGGAAAAAACTAAAATACCAACCAGATAACCAGGATGCATTGTAACCTTTGTGACTACAGCCTGTTTTCCAACTGGCTCCTGATTGTGCTAAAGACTTTCGTTTAATATGAACAAGCTCAGGAGCTTGATTGACTGAGTACACGTGGATCTGCACTCCTACACGCCTCCTTGGTACAGAGAACCTGTGCTGTTCCCTTGCGGCATTGAGCTGGTTCTGAGGTAGAGTCTTTAAGGTGGGAAAAAAGGAATAAAAAGAAGCAAAACACAGATAGTGTACCCACTATCGGCATGGGAAAAAAGAATATAGTTTTGTGCTCTGCACCCAATGGATATCGAGCCACACAACATCCACCTGAAGAATAAAAAAGGAACGGCTTTTCAATGGGGATCAGGTGGTTGGGAGGCAAAAGTCTGCACAACAGCAGGGGTACTGCTCAGATATTTTTGCGGGTAGCGTTCAATGTGCCGTCTGGTTTAAATGGTTTTGTTGCGGATCTCCTGATGGCATCTGACGGCAAGTAACCTTAGTTTTCGCGTGCGTGCTGCGGCATGTGCAGACCTTTTAATCTAAAGCTGTGAAGAGATTTTTTTTGTTGTATGGCTGCTGTAAATGGTGCCTGTTGCTCCTAGTAAGTTGGTATGGAGGATTTTGCGTTACCCTAGTAAGCGAGGCATTAATAGCTTATGTTGTTTTTGTGTCTTTTTGCTTGTTGGATAGAATAAGTGTTGACACAATACTCAACTTTGATCAGGTGTAGGTATGTTGCGTATGTTTGGCTGGATGTCTCTTGCTTAGTTTCATAGCTAGAGGGTATGGATTGGCAGGGCCGTTTGCTATTATTATGAGCAGTTCTTCTTGCATTATTGACGGATCTAGTTTGGTACATGTTTGCTGGTTTTGTATGGGTTGCGGTAGCTGCTGGGTCGGAGTAACTATGATTTCTGGCTTGCTAAACTGTTGCAACCATATGGAAGGCCCACCAATCTGCCCAATCTGCCAAAAGCTAGACGGCATGCCAGATGATTGGCTGAGCACCTTTGGCTATACACCTAGCTCTATACCGCAGTGATCTGGGCAGTGTTGTTATTCATTTCTTCCTCTGCACAGATGCAGACTTCCTTGTTCTTGTGGCCAAGCAGCCGTATCGCTACCTTTCCTGCCTCTGCAGGTTACGTCTCTCCATTTACCTACCTGTTAGTCTATCCCAAGCAACTTTCTTTCAGTCACTTCCATAAATTCTTTATAGTTCTGTACCGATCATTATGTGTGTACCATTTTGCTCTGCAAGTTGATGCCGACCGTGATGCCCACCAGTGCCATGAGGGGCCGTGTTTTGACTTGCACTGGCTTGAAGAATGTGGAAGAGGGAGCTGTAACCTTAAGGGATACTCTACTGCCAGTGCTGATTACTGACAAGTTCGATTTATTCATTTAGCAAGGGCGTTTTTACTAATGCTCTTGACCAGGCGTGCTTGTGCATGTTTATGAGTTGTCTTGTCCGCATGCTATACTGAGATAATTTTTAGTGTAGCATGGGGACTGAGATCAGGAGCATAGCTAGTGACACCCTGCCGTGTCTTGATTTTGTATCATAGAAGCTGTCAATCAGAGCATTTATAGATTGTCGCAGAGCACTAAAAGAAAAGAAAAAGAACGCAGATAGTGTATACACTACCGGCAAAAATTAAAAAAGGTTGTTGTATTGTGTTCTGCACCACCCGATGGATGCAAAGACACGCAACATCCCACCTGGAGCATATAGATAAGAGGGGCTTTTCAGTGGGGATCAGGTGGTTGGGATGCAGAAGCCTGCACACCACCAGGAGTATTGCTCAGGTATTTGTGGGGGGTTGTGTTCTATCTCATCTCATCTGTATAGTTTTTTGTTGTGGATCTGATTGCATGTAGGCTTAATTCATGAGTGCATGTGGCATGTAGATTAGTAACTCCGAGGCTATGTGGTGGGTTTCTTGTGTGGTTGCTGTAGATGGTGCATGTGCTCCTCAGGGTGGTGTGAAGGATTTTACGGTGTCCGAGTGAGCGAGTGAGCGAGGCATTAGCAGCTTATGCTCTTCTCGTGCCTTGTCTGCTCGTTGAGTAAGGGAGGTGTCTACACAATAGTTATTTCGATTAAATTTATATCGCGTTTGTTTGGTTGTGTGTCTCTTGGTTTCATAGCCAAGGGGTTCTGATTGGCAGCGCCATCTGCTAGGTTATCACGTTGTAGTATCAAAGTAGTAGTATAAAAAATAACTACGCAGGCAGTGAAAAAACACCCCACTTTTATTAAGGAAAAGGAGCCAATTTGGTACCGGGTACCGTAAAGCTCCTCCATCAAAAGAAAAGAAAAAAACCAAAAGGGGATCACGAGGGTTGCGGGCTTGGCCTGAAACCGGCTCCTGATGAGATTTGATAACAGTACTGGAAAGGGCACGTCTGGTATGGACAAGTTGGGCAGCATGTTTGACAAGATGAACATGAAGCTTGGAAGCAAGTTTCTTAACTCTCTGTGAGTCAAGACTTAGCTCCTTGAAAGGCTCCAGCGTGTGATTGATGTAGATGGTGCCACCCACTCTCAAGCAAAGGGATGATGTGGAGGGGAACGGAGGCTCCTTGAAGGATGGAGTACGATACAGGCCTGTATGCTGTTCCTGCGCGGCGCTGAGCTGGTTCTGAGGTCTAGTGTCCTCACAGTACTTGATCTCAATGAGGTGGATGGCACGCTGGAGAATGCTGAGATCTTTGGGTCGGTGATGTCTGGGGAAGGCGGATCTGTTGGTGGCGGCTGGCGGTGCTGTAGAAGTGCTCCCGGTGTCCCTCAGTTGCCCCCTGCCACTCCTAAGAACCAGCCCCCCTTCATTAGTCTGTTGCTTCTTTGTTTTCGCAGAGATGGGAGCAACCAGTACAGCATCCGGACAACTGGATATAAACCTATTTTTGTCTGAGGAGCGGGGTGGAAAAAGCCACTTTAATACTCCTAGTTTCAGCTGTATTGGTAATCTGAAGAATTGCATAGCCAGCCAAAAGCGTCATAGAGCACTAACATTTCTTCTAATTCTGAGCTTACAAATCTATTTGTGGCTGGCCGAGACCAGTCAGCAGCCAATCAGCCAAACAACCTGGCTGAAGGTCACCCCACATTGTACTCTGTAGACTCTGTAAACTCTGTAACCATTGTAATCAAAAATCGCCTAAGTATTCAACAGCCGCATACAGCGAGCCCCCCATGCCAAAATGGTTTTAAGTCTTCCATGGCGTGGCTCTAGAAAAGACTTAAATAGCTTGTATTTTTGAATAGCACACATCATTTGGTCCCGGAGATTAAGTTCTATGGCCGGACAGGGCGTGACCTTGCTTAGCAAGGTGGATTTATTGTGAGGTTTGCCGAAGCCTTTTGGTCGGTGCGTTATCTGGAATCATCATGATAGGCAGACCTGCTGGTGGCTGGTAGTGCTGCTGAGGTGCTACCCTTCTCCCTTAGTCGCCGCTTCCTGCTGCTGTGAGATCCCATCTGCGCTCACTAGTTTCATGCTGCAGAGATAACAGCAACCAGCACCAGATCTGGTTGTGTCTTAGAAGAAGCAAGGCAGTAGAAAAAGCTGCTTAAGCACATTTCAGCTGTTCCCGGAGGTTTTAAGCCAGCTGTTTGTTGTCTGTCTGTATTCGCAGAGATTACGCTTATGGTTGGAAAAGAAATAAATTTGACTGATCACTTTTGAGGCCTGATAACAATTTTATAACGTATATAGTAGTTAAAGATATAGCGAGTACGCATCTTGTTTTTTTAGCAGCGCTCAAAAATCCTGTATAGCCTCTCCAGTGCAGCTATCTCTACGCAAGTCCCATCTGACGCCCTTTTGCAGCTTGGACGGAGTGCAAAACGCATGGCAGGCAGCAGGACCTGGTCAGGCGGTACCACGGGCAATGATGGTTTAAGTAAAAATGTCAGAGGGGGTTATCTGAGGCCAAAAATGGGTATATTTTTTGCTTGCTCCTAGGGCAGGTGGCCATAACTTGCAGGTTTCAAGCTCAGCTCTGCTACTGATTTCAAGGATTTTAATGCAGCTAAGCTTGAAACACGCAAGTTACGGCCACCTGCCTCAGCAGCCGCGGCGTGAACCCTACTTTTTGAGCAGCCATATGCTGTATCTGACCAGCCAGCGCACCAAACTGAGTGATGTTTGGTGTTTTGACGTCCTTATAATAAATAAAGATCAATGCAGGAGGCACCAGAAAGCACAACTTTTGGATTA
>Ga0307952_1001145_pt1 | contig 13660 bp, 12 predicted proteins | sample OrgLakmetagen376_FD_201821 | JGI IMG/M metagenome (GOLD analysis project Ga0307952, IMG submission 201821) | Saline water microbial communities from Organic Lake, Antarctica - #376 | ecosystem: Environmental > Aquatic > Non-marine Saline and Alkaline > Saline | place: Antarctica: Organic Lake...
TTTATCTGGATACACTACCACTTTAATACCTTTGAAGGCCATGAAACGCTACGCCATGCGCGACTGGCCGGCCGGGTGACGCTGCAGTGCGGTGATGACCGCCGCACCAAAGGTTGTTTGGGGCCGGCGTTGCGAAGCGACCAACCGCCAGAATCCATGGTTTCGGCCATGTTCCTGCTTGAGCACCTCAACGACCTGCGCATGGGAGAGAAGGTCGCCATAGTCCTCGATGGCGACATCACAGGACTGACATCCGGCCAGATACCGCGCCGCGTCGGGGGCGATGGTTCCTTATGTGTCCTATCCCGGATGCTCACATTGACCCTCGCCGGTCGGCGCTTTTCGAGGCAAGATCGGTCCTGCGTGGGGTTCGGTACGGGAGGCAAGCACGGAGCCTGCCTGGAAGGTGGCGGAACGCTCCGGCATCGCCGCGCAGACGGGGCGGAAGTGGCCCAAGGGCGACAGCGTCCAGTACTGAGCCTCGCACCTGAGCCGATTGGCGCTGTTGAGCACCGCACTCATCTCTGTCGCCCACGGCTCCTTCTCAATCTCTTCGATGGCCTTGAGTTCGCGCAAGTGATGCGCCCCGCAGAGGGCGTGGGCGTCTACATGGTGTAATCGAGGGAGTGAGTCGTCTCGAGCAGACTTGAATGGGGCCTGGTGGCTGTTCCCCGATAAGATGGAAATACGGGCTGCATGACAAGGCGTCTGGCCCAAGCATCTCAGGAGAACAGCCATGGAAGACTATATCGGCATCGATGTATCAATCGGTTTCTCCGATACGGCGTCCTTCTGACCGCCGTTTCAGCTTTCCCAACGCATGAGCCCAAGTGTCACCAGTTGTTCCGGACCTTCGTAGCGCACGCTTTCCGCGTCGAGAAACCCATCCTCACAGCCGTCCATGGCAGCCAGCAAAGCCGCGTATCCATGGTATTTCCGACCACCGAGCGCATGGCCCCCCCGCCGGATCGCATCTTGGATCTTTTCTCTCGACCGCGCCGTGAAGACAAAATGCGCCATGGACAACAAAACGGTGCCTGACGGGGGCAAGCTGCCGTTATGGCTACCCACCTGATAGCTGTCGCCCTCACGGAGGATTAGTGGTGTCTTGTGTCGTGGCGAGGTCTGGCCGCGCTGCGCGCGCTTCACCTTCGCGGGCATCCAGATCCTGTGCCAACCACGCCGATAGAGCGGCAACTCGATCCCGTAGCGTTCGTACAGGCGCGCAGTCTTAGAAAGCCCGCAAAACCGTGGGCTCTTCGCACCAGGCGCCAGTTCGATCAGTTTCTCTGCCTGGAAATAGGGATAGGCATCCAACAGGGCAGAGAAGCTTTTCGGCATCTCTCCCACGAGTCCGGTGCTCGAAGCAGGAAAGAATTCGATGACCGATGCAAGACATCCTGTCGCGCCTTGATCGCGAAGGCGCGCGACAACCGTGGCGACAGAATGCACTCTTGGCGGAAGTATCAGGAACTCGTCGGCGTCGATGTATGCTACGAATTGGCCCTTGAGAAAACACTGCGGCGCGGCAGCCGTCACGTAGGTTCCAAACCGATCCTTTCGCCTGGTGCCACGCGGATCCACGTACGTCGAAGGTTCGCCAAAGCCCATGTCCGAGTGAAGGACGATACAGTCAGGTTGATCACAGAGATATTCAAACGTTCCGTCGCCACTTGCATCGTCCCAGATGAGAAACTGCTCGAAGCCGATATTTCGATGATATTCCAGCCAACTCGGCAGGAAAGCCATCTCGTTCTTCATGGTCGAGAACACGGTTGGCCGGTCGGATCGAACCTCCCCACTTGCAATGCGAATTACCTGATCCGCATCCTCGAAACTCAATTCATGCATAAATTCTTATGTACCAATCATGTTCTCGAATACACCCTGCGGAAGCGTCATGGGCTCCAAGGGGAACGGGCAAAAACTGCTCCAATGTCGATATCATCTGACATTTCCCAAGTAGAATACCCACCAAGTGAAGTTGCCACCGTTTTTCGCCAAGATCAAGCCATTTGGTGGAACTGTACCGTGGTTCGGGCACCTGACGACTGACATGAGCACGATCCAAACCGGGTATCAGACGGTTTCGCCGATTTTCTGACGATAAACGGGTCCGTCGAGACCTGCGATGCTGGGCCAGGCGGTATTGCACAAAACCACCCCAGTATCACAATCATGAGGTGATCTCCGCATCGTCCAGCTGTTTGAGGCATGGCAGGTCGCGCAAAGATTCTATGTCGAACGCAGCAAGAAAGGTCGTGGTGGTCACAAACGTGTAAGGCGCGCCCCGCTGCCCAGCATTGACGATCATCTGGAAGACCGCTCCCCGGCGCGGAACAAAGGCCCTACCTGTCCATCCATGTGCAATCTCTATTCGAACACCATGCCCCCGGCCGCGTGCGCCAGCCAGCTGCGCGAACGGCAACGTGTATGCCGGAGTGGCCTTGATCTGAACCGAGAGTTTAAGGCAGTCCTCCACAGGCATGGTATGTTCTTGAACATACCGGAGCTATACCGCCGGGTCACTTCGGCATCCCAAAAGAGCCACGGCAGTCCACAGCTTCCCGCGCGTCCGCCGCTCCGATAGCGGGGGCCTACGCCGCGGACGCGCCTACCGCAGGGACAACATGTTGTGACGTCCGAGAGGCTGCTGACCGCCGGAACCCACACCAATCACGAAGTGACCTAATTCAACAATTACGAGTTCGTTCTTGGCCAGGCTCGCAAAAAGGCTTCAGAGCCCGGCGATGTGAAACGCCTTTGTCTCGAGATACTCATCTATGCCTTCCCGTGCCCCTTCTCGACCGAGCCCAGATGCCTTTATCCCACCGAAAGGGGCTTCGGCATGGCTAACCGCGCCGGTACTGAGCGCCACAATACCGAATTCCAGCGATTCAGCCACGCGAAAGGCGCGAGCCAGATCGCGTGTATAGAAATAGTCTGGGCGAAATATGGAGAAGGGTTCAAGATGCCGACGGCGCAACAGCTCTATACATCGCTACCCGGCGCGTTCTTCACCCTGACCCCGGCCCCGAACCTGCGCCCCGAGGAGGTTACAAGCTACGAGCTGGGCGTCCGCTACGAAGAAAACATGCGCTTTGTGGCTGTAAACGGGTTCTACTCGGAGTACAGCGACTTCATCCAGTCTTTCTACAACCCTCCGGGCACGACCCAGTACACCTACCGCAACATCTCTGAGGTGGAGATCTGGGGGATCGAGGCCTCGGGCGGTTTCGCGCTCGGCGCGAACACGGACCTGACCTTCTCCGCGGCATGGCAGAAAGGGCGGCAGCGTGTTGAACCCACGTTGCCGAAAACGCCGCACACGCTGCCGCCGCTGACGGCGACCGTCGCGTTGAAGCACGAGATCCCTCAGTACGACCTGACGCTTGAAGGTGTTGCGACCTTCGCAGGCGACGTGAAGGAAACCGAAAGCCCGACCGACTACAAGCCGTCCGGCTATGCCTTGCTGGATATCTACGCCAAGTGGGAAGTTGTCGATGACGGGTTCATCAACCTTGGCGTCCAGAACGTGTTCGACACGCGCTACTTCACGCCAAACGCGGCGACCTACGGCCAGACTGCGGCCAGCAACGTCGCGGCGACCAACCCGATCGAGCTTCAGACCGGCCCGGGCCGCGTCTTTGCGATCAACGTCGAGAAACGCTTCTAATGTGTCGCGTCCTCGGACGCATCTACAGACTGACGCTGCTCGCGGCCTCCGGGCCGCGGGCCTGGATCGGGTTTTGCATGTTCGGCTCGGTCCTCGCGCTGGAGTTCCTGGGGGTCTGGGTCGATCTCCAGATGATCGCCTGGTACAAGCGGTTTTACGATGCCATCGAACAGGTCGACGCGCCGGCTGCCATTCGCGAGCTGTGGGTGTTCGGTGCGATCATCCTAGCCTCCGCCACGATCTTCCTAGTGGGCGACTACATCCGCAAGCGGCTGTTGCTGCGCTGGCGGGCGCAACTGACCGACGAGGCCTTGGGCGCCTGGACCAATTCCAAGGCCTACTGGCACCTGCGGCCCGGACTTTCGCCCGAGGGGATCGACAACCCCGATCAGCGCGTGGCCGCGGACTGCCGACATTTCGTCGAGGACCTGCTACGGGAAACCATCGACGTGATCACCCGCATCGTCGCGTTGTTTTCCTACGTGGTCGTCCTACGGGGCATGTCGGATTTTGTCCTGACCCTGCCGATCCTCGGTGCAGACCTGACCGTTTCGCATTACCTTGTCTGGCTGGCTCCGATCTATGTCCTGGCGTCCAGCGTGATCACCCACCTTCTGGGCTATCCACTGAAATCGCTCTATTTCCGGCAGGAGCGGCGCGAAGCCGATTTCCGCTATGCCCTTGTGCAGCTGCGTGACAACGCGACGGAGATCGCCATGTCCGATGGCGAACAGGCCGAGCGCCGACGTCTTTCAAACCGGTTCGAGGCGGTCCGGCAGAACTGGTATCGCCTGATCCGGGGCGAGTTGGTCCTCGGCCTCTTCGCACGTCCCTATTTCCAGTCGATCCTGCGCGTTCCCCTGTTCTTTTCACTCCCGGCCTATTTCGCCGGGGCCGTCACGCTTGGCGGGTTAATGCAGCTTTCCGCCGCATTCGGCCGGGTGACACAGACACTCAGCTGGTTCATCTTCTCCTACAAGGAACTGGCCAGTTTCGTGGCCGTCTCGCATCGTCTCGACGATGTGTTCAAGCTGACCGCTGACCCCGAGGCCATGCCGGGCGTCCCCTGCGATATCGTGCAGACCGTCAGCTCGGACGAAACGCTGCGGGTGAAAGGCCTGCAACTGGCCACGCCCGAGGGGCGTTGGCTGGACGCCGTGCCGGACCGGGAGATCCGGCCCAGTGACCGGGTCTGGATTAGTGGCCCCTCCGGGAACGGGAAGAGCACCCTGCTGGCCGCTCTCTGCGGCGTCTGGCGCTATGGTACGGGCGAGATCGTCAAGCCCAAGGACATATCGTTCATGTCGCTGCCGCAACGGCCCCTTGTATGTAACGAGAATCTGACCGCCGCCGCCTGCTATCCCTGCGACCCAGATGATTTTCCCGAAGGTGCAATCCGCGATGTTCTCGTGACGGTGGGGCTGGGTCACCGGCTCAGCCTGATGGACAAGGGCGAAGTTGCGCTTGAAGGCCTGTCCATGGGCGAGCGACAGCGGCTCGCGATGGCGCGGCTGTTCCTAATGCGGCCGGACTGGATCATCCTTGACGAGGCGACCAGTTCGCTTGATGCCACCGCGGAATTGCACCTGCTAGGCAAGCTGCTCGAAGAAGTGCCTAATGCTACGATCCTGTGCGTTTCGCACCGCCCGCCAAGCCCCCTGGCCCCCTATGACATCTGGCCGATCGGCCAGACCGAAACACTGCAGAAGGACGCTTGAGATGAGTGATGCAATAGACGAACAATTCAAAAAGGCCCGTGGGTTCTGGCCGGCTAGGGTCTGTTGACGTTTGGGGGATTCCCGAATTTGATTCTGACTGGTTCAAGGGGCTTTGTCAGGTTGCTGATGGCACGAGGCTCACATAGCGTTGTCCATGTTGAACGTCGAAGATGTTTCCCGGATCAAAGGTTTCCGATTTCCCCGGAGTGTTATTGGCTACGCGGGTTGGGCCTGCCATCGGTTCGCCCTGAGCCTGCGCGATGTCGAAGATCTCTTGGCGGAACGCGGGGTCACGGTGTCATACGAGACGATCCGCGCCCGGGTTGGCCGCTTCGGGCACCAGTTTGCCGCGAGGATCCGACGCGACCGTCCGGCGCCGGCCGACAAGTGGCCTCTTGATGAGGTCGTCATCCGGATGAAGGGGCGCTCCCACCGGCTGTGGCGCGCGGTCGACGCAAACGGTGACGTTACTCGACATTCTGGTCCAGTCGAGGCGGGACGAGGCCGCTGCCAGGCAGTTCTTGCGCAAACTCTTGAAACGCTGGGGGCCCCCGCGCGTTCTGGTGACCGACAAGCTGCGGTCCTATGGGGCTGCAAAGGCCGAGGTCGCACCCGGGATCGAGCATCGCCCGCACAAAGGTTTGAACAATCGCAGCGAAGCCTCCCACCGACATACAGGAAGGCGCGAAAAGGTGATGGGCCGGTTCAAGTCCCCACGCCAAGCCCAACGTTTTCTGTCGGCACACGATCAAACCGCAGCCCTGTTCCCCCCGAAACGCCACCGCCTCTCCGCCAGATCCTACCGTCACGCAAGGTCCGACGCGTTCGATCTTTGGACAGGCGATGCTGCGGAACTGACCGCCCGAAACTTGTGAATGCAGCCTGTGACAACGTATGCTCAACAACCTGACAAAGCCGCCAGATGGCCGCTGCCGAGATCCTGGCCTTCCTGCCCGAGCTCGGCACGAAGGGAAAAAACTGATCGGCAGCCTCGCCGGTCTGGCCCCGCACGCGCGCGAGGCCGTGCAGTGGAAGGGTAAGTCGTTTATCAGCGAGGGCCGAAAGCCCTTGCGCGACGCACTCTACATGCCCGCTCTTGTGGCCACGCGGTTCCCCCGGACATCAAGGCAAAATACACCTCCCTGCGCGCCGCTGGAAAACCCGCTAAGGTCGCCCTCGTGGCCATCATGCAAAACCTTCTGAAAACCGCAAATGCGCTCGTCAAGGCCGATCGTCTATGTGCCGAAAAAAGCCCCTTGACCAAGATGGATACTCATTCTGGGGCCTCTTCGGCTTGACATTCGACAGGCCCCCCTTCTCTGCTGGAAACAACAGATGGTGGCATTGGTGGTGGGACAAATGATTGAGCTCGAGAGCTTAACCAAGACATTCGGAACCGGCAGCGAAGTTTTTACCGCGCTGGATGATGTATCGATCACGATCAACTCAAACGAATTTTTCACGTTGCTTGGGCCGTCGGGATGCGGCAAGACTACGATATTGCGTGTAATCGCCGGGTTCATTGACCCGACGCGAGGCAAGGTCTCGCTGGACGGGGGCGACCTGCTAACCAGCCCGCCCTACGAGCGGCCTGTCAACACCGTGTTCCAGTCCTATGCGCTGTTCCCGCACATGACGGTCGCGCAGAATATCGCCTTTGGGCTGGAAATGCTGCGCAAGTCCCAGAAAGAGGTGGCGGAAACGGTCAAGGAGATGCTGGCGCTAGTCCGTATGACCGAGATGGCGGATCGCAAGACAGACCAGATCTCGGGCGGGCAGCAACAGCGCGTGGCGCTGGCGCGCGCGCTCGCACCCCGACCCAAGGTCTTGCTTCTCGACGAACCCCTCTCCGCGCTCGATTTCAAGCTGCGCAAGGATATGCAGCTCGAACTCAAGCGCCTGCAGCACGAGACCGGGATCACATTCATCTTCGTCACCCACGACCAGGACGAGGCGCTGACCATGTCCGACCGCGTCGCGGTGATGAACGCGGGCCAGATCCGGCAGATCGGCAGCCCGCGCGACATCTACATCCGTCCAGTTGAACGCTTCGTGGCGGATTTCATCGGCGACACCAATTTCCTGCCAGTCGATCTTCTGGGCACCACCGGCGACGCCGCGCGGGTACGGCTGGCCTCTGGCACAGAGGTAGAGGCGCAAGCGGCCAGGGGCATGCAGGCGGCGGGTGGCACGGTGACCATGGCGGTGCGCCCCGAACACGCCACGCTGGAGCCGCCCGAGGGCGCGATGATGTCCGGGCAGCTGGCCAACGTGGTCTATGTCGGTACGGACACGCACTACCATGTCGAGCTGGCCGAGGGCGGGCGTTTCGTAATCCGCCGCCAGAATTCACCGGGCCAGACGCAGGACTGGCAGGAGGGCCAGCAGGTCGGGTTGGCCTTCGCGCCCGGCGTCGGCCAGGTGCTGAGGGATTGACGCGATGACCGATGTCGCCACTGACTCCGCCCCCGATCTCGGTGTTGCCCGCGCCCGCCGCAGCCGAAACACCCGCGCACTGCTGCTGGCGCCGGCCATGCTGATCCTGCTGGTCGCGGCCACCGGGCCGCTGCTGATCGTGCTGGTCTACTCTTTCCTGACCCCCGGCGACTACGGCGGCGTGGTGTGGGAATTCTCGACCAAGGCGTGGATGAACGTCGTCGTGGAACGCGACTTCTTCTCGGGCGAATTGCAACTTGCGGACGCGCATCTGTCGGTCCTCTGGCGGTCGGTCAAGCTGTCTATCCTGACGATGATCCTCGCCTTCCTCTTCGGGTTTCCCACCGCCTATTTCATCGCCACCCGACCGCGCGGGCAGCGCGACGTCTGGATGCTGCTCATCATGATCCCGTTCTGGACCAACCTACTGATCCGGACCTTCGCCATTATGGAGCTCATCCGCAACCAGGGCACTCTGAACACTGTGTTGATCTGGCTCGGAGTGATCGAGCAGCCGATCCAGATGCTGTTCACCGAATTCTCGCTGCTTCTGGGCATGACGTATGTCTACCTGCCGCTGATGATCCTGCCGATCTACGCCTCGATGGAGCGTCTCGATTTCAGCCTGGTCGAGGCCGCCTACGACCTCTACGCGACGCGCCTAGAGGTTCTGCGCAAAGTGATCTTCCCGCTGGTCAAGCCCGGCGTGGTGGCGGGATCCATCCTTGTCTTCGTGCCGTGCCTCGGGGCCTATGTCACCCCGCGGGTGCTGGGCGGCGGCAAGCAACTGATGCTCGGCAACCTGATAGAGCTGCAATTCGGCCAGTTGCGCAACTGGCCGCTGGGGGCGGCGCTGTCACTGACGCTGCTGGTACTGGTGACGGTGGCGCTGCTGTTCTACGTGCGCACCATTGGCCGCGAGGGGGAACGCCATGTCTGATCGCGGCTTCGACGTCCGCCGGCAGCCCGGCTTCACCACGGTGGCGCTGTTTTGCTTCGTGGTGCTCTACCTGCCGATCATCCTGCTGGTGATCTACTCGTTCAACGCCGGCAGCTCGATCGCCATCTGGGAGGGTTTCTCGTGGCGCTGGTATGTCTCGGCCTGGGACAATGAAAAGGTGCAGGCGGCGACCATGCGGTCGCTGATCCTTGCCGTGTCGGCCTCGGCGCTGGCCACGACCGCGGCGGTGCTGGCGGCGCTGGCCACCACGCGCACCACGCCATGGCGCGGCCAGACGCTGGCCTTCGCGCTGATCAACCAGCCGTTGATGGTGCCGGAAATCGTGACCGCCGTGGCGCTGATGATCTTCTTCGCGATAATGAAGGTCTGGACCGGCTATACCGGGTTGGGGTACCTGATCGTCGCCCATGCGGCATTCTGCCTGCCGTTCGCCTACATGCCCATACGCGCGCGGCTTCAGGGGATGGATCTCAGCCTCGAACAGGCCGCGTCCGATCTCTACGGTACGCCCTTTCAGGTCTTTCGTCGCATCACCCTGCCGCAGCTTTTCCCCGGCATCCTCGCCGGCGCGATGCTGGCCTTCGTCATCTCGCTTGACGACGTGGTAATCACCGAATTCGTCAAGTCCGCCGGGCAGGACACGCTGCCCACCTACATGCTGGGGCAGTTGCGGCGCGTCATCACCCCCGAGATCAACGCGATTTCCACGGCATTGCTGGCGGTTTCGGTTATACTGGTGACGGGCTTTTTCCTGCTCAGCCGTAAAAAGAAATAACCCCATCCAACAGGAGGATCCACCATGAGACATCTATTCGCCACAACCGCCGTGCTGGCCGTCGCTGGCACAACCGCCCTCGCCGAGGGCGAGCTCAACATCTACAACTGGGGCAACTATACCAGCCCCGAAATGATCAAAAAATTCGAGGCAGAGACCGGCATCGACGTCACAGTCACCGATTACGACAGCAACGACACCGCGCTGGCCAAGATCAAGGCGGGCGGGCACGGCTTCGACATCGTGGTGCCGTCGAGCAAGTATGTTCCGATCTTCGTGGATGAGGCCCTCTTGATGAAGTCCAACCCCAACGAGATGGAGAATTTCGAACATATGGACCCTCGCTGGGTGGATGTGGAATTCGACCCCGGCCGTCATTACACGGTGCCGTGGCAATGGGGCACCGTCGGCGTGACCGTGGATACCTCCGTCTATGACGGCGACATCCACACCGCCGCTCTGATCTTCGACCCGCCCGAGGAATTGCGCGGCAAGATTAATGTCGTGCCCGAGATGAACGACGTCATGGGCCTGGCCATTCATTACATGGGCGGGGAACAGTGCACCGGCGACCGCGACCTGCTGGAAAAAGTGCGCGACAAGATTGTCGAGGCCAAGGAGCACTGGGTGTCGATGGCTTACGGCAATGTCGAGAAGTTTGCCAAGGGCGATTTGGCAGCGGGCGTGAACTGGAACGGCGCCTCGCTGCGGTCGCGTCTGCTAAACGAGGATATCAAGTTCGGCTACCCGCAGGAGGGCTTCCCGATCTGGATGGACAACGCCGCGATCCTCGCCGACGCCGGGAATGTTGAGAACGCCAGGACATTCCTCAACTTCATCATGGAGCCCGAGAACGCCGCGATGCTGTCGAACTTCGCGCGCTATGCCAACGGCATCGAGGGATCCGAGGAATACATGGACGAGGTCATGTCCACCGCGCCCGAGGTAATCATCCCCGATGAACTGGACGATGCCAGCTACATTTCCCGTAACTGCCCGCCCGACGTACAGAAGATCTACAGCGCCATCTGGACCGAAGTGAAGAAATAAGCGCCCGCGCGCGGCCCGTCTGCGCACGGGCCGCGCCTTTTCCGACTTTGGAACGACCATCAGCGAGGCCCGTCATGGCGCAAGCGCCCGAAACCGTTATAGTTAACGGCCGTCTCATCACCTTTGACCCCCAACGGCCCCGCGCCGAGGCGCTGGCGATCGCCGGCGGACTGATCGCCGCCGTCGGCACCACGTCCGAAATTCACGCGCTGGCCGGTCCCGGCACGAGGGTCCACGATGCTGGCGGCGCCACGGTGCTACCGGGCTTCATCGACAGCCATGTGCACCTTTTCGGCGGCTCGGTGGAACTGAGCTATCTCGACCTCTACGGCGTGACCGGCGTGGACGCGCTGACGAGAGCAGTCCGCGAGTGGGCAGCGGACTGCCGCGAAGACCGGGTCGTCTTTGCCGTGCAGGCCGATTACGCCATTCTGGGCGAGCGTCGGCACACCACGCGCCATGATCTCGACCGGGTGCTGCCCGACCGTCCCTTTGCGATGTTCGCCCCCGATCACCACACGATCTGGGCCAATACCCCGGCGCTCGAGGCGGCGGGCTTGCTGCATGGCGCAGTCGTGGACAAGGGCGCGCAGATCGTGATGGGCGATGACGGTCTGGCCACTGGGGAATTGCGCGAACCCTCGGCATACGCCCCTGTGTTGCGGCTGACGCGCCATGCTGGGCGCGACATGATGGGGCTGATCACCGGCGCCGATCCCGACCCGCCCGCGACACCAGCCGAGCGCGCGGCGGACAAGGCGGCGATCGCGCGCGGCATGGCGCATTGCGCCAGCCACGGCATCACCGGGCTGCACAACATGGACGGCAATTTCTACCAGCTCGAACTTCTGTCGGAGATGGAGGCCGAGGGCACTCTGCTCTGCCGGACCGAGGTTCCGTTTCATTACAAAAGCTTTGATCCGCTCGACCGTTTCGATGAGGCCACCGAGATGCGGCGCCGCTTCGATAGCGACATGGTCTGGTGCAACCGGGTCAAGATGTTCATGGATGGCGTCACCGAAAGCCGCACCGCGCTGATGCGGCACCCCTATCCCGGCACCGATCATTCCGGCGACGCGGTGTTCGAGGCCGACCATTTCAATGCCGCCTGCATCCGCGCGGATGCGATGGGGTTCCAGATCGCCACCCATGCCATTGGTGATCTGGCGATCCGTTGCACGCTTGACGGCTATGAGGCGGCGCGCGTGGCCAACGGGGTGCGCGACGCGCGCCACAGGGTCGAGCATATCGAGGTGTTGCATCCCGACGACCTGCCGCGCTTCGGCAAGCTGGATGTGGTGGCCTCGATGCAGCCCGGCCACGCGCCGTTCGGTGGCATCTTTCCGGCGGCGGGTATGTCTGCGCTACTGCATGATGACCAGATCCCGCTGACCTTCGCGTGGCGTGACCTGCGCGCCCATGCCCCGCGCCTGTGCTTTTCCACCGATTGGCCGGTGATTGGGGTCGAGGTGATGCCAAGCGTCAAGGCCGCCGTCGCACCGCTGGACCTGGGCGCGCCGTGGCGTGACCAAAGCCAGAACCTAATCGACACGCTCAAGAGCTACACCGCCGACAATGCCTGGATGGAATTCAACGAGCACCGCAAGGGCATGTTGAAGCCGGGCATCATGGCCGACATCGTGGTGATGTCCGATGATCTTGAAGAGGTGGAGCCGCACGCCCTCGACCAGACCCGCGCTGCGCTCACGCTTTGCGCCGGACGCGTGACCTGGGAGGCGTGAGGGCGTGGTATCCCATGGTTGACGCGGCATGGGCTTTGCCAAGTTTATGACGTCTGTTTGCGAGGCCCCCAGCTTGCGGGTTTTATACGGTCTTTTCGACGGCATAGCCTGACCAGAGGTGGAAGGCATCGGCTCTGACGTGGCGATAGAATTTGGCGGAGAGGCGGGGGCGGAAGAGTATGTTGACCTGGTCATGGGCGGCGTCTGTCTGGACCGGGTCGATCCGGAGATGATCCTCGACACGATCACCGCGCGCGCGGTGACTCACATGTGCTTTGCGCCGGTCGTGCTCTACATGCTGGTGGAGCATTCCGGCGGCCCGGTGGTGACCTGCCGCTTTTCTCAGGGCTATTCGCAAGTAGAGCCTGTTTTCGTTTGGTCCGCCCCCCGAACCTTCTACCGCCCTTAGCGAGAGCTTTCCGGCTTCGATCGTAAGGTTACGGTGGGGGCCGTCTGACTTCGGCTACGATCCGATGATAAGTCCGACGTTATGTCAGATTTCATTCACCGCCCTCAAATCGAAGTTCTCTCTGCGGCCGATGGCGTTCGCCGTCGGCAATGGTCGGATGAGGACAAGCTCCGGATCGTCGAGGAAAGTTTTGTCGGCCACCGGCAAGTTTCGGCCACGGCGCGGCGGCATGGCATTTGCCGATCGCTGTTGACGATCTGGCGTCGGCAGTATCGGAACGGTGAGCTTGGTGCGTCCCGCCCGGTATCTTTCGCCCCGGTGACCGTGGCGGAGGATGCCCCGACCTCTCGGCCCGGGCCGGTTGATCCCCCTGATCCCTCACAGACCTCTCAGGTGGAGATTGACCTGCCAAATGGCCGTCGGCTTATCGTGGCCCCCGGTGTGGATTCAGAAGCTCTTGCCCGGATCCTGTCAGTGGTGGACGAGCAATGATCGCGTTTCCGGCGGGCACGACGGTGTGGATTGCGGGCGGGGTGACGGATATGCGGCGCGGTATGAATACCCTTGCGCTGGCGGTTCAGCAGGGTCTTGGGCGCGATCCGCATGGTGGCGAAATCTTCTGCTTTCGTGGTCGAAAGGGCGATCTGGTGAAATTGCTTTGGCATGATGGGGTCGGCATGTCTCTCTACACAAAGCGACTGGAGGCGGGGAAGTTCATCTGGCCGGTGAGCCAGGATGGAACCGCTGTTTCGATATCTGCGGCGCAGCTGGGCTATCTGCTCGAAGGGATCGACTGGCGCAACCCACGCTGGACGCAAAGGCCTGCAAAGGCGGGATAATTCACGCTGAAGCGCCTGTTTTACTGGCGATCCTGACCATCTGTGGTAATCTTC
>Ga0307952_1001161_pt1 | contig 13522 bp, 17 predicted proteins | sample OrgLakmetagen376_FD_201821 | JGI IMG/M metagenome (GOLD analysis project Ga0307952, IMG submission 201821) | Saline water microbial communities from Organic Lake, Antarctica - #376 | ecosystem: Environmental > Aquatic > Non-marine Saline and Alkaline > Saline | place: Antarctica: Organic Lake...
TTAACATCTTCCCCGCCCTGAAGGACGGAGATTTCCCATCAGGACGCGACGGCATCGAGCCCTCGGGTCCTGACTCGAGTTGACGCTTCAAAGGCAGCTGACGCCGAGGCCTCCACGTCCAGGGACGGAGTGTTCCCCCGCCCGTCTTCGGCCTGGCCGCGCAGGGCGCGGTCCAGGATCGTCCTCGCCGCGTTGACGTCGGCGTTCGCCGCCTCGCCGCAGGACGTGCAACGGAAGGTCGCTTGGCTCTCGCGACTCCCCGCGTCCACGTGCCCGCAGGCGGCGCAGGTCTGGCTCGTATACGCGGCTGGGACCTTTACAAGGGCCCCACCCGTCTCCTCGAGCTTGTACGCCAGCATGCGCTCCAGCGCGTGCCAGCCCACCTTCAGGATCGATCGGTTCAGCCCGGACTTCTGAGCGACCCAGGACCCGGGCGCGTCGACCGTGCCGCGCGCGGACGCGGTCATGCCGCGGATCCGCAGGTCCTCGATCGCGACGAGGCCGAAGTCGCGCACCAGGCGCCGGGACAGCACATGCGCGACATGCGCCCGGGCGCGAGCGTCCCGGGCCCTCAGGCGGGCCAGGCGCCGCTGCGCCTTCGCGTACCGCCTAGAGCCGCGCCGGCGGCGTGACACGGCCTTCGCCGCCCGCCGCTGGGGCGCGCGCCGCGTGCGGACCGTGTCCGGCAGGTTCACCATCTCCCCTGATGAGAGCGCGTAGGGGACCGCCACGCCGCGATCCACGCCGACGGCGGCGGCCGGTACCGGCCGCTGCGCGATCTCGCAGAGCGTCGCGATGGAGATCTCCCATCCGCCGCCGGCCACGCGGCGGACGGTGGCGTTACGGATCCTGACCTCACCGTCCTCGCCGGGCCGCAGGGGGCGGGTGTCACGGTAGCGAACCCAGCCGATCTTCGGGATCCTCACCTCGGACCATTTCCCGCTGAGGCGCCGGACGGCGATCTCGCGCCCGGCCTGGCGGAACGCGTCGTTCTCGCCGCGCTTGCGCGGCCGCGGGTACCCGGCGCGGCCCTCGAAGAAGTTCGCATAGGCCCGATCGAGATCGATCAGGGCCTGGTTCTGCGCGGTCTGGCTGACGGCGCCAATCCAGTCGAACGCCCGGCGCAGCTCCGAAAGCTCCGCCGACAGGCCCTTCGACCCGAAGCTTCGGGGACGGCCCCCGCCATACCGGCGCCCGCCGAAGGTGCGCCTCTGCTCCAGGGCCAGATTATAGACCAGCCGCACGACGCCCGCCGTCCGGCTGAGCAGGACGTCCTGCTCCGGCGTCGGCTTCACCGCGTAGACGTGGCCTTGGATCATCTCCATTTTCGCAGCCTACCCCTCGGCCCCGGAGGGATCAAGAATCATGTCCGGGATCCGGGGCGCGATGGCGAAAAAAGAGCCCTATCCCTCCCCCGCCTGAAGGCGGAGGCTTCTCGGGCAAGAATGGTGAATTTGCGCCCTGCCAGCATAAGCTTGCATTTTTTGCTAGCTTATCTTATCTTGCCTCGATGAACAGTAAGCACCGCAAGACTCTTGCCGCCGTCTTTAGCGATCCGGTGTCAGGCACCATCGAATGGGCGGCGGTCGAAGGCCTGCTGCTGGCCGCAGGGGCGCGGCTGATCGAAGGGCGCGGATCACGGGTGCGGTTCTAGAAGGATGGCGAGGTCGCGACGTTCCACCGACCGCACCCCGCCAAGGAAGCCAAGCGATACCAGGTGCGCGATGCCCGCGACTTCCTGGAACGGATCGGAGTCAGACCATGACCAACACCATGACCTACAAGGGCTATGCCGCCCGGATCGAATATGACGACGAAGACGGGATTTTCACGGGCCGGATTGCCAGTATCCGCGATGGAGTAGGCTTTCATGCCGATACTGTGGGAGGGCTACGCGATGCCTTCCATGAGGCTGTCGAAGATTACATCGAAACTTGTGCCAGGATCGGCAAGGAACCGCAGAAGACCTATTCAGGCCAGGTCATGTTCCGGGTCAGCCCTGACGTCCACCGCAAGGCGGCGATGGCTGCCGAGCTGTCGGGCAAGAGCCTGAACCAGTGGGCCGAAGAAGTACTCGACCGGGCCGCAAGGTAAGCCGCGCCGCCGCTGATGGTAGCCGTGGTGATGGTCCGGGAACCAGTGGATGATGCGCAGCCCATGCGCCCTGTAGATCGTGACCATGCGAGACCATAACCCATCATGATGGGTTATGCAAGTGGCAGCGGTGCGGGATACTCAAACGCCCGATAACGCCTCGCCAAGTAGCGAAGCGGTAGGCGTGGTAACGCCTCGCCTCGCCTCAAGTAGCGAAGCGGTAGGCGTGGTAACGCCTCGACACGTTTCTTGATATCCCCACAATTGTAGCTTGAAGCGACATCATGAAGGGCGTCCGGCACACGAAATCAGCAATCCGGACATTGCGTCGAATGCCTGCGAACACGGCTGCCCGGATCCGTTCCAGGATAGAGGCTTACGCAGCTGATCCCGACGTGCAGGAGAGGATCTCAGGTCATCGCCCGACGCTCACGGCAGGCACCTCCCTGCACCCGGTTACCTTGCCGGAAATCGGCGTCGCGCCACATCCCGGCGATCGCGATCGGGATCTGGTCACGCATCGCGCCTTGCAGGACCTTGTAGCGATACTTTGTGGCCCAAACCACGTGATGCCGATGGTAAAATGTGCTAGTCGGGGCTGATCTCGAAGAGGGTCAGCAGCCCATCCACGTGGTGTAACAGATGCGTGGGCTGTTCTGCGGAGCCGTGGGGCGACAGGTGCGTCGAAAGCCGCATGGGGGCTCTGCTGGCCCTGAATCCCCTCTACCAGTCTGGTTCTTCTTGCGCTGGCCCTTTCTTCCGATCCAGGGCCAGCCCGAGCAGCGGGCGCAGCGCGCCCGGCAACATGCACGCGAAATCCTCGTCCAGTCGGAGCTGCGGCAGCTTCGTAACGATGAGATCGAGCAGGAGATGCGCCTGCTGGCGGTCGCGGATCTTCTTCTGCGGATCCCGGTTCTCGCGCTCTGCCAGCCAGAGCTTGTGGGCGGCCCAGAAACGGGGATCGGCCGCACGCATCGGCGTAGGGAAGCCTCGCTCGTCGATTACTACCACCTCGATCAGGGGAGCGTTGACGAGCCATTGCAGTCCGCCGATCGGTGCCGGCTCGACATCGCCTTCCACCAGGGGGCTTGCGCCTGGCATCGTGCGATAGATCGGCCGCGGCTCGGGGCGGATAAACTCAACGATATAGCCCGCATCGTTGGTCAGCCGGAAGTCCCGCGGCCCGCGCGGCCGAAAGCTCTTGTCGACCTCGCGATGAATCAGGCCCGTGAGGCCCGGCTTTTCGTGGTCTTCGGTCAAGACCTTCAGCCGGTTGCGATCATCGATGAGTATGTCGATGTCGCCGGTCGCCGTGCTCGCCGCATTGAACATCACCCCTGCCATCGCCTCGTAGGCGTAAAGAGCGTTGGTGCCGATCACCCGGATAGTGGCGGCGGGCGCGGCGATCCGGATTGCCCGCATGATGCGCGCCGCTGGCACAGGCAGGCGTCCGAGCCCCAGCGTGCGCAGGACGGCGGCCTGGCGATTCATCTCCCCGCCGAGCCGGGCGATCCGCTCGGCATTCTCCTCCCTTCCCGTATGGAAGGCGTTACGGATACGCTCAGTTTCCTGGGACCGGCGCCCGAGAGACCTCACGACGCCTTTCTTGCGGCTGTATAGATACTGCCGACCATTGCGCTCCTCCCAGTCAAGGAAGCCGACAAAACTGTGACGGCGCTGCGTCTCAGCTTCGAGCCAGGCTTCCCAGATCTGTGCCATGTCGATGCGCTCACGCACCGACCGAGCATCTAACTCACTGAAAAACATCATTTTGGTAACCCCATAGCCTTATTTGTCATTCACATTACCAAATATAATCTGTTCAGTGACTTAAAGAAGCATATTCTCGACATCACAGATCGAAAGTCCTCAACCCGCCTTATTCACGGGGGTGTGTTGAAGCGGCGTGACCGGCGACTTTTGGGCGGTTTGCGCGGCCCCGTTGGGCGTGCCGAGAGTAGTGTTGGGCGGCTGCGGGCTGCGTTTCGTGTCTTGGGCGAACTCTGTGACGTTCGAGACTCCTTTGCGGGTGTCGGCGTCTGTTTTCGTCCACGCCTTCTGGCGCGCCATGGCGCGATGTTTTGGGCGCGGTCCTCTAATCGTTGTTCAGTCAGGGGCCGGCCCAGTGCAGCGTGTTGATGCGCGCCCATAGTAGCGCCCAGAAGGGGGCCGCGGCGCTGGAGAGGGCGAGGGTCATGCGCCGTCCGGACATTATCAGCCTTGCGCCGGCGCGCAGCACGCGTTCGCGCAGGCGGCGCAGGCTCCAGCCGGTTCCGGTTGCGTGGGCCATGGCACGACGGGCGATGTGCATGACCTCATAGGCGAGCAACGAGATCAGCAAGCGCACCTCGTTGCACGCAAAGGCGTCGACGGCGGGTGCCCTGCCGGAAATCGGCGTCGCGCCACATCCCGGCGATCGCGATCGGGGTCTGGTCACGCATCGCGCCTTGCAGGACCTTGTAGCGATACTTTGTGGCCCAAACCACGTGATACCGATGGTAAAATGTGCTATGGCTTGCTGTAGAACAGCTCGTGAGGGGTCCCCGGATTTTGAAGCTTCACCCTTCGGGCGGCTTCAAAATCCGGGGACCCCTCATTCGTTCGCTGAAGCGGACCGGCTGGAAGCCGGTGGCTTCGATCCATTCAATGGATAGTGAAGAAATCCGACGGGACAACGCTAATAGTGAAGAAACTCGACACACGGCGAAGGTTTTCGACGCGGGTGATCTTGCCGCTTGAGTGAAAGAAATCTAAGCAACAATCCCAAAGGTGAATTTTTTCGAGGCGCGGTGATGAATTTCTACGGACGTAAGCTTCCCGGCCCGGGCCGGATTGCAGGATATGGCTGGCTGGTCAGCGAGCTCGGCCTGCGCGTGCCAATGCCGCGTCGCCTGTCTCTTGTCTCCGATCACCACGAACGCCGATCCGAGCCGGAATGGGAGATATTCCGATCGCAGCAATGGCCGGGTGAGGCCGTGTTCGATCACCTGATGTTTGCCATCAAGAACGAAGGCATCGATCTGCGGATCATGCATGAGACCACCAGGGTTGCGGACCCTTCCGAAATCTCCCGGGCCTTGGCGGGAGCGACCGGCCTCCTTGCGCGTCGGCTTTGGTTCTTCTGGGAATGGCTTACGGACGAGAAGCTGGACCTGCCCGATCTGGGGAAGGTGAAGTATGAGCCCGTGCTCGATCCGGACATCTATTTCGCCATCGATCCCGGAGATCGATCGGCGCGCCACAAGATCATCGACAACCTGCCAGGCACCCCGGCCTTTTGTCCGCTCGTGCAGAGATCCTCGAAGCTCGACCAGCTGATCGCGCGGCAATTGCCAGCTCGGGCAAGGGAGGTCACCGAAAAGGCGCCGCAGCATATTGTGTCGCGCGCCGCGGCCTTCCTGCTGCTGGACGATTCCAAGGCCTCCTTTGCGATCGAGCAGGAGAAGCCCGGCCCCCAGCGTGCCGCCCGCTGGGCGCGTGCGATCGGCGAGGCGGGAAGCCACCAGCTGTCGCAAGGCGAGCTTGAGCGCCTACAACAAGATGTCTTGCAGGATGCGCGCTTCGTGAAGATGGGTGTTCGCAAGGAGGGCGGATTTATCGGCGGCCACACCCGCGACGGAAAGACCCCGGAACCGGTGCATATCAGCGCCCGGCATGAGGATCTGGCAGACCTTCTGGAGGGAATTGCGCTCTATGAAGCGCGGGCTCTCGAGGGCGGCGTTGATCCGATGGTGGTCGCGGCCGCGCTGTCGTTCGGCTTTGTCTACATCCACCCCTTCGAGGATGGGAACGGTCGTCTCCATCGGTATCTGCTGCACCATATTTTGGCCCGTGGCGGGTTCAATCCAGCGGGCCTGGTCTTCCCGATCAGCGTCGTGGTCTACCGGCGCATCGAGGAATACAGCGACGTTCTAAAGTCCGTGTCGGGGCCGATGATGGAGTTCATCGACTGGAAGCCCACAGCCCAAGGGAACGTGGAGGTCCTGTCGGACACTGCGGTGCTTTACCGCTTCTTCGACAGCACCATGCATGCCGAGTTCGTCGCCGACTGCGTCAGGGAAACGGTCGAGCAGGATCTCCCCAGGGAAATCGACTGCATCGAGCGCTATGACCGGTTCAAATCCAGCGTCGACGAGATACTGGAAATGCCGGCACGCATGGTGGATCTGCTGCGAGAATTTCTGGAACAAGGCAATGGCAAGCTATCCAGGCGCGCCTTGCGCAAGGAATTCTCTGCACTGACCGAAGAGGAAGTCGCCCTGATCGAGGAGGCCTACGAGGCAGCCTGGTCTCCTGATTGAATTCCTCCAGCCCAAGCGCAGATGATCGAAATCTGCACGGCCGGACTACGAACTCGGCATTTTGTCCAAGATCATCTGCTTTTTCTTGTGGATAAGCGGGTTATCAAATGAAGGAGGATGACGAATGGCAACGATGAATGTGTCCCTTCCCGATCCGATGAAGACTTGGGTTGAAGCACGGCTGAATGAGGGTCGTTTCAGCAATACGAGCGACCATGTGCGCCACCTTATTCGCCGCGATCAGGAGCGCGCACAAGCGATCGAGGTTTTGCAGCAAGCGATTGACGATGGCTTGAAGAGCGGTGCGCCTGAGCCGTTCGACTTCAAAGCGTTCAAGGCAAGGATGCGGGAGGGACATGCCCGCAAGTAATCTGACTGTCTACCGGCTGCCCGTTAACACATCAAGGAGAATGCAACGATACAGACCACAACAGAGAAACGGCGCACGAGCATCACCCTGACCGTGGCCAATCTCGCCGCCGCGCGGGAGCTGGGTCTCAACGTGTCAGCGATCAGCGATGCCGCCGTCGCGGAAGCGGTTCGGGCGGCGCGGGTGCTCGTCTCCCCGGGCGACTGATGCCACATCCCTTGAAGTCTCTTGCGACACGTGACACTTTTATGGCGACGCGTGACATCGTGACATAAAGGAGGTCTGCATGGTTACGACGACCCTGCAGAACGAGGGATCCCGAGCGGAGGCCCAGTCAGCCGAGTTGAATGAAGTGGGCCGGGCCTACCGGCTTCTCGGCGGCGGCAAGATACTCAAACAGCCGGTACGCAACTCCCTTGACGCGCACGACCTGATCATGAAGGGGCTCCCCTCCAGGGCGCTGGTGCATCTCGTGAGTAACGTGACGATCCTGTCGTCGGGCGATGCGCTGAACAAGGCGATCGGCATGAGCATACGCACCCTTCAGAGGAGGAAGACGGAAACGGATCGGGCGCTCTCGACTGAGCAGAGCAGTCGGGCCTGGCGCTTCGCCGAGATCCTTGCACAGGCCACGGATGTCCTCGGAGATCAGGAGGCGGCCGAGGCTTGGCTTCTCGCACCGGCGATCGGCCTCGACAATCGGCGCCCCATCGACCTCCTGTCCTCCGCGGCGGGAGCCGAGGCGGTCGAGAATTACCTGACCCGCATGGAGTACGGGGTTTACACGTGACGCCACTCCCGCCGCCCCTGGGCACCGGAGAGCTGCGCTTCTGGCGGCTCGATCAGAAGCGTCACGCCACGACCTGGGACACGGGGGAGGGATCCTACCTGGCGGGCGGGCGTTGGAACTCAACGGGGGTCCGGGCGGTCTACACGTCCCTCGACCCCTCGACAGCGATCATGGAGGTCGCGGTTCACAAGGGCTTCAGGGCGCTGGATACGGCGCATCACGTTCTGACCTCGGGGCGCGTGATCGACCCGAACAAGGTTCACGTCCTCGACGCCGATGACGTGCCGAATGCGAACTGGCTGGTGCCCTGTCCCCACGGGCCGGGTCAAAGAGCCTTCGGTGACAGGCTTCTCCGGGAGCACCTTTTCATCCTGATCCCCTCGACGGTATCCCGTCACAGCTGGAACCTGATCTTCGATGCGTCCAGGGCGGCGGACCATTTCGATGATGTATGGCAAGAGGCGTTCGCGCTGGATCCGCGGCTGCACGTTGAGCCTTGGGGCAGGTAGGGAGGAAAAGGTAGCGACTGATCTGACCTTTCAGAAAACCCCGATCTGGTATATGTGTTCAGATGTACACATGCTCAGAAAATGATAGATGGCCACCAGCACCACAATGACGATCCGGCTTGATCCGCAGCTGAAAGAAAAGCTGGGGAGATTGGCCGACGGAACCCGGCGCAGCCGGTCCTTCCTCGCGGCAGAGGCCGTGGAAACCTACGTGGACCGTGAACTGGCAATCATCGAGGGCATCGAACGCGGGCTTGCAGACGTGAAAGCAGGTCGGACGGTCAGCCATGAGGACGCGATGGCGTCCGTGCGGCGAGCGATCGAGGTTGCGGCAGGCGGCACCACGTGAGTCGACCGGTTCGCTGGTCCACCAATGCGCTGACCGATCTTGCCGATCAGGTCACCTATATCGCCGCCGAAAACCCCTCCGCTGCCCGTCGCGTAGCTGATGCCATCGACAGAACGGCCCTGGCCCTTGGTGACACGTCAATAGGACGCCCCGGGCGGGTGACGGGCACGTATGAGAAGGCGGTGACGGGTCTGCCCTACGTTCTCACCTACGTAATCACCCAGACAGGCGGCAAAGCAGACATCCTCGCCTACGCAATCACCCAGACAGGCGGCGAGGAAGCCGTGGCGATTGCCCGAGTGATCCACACGGCCCGAGATGGGTCTGCCGAGACATGGCCTGACTGAGCGGGCGTGTCCGCTCAGTTCTCTGCTTGAGGCGTTTTCCTGATCCAGAAGGCGCAAAAGCTGCACCCGTTGTCCAGGTCAACGACCTGCTCACCGAACCACGATCTGCCGCAGTTGCCGTGCGCATCCTGCTGACCCATGTTGCCGCCGAGGGCGGACTGCCCGCCGGTCTACCCACGGATCCGGACGCGGACCGTCAGTGCATAAGTAGCTTTTGCCTTCGCTTTGCTACCGCAAACGACGTCGCCTGAATTTCTCGCAACCGTTCATACGAAAATTCCAGGTTCTTCATGTCGGGAATGATCTGGATCGTTTCGTCGGGTCTGATCAACTCCATGTGCCAGTCTGGAAAATCCCGGTCCTCGATTTCCTTTATTCCAAAGGGCTTGACCTTTTTGTGTCTGTGGTCCTCGGTGATGCGCGTATAGACTTCCTTGGTTTTTACCGGTGGCCCTTCGATCGTCTGCATGAAGAACGTGCCGTCGAAAAGCAGCACTCCGGTGATGTCATAAGCCGCGTTCTTCAGCTTGCTTTCCTCGACAATCGATAAAAGGTCGTCAACCGGATCGGATAGCAGCGCTTTGCTGCGATAGGATATTGTAAGAAGGTCGGTCATTCAAAGTTGCTCTGTTTTTGGACATCGTTCATCGGGCCCAGCATCAGCATCGGGCCGAAGCTGCCCCTCCGCGGCATTGTTTCGGGGAGAGAAACTAATAAATCTTTTTATGTCAATCAGCATCGAAGATTGACCTCGCATCAGCACCCAAATTTGATCCCTTATCCGAATCCCTTTCGCCAATCTCCTCCAGCACCAAAATTACCAGTGTCGTGTAGTGTAGTGTGGGGCCTGCTCATACACCCCAGCTACCACGCTGGATTCGTGAGATGAACCCACTCGGCATTTGCACAACAAAGCAATAACCGGCGTAATCTCTCGGGACTATTTGACAATTTCCCTTTTCATTTTTTGCTATGTAAGTGAGTCTCTTCGCGCTATGGTTGATGTGCAGCGTTTTTGCGGCCTGTTTCTCAAGTGGCATTTTTTACATTCCGCCGTTTTCTAATGGAGCCAGTTTTTATGGACAAGATACTTCCACAGGATGCGTTGCCCCCTTGGATCGGCGGTTTCGCACAAAGCAATCCGGCGTTCGCCTATCCCGATCCTGACCTGTCTTCCCTCGATCTGCTCTGCAACATGGCCAACATCGACTTGCTGACCCGTCAGCAGGCGGTGCTCTGGCCCCAGTTCAGCTGGCTGAGCATGCCAGACGATGACACCTCGCGGTGTTTTCAGATGTTCGCCCCTGACATATCCCGCCTGGGTTATACTGACGAGGGCCGGGTCTATTCGATCATCTGTCCGCAACAGGGCACCTACTCGCCGTCCTTCGGTACGCTGAATGTCGAAGTGACCGTTACCGGGCAACGCGGCTGGGTGGACGAGGCCGACCGCAGTTTCGCCGCGGATCTGACGGTTGAGGGGAAGATTTGGTTCGGTCCCTCGGCACACGAAAACGTACTGGTCGCCCTAATGCGCCAGGTCTTGGCCCAAACGAACGAGCCGTTTCCTCTTACCAAGGAGCATGCCATTCGCGTTCGTACAAGCAAAGTGGGCGATGACGGAGAGGCGGTGTTTTCGCTGCGCAGAGGGCAGACCGACCGTTTCGAAAGCCCGGAATTCGCTAAACACCCCGAGGCTTGGGACGTGGGCCACATTGATGTGCAGATCGGCGATATTGTCAGCACCGGTCACGAGATAGTGGATGATTTCAACGCCTTGGTATTGGAGGCCTTCAACCTCGGCGCGGGCAACATGCTGGCGGCGGGGAACGTCCTGTCCTGGAATGTATGGTTCAATGTGCCAGAGGGGGTGAACACCGACGAATGGCGCGACCACGCGGAACGGTGGAGAAAATCGATCGATGCTGACCACGGCAGCCCCGATGGGCCGGGCACCGAAGCCGTCTATTTCGACGGATCGCCCTTTCATCCCATCGAGGCGCGGGTAGAGGCAGAGGCAAAGAAGGTGCTCGAATTCCTGCGCAAGCATTTATGAATAGCCCCCTCTGTCAGGGCTGTTGCCGCTTGGTTTCAAAAGTGAATGATACCCTGAGGCGGGCGGTAGAGAGGACGACCGATGGCGCATTCAACGGAGCGGAAGGCGTCTGTGATTGCGAAGATGCTTCCACCGCACAACATGCCGTTGCGGCGGCTGTCGCAGGAAGAATGCATATCGAGAGGGACACTTTCGCGCTGGCGGGCAGAGGCTCGAGCCGAGGGCAAGCTTCTTCCGGACGGCGATGCTGACCCGGAGGGCTATGACATTCACACATCTTGCTTGCTTGCGCTGAGTGGCTTGGCCTAATTCTCTTTCGTGAAAACGGAGGGGGTCATGGATCCGAGTTTGGGCCGGTTCGGGGATCGGCACCTCGAAAAAGGGGGGCCGATTTGCTGGGTCGGCTCGTTTCGCATGGGGCACGCGGCGTTCGGGTGCGTCGGTTCGGCGGTGATCGAGCGGGCGAGATCCGCTTCACCCGGTTCCTGCGCAACGCGTCGGTGAGCCTGAGCGAGATGATCGGATCGGCCTGCGCGCGCGCAGGCCCGCCTGTGCGGGCCGGGACATTCTGGCGATCCAGTACACGACGGTGACGCGGTCTTCGGGCGGCGGCGGAGATTATGTGCATGCGATGATCGCGGCGGACGCCGGCGGCGGCGATCCATTCAACGCGTCGTCAGAGTAGCGTACGCGCCTTGACCCACGAGATGTCCCGCTCAATGGCCAGGGTCTCCACCTGCAAGGCAAGCTCATGGGGGGCATCGAGAAGTCCGGCTGGCGCGTCGAGATCAGCAGGGTCTATCGCCCTGCCCTCGGCATCGCATGCGCGCCAGAAAACCTCTTGCGCGGTGTATATGGCAGCGGCTATGGCCGCGGCGGCCTGGTCTCTGGTCACAGCGTCTCCGGCGCTTTCCGGCGCCTTGCCAACACTCGAAAAGATGGAGGCATGGCCTGACATCATCTGCATGACGTCTGCTTTTGCTGTCGAAGGGCAAGAATCACGCAAGGCATATATATATCCACTGCCTGCGCGCGGGGCTTTGGTTGAAAGTCTGTCGATATATCCGCGCTCGGTGAGCCGGCGCAACGCGCGTGAGAGAGCTGCGCTGGTTGCGGGTGTCCTCGCTTGGCCCAGGACCCGAAGTATTTCCCCAGAGACAAGCGGCCGTTCCGAAGCGGTTATGGCGTCAAGGATACGTGATTGCAAACTGCCAAGATGTGACCGGCCCATGTTTCAACCCTGCCTTCAGTGCTTACGGAGTTAATATTACCAATCTGTCGTCGCCATAACCAGTGCAGAAAAGGTGGCGACTGGCTGGGGGCCAGTCCCGAATGACCGCCACGCAGGAGGCGGCGCTGTCCACGTGGCTCGAGAGCCGCCTCTGACGCTCCACCGCGCCAATCAGGGCCGATATACCGGAATTCAAAGCTCATCACGGCTCGGCGCGACACGGCAGCCCAATGGGTGCTTTCGGTAATGACACGGCGCATGGCGAAAACTCGAATTTCACCTCGGCGTCATCGAGGTCACCCGGTTCGCGCTCCACGTCTGACAGGATAGGCCCGGGCTTGGTATAGGGGCGGCCTCGGCGGCTCACCAGTTGCACCGATACTACCGTGCTGTGCAACTCTTGGATGGCCTCGGCCAGCTCGTCGCGGCTCCTGTGAAACGTCTCGTTCAACTGCATGGTCACGTCGCCTCGGCGGGGGGAACCGGGTTTTCCCGTTCCAGGGCAGAAGTTCATGCACGCGCAAGACGAGCATGTCGGTCATCCGATAACGCGATGCCGGCATCGCCACCTCGGTCGGCAGTGTTGATGATTCCTATGCCATGGGAGAAAGCGTCATTGGCCCTTTCAAGACCGAGGTCATCAACTTCCTCAGCCCATGGAAATCCATGGGTCAGGTCGAGTGGGAGACCCTGCAATGGGTCAGCTGGTACAACACCGAGCGGTTATACAGCGCCATTGGCCACCGCCGCCACAAGAAGTCGAGGAGGCGTTCCATGCAGAGATGAATGCTCTTGAAAAAGCAGCCCAAGTTTTGAACAAACAAGCCTCTCACAAACTCGGGACGGCTCAACCCTTCTCTCGACTTGGTTACAGACAAATATCAATTTTGTCTGTAACCAAGCACGTCATCCGTAGTCACGACCACGCCGAACGCGCTGACGAAGGAAACGCATCCCGATCGGAAGCCAATGATCCTGGACCCAGATGCCCGATAACGCTGGATCCGGTGTTTGACGCCGCGCGGTCTGATTGAACACCTGTTATATCCTGGTAGGTCAATCTGAAAAAAGGGCGCGCATCCCGGAACAAGGTCGCGCCCTTCAAGCGCAACGACAAGGTCGTTTGACATGATGCGTCAGGGACCGGTCGCACAAGTCAGGGCAGGCATGATTGTGGCGTGGATGCTCGGACTTTTCGCCCGAATTATTCCTTGGAATGTGCTCTGTCTAAGAGGCTGATCGGAAATGGGTTGAGTGAATTCAGCAGGTTGTGATTCTGTTCGGTTGTGAAGCTGAACGGAGATCACGATGGCCTGGACCGAACTCACCCGCGAGCAGCATAAGCGAGAAACGACGCGATATCCAAGATGCCGTAATGGGGCTCGGCTCGAATCGTCACCGTTGGGTGTTGCCATCGGGGATTGATTGAGGTGCCGTTGCCCTTGGCACGTCAGTGGCGTGTCAACAGGGTCGTA
>Ga0307952_1001162_pt1 | contig 13518 bp, 12 predicted proteins | sample OrgLakmetagen376_FD_201821 | JGI IMG/M metagenome (GOLD analysis project Ga0307952, IMG submission 201821) | Saline water microbial communities from Organic Lake, Antarctica - #376 | ecosystem: Environmental > Aquatic > Non-marine Saline and Alkaline > Saline | place: Antarctica: Organic Lake...
CGCAATGCCCAGATACATGCTCACAGAGGAGCGGTGGTCCAAGCTAAGAGAAATATTGCTTCAATTCAGTCTGTATAACAAGGCAGGTCTGCGCAAAACAGTCGAAGGCATTCTGTTCAGAATGCGGACCGGCGTGCCTTGGAGAGGTCTGCCAGAGTATTTCGGCAAATGGAATTTCATCTACAAGGCATTCAATCACTGGTCGAAAAAAGGCATCTGGAAAAAGCTCTTCAACGTGCTGAGAACAGACTCCGATCTGGAATGGGCCTTCATTCATCGATGGCAGCTATGTAAAAGCACACCAGCACAGTGCCGGAGCCCCACCATGACAGGCGGTCACATCAATGACTGCACTGAAGCGCCAACACTCATCGAAAAAATTGACGCTGCGCAGGTGCTGATAGCGGATAAAGGCTACGACAGCCAGATAATACGTGACAAGGGAGAATCCCTCGAAATGAGCGTTATTATCCCCAGAAGGAAAAACTCGATAAAGGGAAAAAAGGGGCTTGACCGGCATTTGTATAAGCGCAGACACCTGGTCGAGAATGCGTTTGCCAGACTCAAGCACTGTCGTGCCGTTGCCACCCGATATGACAAGCTTGCTCGAAATTATGAGAGCATCGTGTCTCTGGCTTGCGCGTTTCTATGGCTACCAATGTGAATTGTCGACAGCCCCTAGTAAGCTTACATTTATTATAGTGTTATTAATGCCGATTTATAACATTCTCCATCCTATTTTTAACAGTTATTAACTTTATTTTTTTAAATAATTGTTGATTTTAAATCAATGTAAAAACATCCGCATAATTTCCATTGCATGGTTATTCAGTGTGTAGTTCTCCATCTTTGACCATCCTATTTTTTCATAGTAAGGCCTTCTATCTTCCGTGATCAAATAAAGTTCATGGTAGCTATGCTGACGCAATGCTATTTTGGCATGGTTAATCAGTATCTCTCCAATCGCCTTACTAAGTAGTTGCAAATTTTATAAAAATTGGTTCTTCCATAAACATTTGAATGTCATTTTTATGTATATGTAGTCCGAGATGAACGTAAAAATCTATGGCATTCTCATTGTCAATATCTACGTCAAGTTGCAAAAAACTACAATTTTTGGATAACCCTTTTTTTGCGGTTTCATGTAGGAGCCTGCGCCCCAGTCCGCCAGTTCGTACAGATGTATCGACATACAAGTCGCTAACAAATACACCGGACGCTCCACGCCAGCCAGAAAACCGGATGCTAAAAAGACAGAGGCCGATCACCTGTCCTGCCTGTTCAGCGATAACTCCATCAAAATGACCCAGTCCATCAGGACCGTATCGGTTGATCGTCTCCGCAGTTGTCACTGGTGTAATATCTGGATCAATGTGAGATGCCAGCGACCCAATTATTTGGGCAACTGCTGAGCTATCTTCTGGTGTCGGACTGCGCAAAATAATCTTTTTTTCTTTCATAACTTTCCCCCGATTTTATTTGAGATTCCAGCATATTTTTCGATAGCTCTGAAAATGTGTGAAAGACCAAATACCATTGCAAGATAAATTACAGCAAGAAATAGGTATATTGTTATGTCAAACGTCTGTGAAAATGCCTTCGAACCCACACCCATTAAATCTTGCATGGCAATTGTACTAACCAAAACTGTTGCTTTAAGGGAAATTATAACTTGGTTAAATAGTGCAGGCATGGCACGGCGCAATGCTGATGGCAATAGAATATTTCGTGCTATAGTTAGAGGGTGCATCCCATAAGCTATTGCTGCCTCTCGCTCGGTATTAGGTACAGATTGGAGACCGCCGCGAATGTCCTCGGCCATATAGGCGGCCAGGTTTAATATGAATGCCAAGCTTGCAAGTGCAAAAGATGACGAAATTAAAGGCCACCAAACCGACTCCTGCATGGGTACGATTGACCCATAATATTTTATAAGAAGGGCTGGCAGTCCATAGTAAATCAGAAAGAGTTGCACGAACACGGGAGATCCACGAAATGCCATGCTGTACGTTCGTGCGGCCCACTTAACCAATCGATGTCTGCTTGTCAGTGCCAGCCCGAGTGGAACTGCTAATAAAAACCCGAATATAACTGTTACTGTCAACAGTTTAAGGGTTACATAGAAGCCAGATATAAATTGCATACCATAGCTATCAAGCAATTCAGAAAAACTCACCAAGATACCACTAATCATGTGACATCTCCTTTTCCGTATTGATTGATAATTCCAGTAGTAAGTATGCTTATCATGATATAAATCATAGCCACAGTGCCGTAAAAAAGGAACGGTTCTTTTGTTGTTGCTGTTGCTATTTGAGCATTTCGCATCAGTTCATTTAAGCTGATCACTGCTACTAGAGAAGTATCTTTAAGTAAAAGCAACCAAAGATTACCTAGGCTAGGCAGACCAATCTTCAGCATCTGCGGTCCACTGATACTGATAAAGGTCCGCGCACTACTCATCCCGTACGCGACAGCAGCTTCGATTTGGCCATTAGGAACGGCGTTGTAAGCTGCTCTAAAAACTTCGGATGCGTATGCTCCCGCGATTAGTGATAGCGAGATAACTCCGGCGGCGAAGGGGTTGATTGAAAAGGAACTACCAGAATATTCATTTAATAATACCTGAACTCCAAAGTAAGTTAGAAGAATCACAAGCAATTCTGGTAGGCCACGAAAGATGTTTGCTATTCCAAAGCATAGGAATCGAGGTACTGTGGAACCAGAGAGCTTGCCAGCGCAGAGTAGCAATCCGATGGCAATTCCCCCTAGCCCCGACGCCAGAGCCAACTGCATGGTAACCAGTGCCCCTTGAAGAAGGTCATTACCAAAGCCTTGATAATTAGGAAACATCTAACGCTCCGTGGTTTAGCGTAGTTTGATATCGAAATATTTATTTTCGATAGCTTCGAATGTACCATCAGCAACTATAGATTTAATTGCCGCGTTTAAATCGGCCGCTAACTCAGTGTCGTTCTTACGTACAGCTATACCGATTTCTGTGCCCAAGTCTGGGTCGTTTATGTCATCTCCTACCTGTTCAAATACTTCCTCACCCCCGTTTTCATTAATCCAAGGAGTTATAATCGCCACATCACCGAAGATCGCATTTAAGCGGCCATTTTGAAAGTCGAGAAACATATTGTCGGTCGATGGATAAGCTCTGATTGTGAAGCCAGTGCCATATTTTTCAGGTAACCATCTTTCGTGGTTGGTTCCTGCTTGTAATCCAATTGTCTTGCCGGCTAATTTTTCTTTATCCAACGTCAGCCCACTACCAGCAGGAGCAGCCATCATAGCGTAAGAAAAATAGTAGGGGTCAGTGAAAAGGACCTGTTCGGATCTTTTCGGTGTAATAGTCATCGACGATACCATGACATCGAACTTACCGGTTTGGAGAGCTGGTACCATACCTGCCCATTGCTGGGTAACCCATTCGCAACTGCGCTCCATTTTCTCACATAGCGCGTTACCAATCTCGATGTCGAAACCGGAGAGATTGCCATCTCTATCAGTAAAATTAAATGGTGGGTAAGCTGCTTCAACTCCTAGTTTTAGAGGTTGAGAGCTTACTGCCATAGCACTCGTAAAAAAAATGGCAAATGTCGTGGCTGCTATTGCTGTTGCTACTGTTTTAAGCATTTTTCAGTTACCTCATTTCGAATGATTTTGAGTAAATTTATTTCTTTAGAAATCTTTGAAGTTGTTCAGTTTTAGGATGTGTGAAAAGCTGGTTTGGTGGCCCCTCCTCAACGATAATGCCCTGCCCAAAAAACATTATCCAATTGGAAACGTCGCGAGCGAAATCCATTTCATGGGTGGTAATCAGCATCGTTCGGCCTTCTTCGGCTAAAAGCTTTATTACTCGTAAGACCTCACCCACGAGTTCTGGGTCTAGAGACGATGTTGGTTCATCAAAGAGCAACACCTCTGGTTCGATACAAAGTGCTCTGGCAATTGCTGCGCGTTGTTGCTCGCCACCTGAAAGTTCGGACGGGTAGTTGTTTTCTTTATCAGCAATACCTACTTTCTCCAAATATTTCCGTGCTGCATTTTTCGCCTCCTGCTTGGACTTCCCGTGTACATGAATCGGTGCTTGAATAAGATTTTCTAGAATGGTCATATGAGACCAAAGATTAAAAGACTGGAAGACCATTCCTATTTTTCCACGAAGGTGTCGAAGTCTGGCTTTAGATATTTCTGGATCTCCTTTCTTTTCCTGGTGCAGCCGGATTTTCTCACCCCAGAGAGAGATATCTCCTTTGTCCGCTAGTTCTAGGAAGTTGAGGCAACGCAGAAAAGTGCTTTTACCAGACCCACTTGATCCAATGATAACAATAACATCTCCTCGCTTCGCTTCGAGTGACACTCCCTTGATAACTTCAGTTTCACCAAAACTTTTCTTTAGGTTATGTACCTTAAGAACAGACTCGTTTGCTTTGGTGGAAAGATTGCTTTCTCTTGTAGACATTATATTGCCACCGTGGTTATAGAGGGTGTTGCTCTGTTGGTTATTCTTGTGTAAACAAATCACTAATCTTAATTTTTTTATTCCACACTTAATGAATTAAGATTGCAATGTTAGTTTGTTTAGCGTTCAAGAATCATGGCAATGCCCTGGCCGCCGCCGATGCAGGCAGCTGCGCAGCCATAGCGACCCTGGCGGTGCTGCAATAGGCGGGCGAGGGTGCCTGCCAAGCGGATGCCGGTAGCGCCCAGCGGATGGCCCAGTGCCAGGGCGCCGCCGCAGACGTTGACGCGTTCAGCGTCGATGCCGAGCGAGGCCATGGCGTAAAGCGGCACAGCGCTGAAAGCCTCGTTGATTTCCCACAGATCTATGTCGTCGACCTTGAGTCCTGTCTTGTCGAGTACACGGGTGATGGCTGTCGCGGCGCCGGCGCCCATGCGCTCTGGAGCGACGCCGCAGTCAACAATCTCAACCACGCGGGCTAGCGGTGATATGCCGTGCTGGGTCAGCGCGGTCTCGGACATCACCAGTGCTGCGCTGGCGCCGGAGGTCAGCGGTGAGCTATTACCCGCAGTGATCTGGCCGTCTTCGACAAAAACGGGTCCAAGCCCGGCCAGGCGCTCTATGGTGGTATCGGCGCGGATATTGGCATCGCGCTCGACGCTTTCGCCGGCGGGATTGGTCAGCGCGAGGCGCTCGCCGTCGAACCAGCCGGATTTCTCTGCCTCGGCTGCGCGCTGATGCGAGCGCAAAGCGAAGGCGTCCATTGCTTCGCGGCTGATATTGGCCTCCGTGGCCAGCCGCTCGGCGGTCAGCCCCATGTTCATGGCCACGCTCAGATCAAGCCAGTCGGCCTGCTTCAGGGCACTTGGCACTGTCAGCACGCCTTCTTTAAACAGGCTTGGGCCCATCGGCACCCGTGACATGTTCTCGAAGCCGCCGGCCAGGCCAACTTCGATGGCGCCGACCTGAATCTCGCGAACACTGCCGCGCAGTGCGGCCATGCCAGAGCCGCACTGCTGGTCGATCTGACGTGACGGGCAGGCCTGCCCTTGAGAAAGCCGCTGGGATAACCACTGAGGGTAGCGTCCGCCGAAGCTCCACTGCTCCTTGACCGGCAACGCGCAGCCAATGCTGAGGTCTTCTATTGCGCGGGCGTCGAGGTTACTGCGGGCCAGCAGGGCGTCGATCAGCTGGCCGAGCAGAGCGTCGCCGCGCTGCGCAGACCAGGCATCCACCTCCGGCCTACGCGGATGGGCACGGGTGAAGGCCGAGCGGCCGTAATCGGCAAGATAAGCGGCTTTCATGAGGAGCTCCTTTCAACATCAACATCAGCGGCTGCCCAGCGACTGATAAAAAGCGCATAGGTGGTTAACACCCGGTGGATGGAGGCGATATCCACGCACTCATCCACGCCGTGGATACGCTGAGCGATCGGGCCATAGCAGGTTCCGTTGATGCCGCCCTGAACGTGAAAGGCGCGCAGGTCGGTGGTGCAGGTCGATAGGTAATGGGCGGGCGGCTCGCCGACCAAGTCCTCATGGCAGCGTGAAAGCAGTCGGATAGCCGGCGTTTCTAGTTCGACCAGATGGCCTTCGGAGCGAAAACCGTGGAATTCGACTCTAGGGTTGGGGTCATCGCCGCCGAGCTCGGCATGGCGCTGGGCGACCACTTCGCGCACGCGGTTCATGATTTCGTCGGCGCTCATGCCGGGCGGAAAGCCGACGCGACCTTCAAGGATGGCGTGGGCCGGTACGCTGGACGCCCAATTGCCGCCTTCAATCTTGCCGATGCTCAAGTTGAACGGATGGTTGAGGGCGTGGTAGGGCGCGGGACGCGGAAGCGTATTGATCTCGTCTTCTAGCGCCTTAAACGCCGGCAGATAGGCCTGCAGCCGCTCGATGGCATTGCTGCCGGCTCGGGTGTCCAGCACATGGGCTGGCACGCCATCGACCCGCAGACGAAACCACAGCACGCCGACCTGGCCGCTATAGATCTGCGCGCCAAAGGGCTCGGGGATCAGCACGAAGTCGCCGCTATAGCCCTGATGCAGGCAGGCCAGCGCGCCGTTGCCGGTGCATTCTTCTTCGATGACTGTTTGCAGCGTCAGCGGGAAGTCGATATCGACGCCGGCCTCGCGCACCGCCTGCACCGCCATCACCATGGCCGCGATGCCGGCCTTCATGTCGCCGGCGCCGCGGCCATACAGCCAGCCGTCTTTTTCCCAAGGCTCCCAGGGTGGGCGCGTCCACATGTCGGTGGGCTCGGCGGGCACTACATCAAGGTGGCCATTGAGTACCAGATGGGGCTTGCTGGAATCCGGATTTAGGCGCGAGATTACGTTGTAGCGACCTTCGCTGTTCCAACTGGTTGGCGCACGGTGCGGATTGTCAGCAAAGCCCGGTACATCCAGCGGCACGCGCTCGACCGGCAGCGCCAGGCGTTCGAACCAGCGTTCCATGGTGGAAAGCGCGACATGTTCCTGGCCGAGCACGCTATAGCTGCGCACCAGATCCTGGGTTAGTTCCAGGGTGTCATCCATCAAGACGTCGCAGCACTCGAGAACGCGTTTTTCAGTGGCGTTGAGCATCAGAATCTCCCTAACTGCTCTTCGTCGATGATCAGTTCGGCTTCGGTAGCGGCGCGTAGGTCATCCACCGACAGCCCCTCGGCGATATCTACGACCTCAAGACCGGCATCGGTGACTCGCATCGCCGCCTTCTCGGTGATGATCAGCGACACGCAGCGCGGCGCGGTGAGAGGCAGCCGGCAGCGCTTGAGAATCTTGGGGTTGCCGTGCTTGTCGTTATGCGAGCAGAGTACGATCAGGCGCTCGACATTCTGCGCCAGCTCCATGGCACCGCCGATGCCCGGAGAAAACTTGCCGGGAATCTTCCAGTTGGCCAGGTTGCCCTGCTGGTCGACCTCGAAGGCGCCCATGAAGGTGATATCTACCCGGCGGCGGATCATGGCGAAGGACAGCGCGCTATCAAACACGCTGGCGCCGGGGCGAGTGCCGATGTAGGCGCCGCCCGAGTCGATCATCTCGAAATCGACTTCGGCGCCTTCCTCGACAAGCTTGCAGCCCAGCACGCCGTTTTCTGAGTGCACCAGCACTTCCAGCTCGGGCGGCAAATAGTAGAATAGCTGGGTGGGCAGGCCGATGCCCAGGTTGACGATCTGGCTCTCGGTGACCTCCTGGGCGGCCCGGGTAAGGATGCGTTGCTGATCAGACGGCATAAGCACGTCTCCCTTGTTCGCTGGTAGAGGGGTCGACCTGGATGATCTGGCTGACGAAGGCGCAGGGCGTATGAATCTGTTCCGGTATCAGGCTGCCGGGCTCCTTGACCCGAAATGCCTGGGCGATGACTCTATCGGCGGCCATGGCCATCAGCGGGTTGAAGTTGATGGCGGTGCCGCGATACACGAGATTGCCGTAGCGGTCGGCTAAGTCGGCATGTACAAGTGCGAAATCGGCGTGAATGGCAGGCTCGATGGCCCAGGTCTTGCCGTCGTAGTCGATCTCGTGGCGGCCCTCACCGATCTCGGTGCCGATGCCGATGTCGGTCAAAAATCCAAAGTGGCCGGCACCGGCGCAGCGGATTTTCTCGGCGAGCAGGCCCTGGGGGTGGATATCCACCCTCAGGCGTCCGGCGTTCATTTCCTCGATGGCTACGCGGTTAAGGCCGATATGCGAGGTAATCAGACGATCAATTCGGCCGGCGCAAATCAGCTTGCCGATGCCGATGTCGGATTCGTTGGCGTCATTCTTGATCAGCGTCAGATGCTTCTGGCCCTGCTCGAGCAAGGCGTCCAGCAAGGCGAACGGCGTGCCGGGTGAGCCGAAGCCGCCAACCATGATCGAAGCGCCGTCTTCGATATGGGCGATGGCGGCCTCGATGCTTACGTACTTGTCTTTGAGTCGAGTCATGGAATCTCAGCCTGTGATGCTGGTGGCGTGACCGGTAGATTGGATCTCGTCGCGCAGCGGCGAGATGACATCATTATCAAGGCGCGTCAGGGCGCGCTCTAGACGCTCCAGCAGCAGCGCCACCTCGTCTTCGCTAATGGTGAAAGGCGGGCTGACGAGGAAGTGATCGCCGGCCACGCCGTTGAGCGTCCGGCGCGGATAGATGAGCAGACCTTCCTGCTTGGCGAGGGCGGTGACCTTGGCGAACAGGTTGGCCTCGGCGGGGAACGCGGTTTTGTTGTCGGCATCGATCACCAGTTCCACGCCCCACAGCAGGCCAAGGCCGCGCACGTCGCCGATCCAGTCAAAGCGCGCCTGCAGGGCTTTCAAACCTCGCTGCAACTGATCACCACGTGCAGTGACGTTATCCAGCAGCTGTTCTTGCTGAATGGCGCGGATGACCGCAAGGCCAATGGCGCAGGCCAGCGGATTACCGGCGTAGGTGTGGCCATGCTGGAAGCCGCCGCTGGCCATCACGGCCTCAACGATAGGTGCTCGACTGAGAACGGCACCCACCGGGTAATAGCCCGCACCTAAGCCCTTGGCCGTGGTGAGCAAATCAGGTGCCACGGCCCATTGCTGATAGGCAAACCAGCTGCCGGTGCGGCCCACGCCACACATCACCTCATCGAAAATCAGCAGGCAGCCGATCTCATCGCACAGCTCGCGCAGGCCTTGCAGATAAGCTCGGTCGACCAGACGCCCGCCCGTACTGGCACCGCCGACTGGCTCGAGTACGATGGCAATGATGCTGTCGCTGCCAGCGGCTTCAATCTGCGCGCGGGTATCGCTGAGCACCCGTGCAATGTGCGCTTCGCGGCTGCCGTCTTGCTGGCGATAGAAGTCGGGGCCGGGCACCTTGATCGAGCCGACAGTGATATCGGTAAAGGGCGCTTCCAGCGGCTGATAGCCGGTCAGGCCGAGGGCGCCCAAGGTGCTGCCATGGTAGGACGGTCGCAGCGAGACGAAGCGGCGACGCTGGGACTGGCCGGTGGCGACAAAATACTGGCGCGCCAGTTTCTGGGCCGACTCTACCGCTTCGGAGCCGCTGGACACGAAGAACACTTTTTCCAGCGCGCCAGCGGTCATATCAACTAAAGCTTGGGCGAGCTCAACGGCAGGGCCGTTCTCGAACTGGGTACGGTAGGTGAAAGCGACGCGGTCCAGCTGATCGAGCATGGCATCACGAATGCCAGTGTGACCGTGGCCGAGATTGCAGGAGATGGCCCCGGAGCAGCCATCGAGATATTCATTGCCTTGGGTATCCCACAGGAAGACACCCTGACCGTGGCTGACTTCCGGCATGGCGGGGCCAGCTTGATAGAACAGCGGGGAATATTTCATTTTTGCTCTTTTGTCATTGTATTATTTGAATGACCTGAGTCTAGGTAACATTGCACATCATTTCAATATATGATGTTTTTACAGAACCTAATGAGTTTTAATCATGGCAAATGTTTCCATACACTCTCTCAAGGCGCTGGCTATCTTCAAGGCGACATTTGAGGCCGGCACGGCCTCTCAAGCGGCGCGAACCCTTGGCATCACTCAGTCGGGAGTCAGTCGCTCGCTGGCTCAGCTCGAACAGAACCTTGGGCTTGAGCTGTTCATGCGCCAAAAAAATCGCCTGGTGGCGACGCCCGAGGCACGCGAGCTGTATGAGGAAATTCTGCGCCTGATGGGCAATGTCGAGGAGCTGCGCCACAGCGTGCTGGCGCTCAAGGAGTTCGGGACCTCTCGCCTAAGGATCGCCGCCATCCCTGGCCTGGCCTTCGGTTTTGTGCCCCGGTTGATCGCCGCGCTGATCAAGCGTAATCGAGGTTTCAGCATTTATTTTGACATAATGTCGAGCCACGATGTGCTGCGTGACTTGGAGTCCGGTCATGCAGATATCGGCTTTGTGACGCTGCCGGCAAGTTCCCGGATACTGCGCATCGAGGAATGGCTGACGACTCAGGCGCGCTGCCTGATGCCCAGCGGGCACCCGCTGAGCAAAAATTCTCAAGTGACGATTGGCGATCTTAAGGATCAGTACCTTGTGATCAGCAATCAGCCCAATGTCGGGGCGGACCCGCTGTTGAGCCTGGCGGCGAGGCACGACATTCACATCGCCGGCAAGACCGAGGCCAATATCGGTGCGATCACCGCTCTGGTGGCCAATGGCGTCGGCATTAGTGTGATGAACCCGATTACCGCTATGGACCAGCTAGCCCACAGCGATAGGGTTGTCATGCGACCGTTCACGCCTGAGATTAGCTTCAGCTTTGGCCTGGTCTATCGGGAAGACTGGAAGCAGGCCCAGGCACTGGAGTTAATTCGCACCAGTGGCCGCGAACTATTGAAGGAATATGCTTGGCGGTCTCAATGAACAAGTGCAACATCTGATACTATCCAGTATGGCATTCTAGTCTCTTAGACGTTTCATGTGGATTTGGCCTGATCCAGCATGCTCCCGACAGGGCGCCGATCAGGTAAATCATGGTGATGAAAGTATTCTCGTTGCGGTATCCGCGAGCGCGTGATCGGGCGGCCTGAAACGGGCTATTCATTCCTTCTAAGTGCCTGATCTAAAGTTTTCACGTAAAATCCGATCAGAATATCTGACACGGATGGCATCATGGCAAGATGTAGTGTGGCTGCGGATGAAGTACAGTTGGTTGCCTTTGAGTGCTTATCTCTCGTTTGATCGCCTCTGCGATGAGGTGCATCGGTTGCTAGACAGCTACAGAGGCGAATGCACGATTAATTATGAATAACCACTTAACCGAGCATTGGTTAGGCCCGATAGCCAGCGGCGGATGCCCCGGTCGGTATGCCGCTTTAGAGCGTTCAACGCTTTCCTGATCGGAGACAACAGAACCTTGTCGGCGATCGCCTCTCGGGCAAAATTGAGGTAGTGCATGATTCGCCAGCGGGCCCCGCGGGGCGTGTATCTCTTCTGAACCCAGCGCAGCTTCTCCTTGATGATCCAGACGTCGGCTGTAGCGCTCTGATCGGTCATCAGTTCCTGCAGCGCGGCGATTTGATTAGCCGTCAGGTTGCCGACTCTGCATTGCGCAGGACGGCCCAGCGAAGGTGTTTGGGGTGTTCCTGTTCCTGCCGCCCACGCTTTCTGACCTCATCAAGGGCGCGCGTGAAAATCTGCACGATATGGAACCAATCGACGGTGACCTCGGCCTTGGGCAGGTGCTCTTCCACGCCTTTGAGAAACGCCGGTGACATATCGCAGACCACTTTCTGAACGGCTTGAGGATCGCCCTGATGTGCGGCCAGGAACTCGCTGATGTGGGATCGTAAAAAAGTTGGTAACTGAAAATTTATGCAGACCGCATTCCGCCGCGTAAAAACTGTCGAGATGAAAAATAAAGATGGTAACTTCTGGGTTGAAATAAAGTCTGTTCGGCGTCAACTATCCTGTCCGACCGGTCATCCTAATTGTCGCCGAACAAAAGTCCGGCAAGCTGAATTTAATGCCTGTCACGATAATAGAGTTGGTAACTAAAGGGTGAAAATATAGGGAAACCAAACGGGCGGCCATTTTGGTGACTGCCCACCCATGGTGACCTATTTCGGTGTTCTCGCTTCCCTGAGCAGCGCATGGATTAACTTCGCAAAAACTCGGGATATTTCAGCGTGCCCGCTTGTGTATTTTTTGTGAGTGGATTCGCTGATTTCGATCAGGTTCAGCCATTCTGATAGAGGTTTTCCCTCTTTGGGGTTCCAGTTCCTGCGGGAGTGCCTGGGCCAGTGCGTCAGCGTGGGAGCTACTCTCATCCAGGTCTTTTAATAGATCTTCTTCGGTAAATCGTTTGGAAGTCATCATTACCTTATTCAATTGAATGATCAGGTATTCATTCTAACCTAGCAAGTCGGCAGTACCGGATATTGAGTCAGAATACCCGATAGCTAATCCCAGAACGATCATAATCACATAGGTAAACACTCATAAGTCAGCATCTACACCTCAGCCTTTAGACATGAAGTGAGATGCACTTATTACTTGAATCCAAGACATAAGGCATAGCGTTTTCCACGGCTTCGTCGCGTGTTTCAAAAAAACCAATGCGTGTAGGTTCACCTTTAGACATGCTTTCAAGCAAGTAGACCGCATAACCGTCCGGCGAAAATTCTCTGCGAACAATCGGCGATTGCCACCACATCGAGTGTGCATCGGGTCGAGACCCTAAGTAATCGTCGTAATCGTCAAAAAAACCAACCGGTAAATTTGGATTTATTGCGACGCCCCGCACCCTGGGCACTGACTCCAGGGTGTCCAGTTTTGGTTTTTCTTACAGCAGCCTGAAAAGCATCAGCTGCGCTTTTAAAACATGATGTTTCGAGCACGGCATCCGTGGTTGCTTGCGTCTATCCAGTACGAAGACCGACATGACTTTCCTTTCAATGAATGCCCTTACGGGCCTTGTGACGGAGGCCGAAGCCTCTCTCCCCTCGGGAATGTCTATCACCGGCTCCCGCTTGCGCGGCAACTGAAACCTTCGGCGCTTTACCTTTCGCCAGCGTGATTCCAGTCTTCCAGAGCGCCGAACTGAGGAAGCATTCGGCGGTGAGTCTTAGCGACCTGTGATAAACGTAGCGGGTTGATTACCGCTTTCCCTGGTCAACCTGGCTTGCAGGGTGTTCTCTACAAGCCCCGTCTAAAGGGCGGGGTGATTGACGTGAATGCTTCCTACTGAATAAACGGAAGGTTTATTGCGAATACAGCGCAGCCGCACCGCGTAAAGCAGCCAGTAGCAGCGCGTCGTCTGCACAAGACATCTGTTTTTTCAGCTGAGACAGTGCCAGTACACCAAGCTGAAACGATTGCGTGATCGTTATGGGCAACGCATAGGCGGTTCCTTGTCCTTGTGTTGCAGAAACGAACAGCTTGTTCGGTTGTCGTTCAATGACAATGCCCTTAGTGGGGCGCTTGAAATGCACTTTTGGCAAGAACCCCAAGCTGAGAACGGCCGCTAGCATGGAAATGTATTCCCCGCAGGTGCGGGGGTAAACCGCGATGGCCTCGAATTGAAAGCCTTGGTGGCTTGTATTCCCCGCACGCACGGGGGTAAACCGATGTCTT
>Ga0307952_1001167_pt1 | contig 13469 bp, 6 predicted proteins | sample OrgLakmetagen376_FD_201821 | JGI IMG/M metagenome (GOLD analysis project Ga0307952, IMG submission 201821) | Saline water microbial communities from Organic Lake, Antarctica - #376 | ecosystem: Environmental > Aquatic > Non-marine Saline and Alkaline > Saline | place: Antarctica: Organic Lake...
GTATGATTAACAAGCCAACCCACGTACGTGCTTGACTTAGGGCAGCATATGCTTGACCGGCCTGCAGCATTTCTGTCCTGACTCAGGAAAGCATATGCTTGACCGGCCTGCAGTACTTCTGTCCTTTCTTAGGATTAGCGAGGGTCAAAACATCGCGTACGCTTTTTTGCAATGTGCCATGTGATGTCCTTCCAGCCTTGCTAATGCACACAATCAAGCTCCACCTCCCCCTGCAAGAGTAGCATGTGCTCAACCGACCCCAACTGAATTTGAACGATTCTTATGACACTTACAGTTTGTTGCCTGCATCTAATAGTGGAGAAAGGTCATCCTGTAGCTGAGCCCTATCGTGGTTAGCATGCTGTGTAGATCACCCACCTGCTGCTGTGGTTTAAATGCATATCGTGGTTTGAATGCCGTGTATGCAGGTGCGTGAGGAGGAGGAGGAAGAGGAGGAGGAAGAATTGAGTAGATCTCTCACCGGCTATTGTGATTTGAATGCCGTGTATGCATGTGCGTGAGGAGGAGGAGTAAGAGGAGGAGGAAGAAGTGAGTAGATCACCTACCTGCGCGCTCGACTCAGGGCCACGTACGCTTGGCCGGCCTGGAACATGTTCTTCAACGAAACCTGACAGGGGGGATTGTGAGGCTTGCATTGATTTGTAATTCGAGGCAGGAGGTGCAGCAGTCGTCATGCAATTCAATAATATAACGACCCAGGGATTGTTAAGGAAAGGGTTTTGTTGTTCAACGCTGGGTCTGATCTTAAAATGGAACACCCAGGTGGAATATTAGTGGGGAATGACGTGCAAAGATGTGCGGCAAAAGGAATTAATCTTGCCGACAAGAACTGCCCCTTCAGCATCATTTGATGAGCAGAAATAGTGTACACCTTTTGCCTCCCTTTTTGCTTCTATTTCCACCATCTACCCATTGTCCAGGCCAGGAAAACTAATGTGTAGACGTCCTATCCTGCTTTTGTTCACTGAGCCCACCTGCAGCCGATCTAGCCCCAAGCCCTGGCTCTTGTGAATGGTGATCGCCCAAGCAAGTTTCAGAGGTATCTGAGAGCAGGGTTCAGGGAAACGCAATGATCTTATAAAGCGCTAAGAAGCACCATGACAGGTTTGTGTAAAAGCAGACGCATGGTGATCGCCCAAGCAAGCTTGAGAGGTATCTGAAAGCAGCAAAATGTGTGTATGATCTCCACGAGCACTCAGAGGCACCATTAAAGGTTTGTGTAAAAGCAGGCATTAATTGCTTCGACAAGCTTTAGGGGTGTCTGAGATCAGGATTTAGAAAGTCAGTTGTCACGCGCAACAAGGCAAATTAAGCCGGTGCAAGTAAAAAACATGGTGGCTGCTCAATACAATCTTGGACCAGAATCTCAGAGATGTGGTTTCACGTGCGTTATGAAGCATCATGAGAGGCTTATGGCAGTGCGAATGGTGATTACCAAGCAAGTTTCAGGGGTTTGTGATGAGGCTCGTGCAGAAGTAGGTGGTGACCGTGAGTGAGCTCCAGGAGGGTTTTCAGTTTGTGGACAGCACGTTATACTTTTGTGAGCACTTGTGTGAGCACTTGTATGAGCACTTGTATGAGCACTTGTATGAGCACTTGTATGAGCACTTGTGTGAGCACTTGTATGAGCACTTGTATGAGCACTTGTATGAGCACTTGTGTGAGCACTTGTATGAGCACTTGTATGAGCACTTGTATGAGCATGAAGGGACACGTTACTTGTATGAGCATGAAGGGACACGTTACTTGTATGAGCATGAAGGGAGGTTGAATATGGAAGTTGCGACTCCTCAAGCGTAGGGTTTAGGGTTTAGGTTTTAGGTTAAAAGCCCTAACCCTAAACCCTATGTCTGGACAGAGCTTGAGACACAGACTCAACAATGCTGGAGTGCTCTGCAAATCACAGAAGGCAAAAGAAACTCATGATGGGGGCAACTGCAATATAGGTGTCTTTGTAAAGGGGTTCTGATACGGGTGCGTCAATGCCAACAAGAAAGTCCTTGGAGTTAACATGGCAACGGCCAGACACTGAGCGGTATAATCAGATCTACAACTGATACCGACCCCATCACTGAAGCCAAATACAAAGTGCCATTAGTTGGTTACACATCCCAAAGACATGGGAAATTGCGTCCATGGTACGGTGATTTGAAAAGTCGGGCGGCGATGACACCATTGTACTTGCAAAATTCCATTGCCCTGCTTCCAACCAAAGTGCCTGTATCGCAAATCTCCAAAGGTTTGGCTAATGATCTTGCAATGGAGAGGGCTAATGATCTTGCAATGGAGAGGGCTAATGATCTTGCAATGGAAAGGGCGAATGATCTTGCAATGGAGAGGGCTAATGCTCTTGCAATGGAGAGGGCTGATGATCTTGCAATGGAGAGGGAGGCAGACAGGATCTTGCTTGTGCTAGCAATGAAAGGTTTCGTTCTGATTGACAAATACAAGCACAAACACACACATAGATTCACGCATGTGACACACATACATTCACGCATGTGACACAGATACATTAACGCACGTGACAAACACACGCACACACACATGCACATATACATAGAGGGCATTGCGTGCCTTTCTCACCTGCTGGCGTTTCACAGTGCCCACGTTTGGGAGGGAGGCAGAGAAGTTGGCAGGGAGAACCTCTACCTCAGCCCCGTTGAGAAAACGCACTTTGGGGAGCTCCGCGCCAAACCATCTACAGCAAACACACAGCGAGAGCAACGTCAAGCCAGTGTGAGAAATAGCGTGCGGACTTGTAATTGGTCTCCATATCAGCCCTGTCAAAAAAAGGCACGTAAGCTCAGCGCCCGACCATCTACAACACACACACGCACACACACACACACGCACACACACAGACACACACGCACACACACACACACGCGAACACACTCACACACTCAAGAGGACTTGTGCACCATTTCGGTAACTAACAAAATGATGAAATTAAGGATAAGTTGAATATTGAACACTTGTGTAACCTTTGCTTCACTCCAAGATCTGGAGTTTAAGTGTTACACACTGAACTGAGCAGTTGACAAGGTGTGCAGCTGAGTCTGTCTGTTTTCTAGTATCCTTGGGTTTGTTACCCAATTGCTACCCACTCCTATAAGGCTGCCGGTATTCTTTTGACTCGGTTGTTGCAACATCAAATGAAGATTAAAGCAACATGGCTACAAAGTCTCAATTTCAACGTCTCAATTTTGACTTGTTGCAGCAGTACAGAGCTACCAGCTCAACCACTTGCGCACACTTATCCACAAACTCACACGCTCTCTCTCTCTCTCTCTCTCTCTCTCTCTCTCTCTCTCTCCCTCCCTCTCTCTCTCTCTCTCTCTCTCTCTCTCTCTCTTTCTCTCTCTCTCTCTCCCTCCCTCTCTCTCTCTCTATCTCTCTCTTTCTCTCTGCGTCTGTCACACACACAAACGCACACGTACACACACAGTAGACACCCACCTGCGCAGAGAGTCGATGCTTCTGCTGAGGTTGCCCACCTTCTGGCCCATCTCACTGTTATCTTCTCCGTTGCTGCCACCCACTCCCCCAAAAGCCCCAGCTAAGCCTTGGAGGCCCCCTGCAGCACTGCCTGGTGCTTTATTGCCTGATGCCTGGCTTCCAAGTTTGGCCTGCACAAATTACAGGGGAGGGCAGTGGGTCTAGTGCCCTGCGTGGTAGGCAGCGGGTTCAATGCCCTGCGTTCTTTGGCAGAGGGTCTGCATGATTTACAGCAAACAGCAGCAAGGGTGAAGCCCTGCGCGGTTCACAGTGGAAGGCAGCAAGGTTGAGTGGTGTGTGGGTCCTCAGCTTACTATGAGCGGAGTAAAGGGAGCACATGGAAGGGCTAGTTGGCCTATGCGTGTAGAGCCCTACTTTCAGAGCTTATGTGCCAAGGTTATTCTGTGTCATGACAACAAATATTAGTGTACAAGGGGTACAAAGGGTGAGGGTTTAAAGACACCTCCGTTAGAACGCACAGAGGGTTTAGACACTTTATACATTCAGTGAACAAAAGTGGCAATATGAACAAAAGCGGAACTTTCGGTACAACAGATCAGCATCAAACAAGCGGTAACTCTTACATACCCGTGAGGTCAACTATTGTGGAGATTAATGATAACCCCCTGCATGAGCTCCCCTGCAATGGAGTTTTGTCTTCCTCAAAACGTGAGTAGGGGGACGACCTTGACCCTGTACTATGTTACGCCATTGAGCCATTGTACTGTTGTTCAGCCATGCCAGCCGTACTCCCTCCCTGCATGTCCATGTCCACACATCTGAGCAACAGGGCAGGGATCCAATCTCAAAAACACAACAAAGACTTACAACGACATGCCAGCCCTTTTTCCGCATCATTCAGACGCAATTTGAGGCAGTCATCCCAAAATGCAGAACAGGCAGGAATGGACACAGCTTTTCACATCCACGTCTGTACTATTCCTCTCCCACATGCATCCTCAACCAGGCACCAGGGCAGCGCCCCAACTCCGCATCCTATCAACAGGGAAGCAAATCATGGTCATGCCCTTACTCCCCCTCCCACATGCCTCCCTGATCAGGTACAATGGCAGCGCCCCAACTTTGCATCCAATCAACAGGGAAGCAACTCACCATGCCAGCTGCGCTCCCCCCAAGCATGCCCCCTCGATCAGGCACCAGCGCTGACGCAGCACGGCGCTCCTGCTCCAGCCTTCGCAGCACATTGGCTTTGGGCACCATGGCAGTCACCTGCGTGGGGTTAGAGGATGCCACCAGCATTTGGGGGTGCTATTATGGCAGGAGTCTGTAAGCATCTCGAGGGGTTTTATCATGGCAGGAGTCTGTGAGTATTTCAAGTTTTTTGTGGTTTGCAGAGCGCCAAAGGGCAGTCCCTGCATGGAGCTGGGGGTGCTAGAACACTTGGGGAGTGTCGACACGGCAGGGAGGGTCATTTTTGGCAGCCGCCCGTGTGGGTCTCTGGGTGCTAGCACAGTTTGAGGGTGGCACAAGGCAGGGAGCGATTATTATAGCAATCATTTGCGTGCGTTTGGGGGCGCTAGTTTGGTGGCACTGGCGGTGAAGCTTGCTTGGTGGCGTTAGCAGTGAAGCATGAGCTTTGGTGATGAGCACCAGCAGATCAGCACCAGCAGATCAGCACAGATCGTCCTCTTCCATGCAGAATGACAGGGCACTAGGCACCTCCTGCTCTGGTAGCCTGTCTGGTGAGAACCAGGTTGCCAGCTACGTTGTAAGGGTGAGGTAGGGGGTGTAATGATGGCCAGAGCTAGAAAGGCACCGTGTAGGGCTGTAAGTTTCAGAAATATACCTTCCAGAGTATCACACACACCGTGATATGTGTATGGTGCTGGCCAGCATCACCTACAAGCTTTAAGCGCTTGATTCGAGACCAAGAAAGGCGTAATTATGTATCAGTTGATTAAATACAACACCTGGAGTGCACGATTGAGAACTCACCACTCCACGAGAACCATTTACTAATTGGCGTCCGTTCACATCTCCTTCCAAATCCACGTTCTTGAGTAACATCACTTGTGCTCCAACCTGTAGAATGTGTGCGTTGTGTGTGTGTGTGTGTGTGTGTGTGTGTGTGTGTTTGTGTGTGCACGCGTGCGTATGTGTGTGCGTGTGTGTGCACGCGTGCGTATGTGTGTGCGTGTGTGTGTGCGTGTGTGTGTGTAAAGTACAAGCTAAGGTAAGTGTGCATGTATGCAACACGTGCTTAAATACAATGCAGGGATTAAACATGGGGGGAACTGTGTGCTGCACTTATTCGTTAAGCCGTAGACTGATGTTGTGTAGCAAGAAAGCGGTTGCTCCGGGTATTTGCAGGGTCAGGCCCTCTCACATCCCCCTGTGGCCTATGGCCTACGGTGAGAATATATCAGGCGTGGCATATGGCCTATGGTGAGAACAAATCAGGCGACAACCTTCAGGCTCTTATTGTCACTAGTATATAATTGCAGACGTGAATAAAAATGTCATCCTTTCATGTACTAGCATTCCTCCCAGTAATTACTCAAACACGTGTTGAGTGGCAAGTGCTTTTTGCCTAGGTGGCGCCATATCCCCTATAAAAATACTTCGCTTCGCTTTCCTCCCCACTTCCTGGAGATCACAATGTAGCGGGCACTTTTGCTTAACCCCTGCCCCTAACAGGATAACAATCAACACATCACTACGTCATTCAACACCCTCTTTTCGGAAAATAAAGACACACACACCAAACAGTTGACAAGGATGGCTGGAACCTTTCAACCCTCTTGACTTACAATTTGTGTGCAAGAAAGTTTCCCCAACTTGACTGTCACAGCACATTCCGTCTCTCAACCTCTTTACAGTTTGTGTGCACAGAAATCCCCCCCACCTTCATGGATACTTGCTGGATGGCCAGGCAGTCAGGCCAGCCATCCCTGTGAGAGTTCTTGCCCCAAAGCAGTGAAGGACATTTCAGTACGTAGGAACCTTAATTAGATGTATCAAAGCACCCCTGCACACTCAGTTTGTGGCGAGAGGTGCCCAGGTGGGCAGGGTGGAAATGGGTGGAAATCCCTATCAGAAAGTGGATTTCCAAAAGCTCCTTCCCGGTACTATCAACTTACCAGGGGTGTTTGCAATGATATTGGGGGCATTTTGGTGCAAGTCCAAGGGTCTGGGGTGGAGGTTCGGCTTTGGACCCCCTTTTGGCAGGGAAAACTGCCATTTACAGACAGGCACCAACTGCTAAACCGTTTGGGGTCGCGTCTGTTTTGCTGAACTCTGTCAAACATATTATTAATAATGTCCATCCACTGAAGTATAAGTCTGCCGCGTAAGTCTGAGCGGCTCAGTTTTGATAAATAGTTCATCTGGAATTGTTTGTCAAATCAGTCTGTGCCCGGAGGGGCTGGGCAGAGCCTGATGTTTTTTGAAAATTTCAGCTGCTGCTGCCCACCACGGCCCATCTCCAGCATTCTCCAGACCATGATACTTGACAGGGCATGCCTTGGGAGCATGCTGAAGGGCTCCCAACACTCAGGTGATGGCCAGAAAGCGTGTTTCCAGGGTTTTCAGAAATGCACCATTTTTGCCCAGCAAACAGGCCCATGCACTAAATCCTTAGGGGGAAATTTTCACCCCCCTTTTTTTGCTTTAGTGGGTATAGTTTGACCCTAAACCTATCTGAGAACAAAAGAATTGGTGAAATTCAGACCAAAACCCGCATTTATACACCCATGCCACCTTTCTGGCAGGGAAATGGCACAAATCCAGCCCTCCACTCACGCCCCTGACCCCAAACTCATTAAGTTTTATGCAGAAGTGTTACATTTATGTATAGAAACCACTGTGTGACCTGAGATGTGCAATTCAGGAAGGGGTATCGGTTCCCTTTTTGGGTGGGGCTTGGCTGGGCTGACAGGCAGTCACGGAAGAATTAAGTTCTCAACCCTCTTAGTCCACAATCTGTATGCAAAGAACAGAAAGTGCTCCCACCTTAACAGACACTTGCTGGATGGCCAGGCAGTCACGGAAGAATTCATGACGCTGCAAGCGCTGCCGCGCGGAGGGAATGGCGTTGCCCACCACCATATGATCCACCTCCACCTGCATGGGAAATATTTCACAGTGACATCAGCATTCTTGCTGCAACAGCGACCAAATGGTTGCTACGCAAAGGGAAAGGCGCTGCGGACTACCAAACTTCCCTCCTATGTGCATAGCAGGTCAGAGCACAAACGGTTGTAAAGGAACTGAAGAAAATATAGAACAACCCTTATTGATTGGGTAAAGGAGCTACATGGGTGTCGAGAAGCAAAATGAGCATTAGTGTGGTCCTGCAGCAAGCAGAAATTTGTTGATAACAATATGTTGCCGTATACCTAAAGAAATTGCCATTGCTGACCACCCAAGTCGCCTACCTCTACCCACAGGAGCAAACTACAGCGGAGCTCTTAGCACATCGTTGCTGCTTAAAGAGCAGTGGTTGCTTTTAAGCAGACACAAAACCTTTACACCCAAACATTGATGATGCATGGCCGTGTGCTATCGCTGGCACCTTTACACGAAGGAAGGGTAACACCCCATACACCCTATACTAACGGTATACACCTCTCACATTTCTGTACACCAACAAGGAATTTTACGACACCTCGACTTTTGATTTTAAGCCAGGCCCCCTTTTCTGTGTGTCACACGAGCCCGTCAACTTTTCCACTATTAAGAAGTCAGGACCCTTAGCTAGACATATATAAGCACCCCTGAACACTCAGTTAGTGCAGATGAGTGCCCAGGTGTGCTGGGGAGAAATCCCTGCCCAAAGGTCGATTTCTGGAAACTTTTCCCCAGTGCAAGTCAAATACAGGGGTGATCTGAGTGAGATAATATTGATGTTTTGGTGAAGATCCGGGGTCCTGGGGCGAGGGTCCCATTTTGGACCCACTTTTGGCAGGGGCACTTTGAAACACCAAGGCTTTGAACAAGATGTACAGAGCAAAATTTTGTGATGAACAGTATATTTAAAGCTTTGGAACGTGACAAGGTCGTGGCTTGAATTGTCCCAGTGATTTCAGATTGGCTCGCCACAGATTTTTCTACATAGATGCACAGCTGTCGCTGCCCACCACCTCTACCGGGGAACAAAAACAATCAATGTGACAATTAGACCAGTGGCAGGAGGCTGCAGTAATCATAACTTTTTGACGTCACGTGTAAAATGAAATATAAATTACCTAATCGCTATACTGACGTCGAGAGCTATTACATATTGGAATCCTCAGCTCGAGCCTATTTGATCGACACCCTTGTTGGGTGATTTGATTAAAGGGGGGGGTCTGGGTGCCTGGTCACAGAAATGCATGAAATGCCCCCAAGTAGGCCGCGGGTGTGTGTTCAAGCAAATTACCAGCAATTCCAAACATGCAGTTCATGTATTAAATTATGCACAAGTTGCAGGAATGAAGTAATAAAGTGATTTGGCAAAGGTTTTGGCTGGATTTGTGCACTAAACAGGTGGTCAGTGCAAGAGCGTGCATAAACCAGTTTTTGCCCTACAACTCTTCAGGTATTAAATTGATTGACATGAGAACTGTGCAGGGCCTTTACCTTTCAAATGCCTGTGAAACCTAAATTTCAGAAGTTATTTCCAAAGCTTTCAGATAGCTGCTTAAATTCTGAGCAGACTGGCACCCTTTTTATTAGTGTGTGGGGTCAGGAAGAAGTTTGGGGTGCGGGTGGTCATTTTTGGCCGGAGGCCCAAATTATAGACGTGACTGTCCGGAATCTTTTCAACAGCCTCCTGCCAGTGGTCACAATTAGTACCCATGCATGGATACAGCCACCTTTTTGGCAGGGAAATTGGCGAGGTTCGTTGTGGGACAAATTTGGCAGGGGATGGGACTGTTTATAAGGAATTGTTCTGACTCCTTACACCAATATGACACCTCATACACCTTGCACCAGTAACATGTTTCATAACACACCTCATGTGTTTGCACCAACAGAATATGTCATACAGCACACCTAGATTTGTATGAAGGAAACTGGAGTGCCTCTTCTCCTTCTAGTTTAGTGTTATAAGCCTATGCTTTGCACCTCACTCTCTGCCTCATATTTTATGCAAGCATTGGCGTCGGGGCAGAACAAGCATACACAGTTCACTGGCTGTCTGAGCGAGAGTTCCCTGATGTCAAACAGTAAACATTGGTACAATATCAAACCATTGATGGGAGTTTGACTAAATATGAAACTTATGTTGACCTGGATAATTGTGTAGTCTAGACTTTTGGCATAACACACACGTAATATGCCATCACATCCCAACCAGAGCTCTTTCCAGCCCCAAGAGTCCGTCAATAACAATACCAACAAACGATATAAAAAAATGTCGTTTGGAGGGGGATTACTGGCAACCCTTTTGTCTTTTCAAGAGGTAAGTGGCTGGAATGTAAGATCTCACCAATCACTAGGTACTTCCACTCATTTTTTTTGCAACTTTTGTGAATTTCGAGAACACCAAAGCACACAAAGACACACAATTTGGTGACCTGGCTGGTCAGATGCAGCATGTCTGAAAGCAACGTTCATGCTCCAGCTGGTTGGACATGTGTACCAATGCTTGCTGGCCTTTAGCTCAGCTACTTTGGAATCAATATGAAAGTGCCACAATAGAAACCAGCACAATCATGACGCATTTTGGGAACATTCTCATTTAGGATATCAGATCAGCCCTGTGGGCTTGCTAGACGATGTGATCCCATACACCTCATCATTAGAATTGAAGAGGACAGAACACACTAGACAAAGGGTTTGGTATGTATATGATAAAGGAGACGTAATACCTCATTCCTAGATTTGAACAAGGTCACAGCATTAGGCTAAATAGTTTAATGCATCCTGTTAAAAGATGCAGATCTCACACCTCATCTTCAGATTTGAAGGAGGCCATAGCACCGGGTAGCTGCTCAAGCTCTCTTGCGTTGACCTGATCCACATCAGCATTCCTGCCAAACAGCTTGGTGGGCTTGATGCCATTCTGTGTGCATGAGCAGGTGTATCTGAATGATTCCACATCAGCATTCTTGCCAAACAGCTTGGTGGGCTTGATGTCACTCTGTGTGCATGAGCAGGTTAATCTAATCAGATTTATCTAACCAGACAGATTTATCCAATCAGATTTATCTAACCAAACAGCTTGGTGGGCTTGATGCCATTCTGTGTGCATGAGCAGGTTTATCTGAATGAATTCACACAGTTAAAAGTCGTGTACATAGGCAACCTGACAACGCTACCACATCGTCTGTCTGGTGCCAATTTTAGGCAAGACAATGGATACAAAAGTGGCGAACCCATGTCCTTTGGTTTTCAACAAGAAACGACCACTGCGCCTAACACATTCAGCTCTCAAGCATTTGTAAATGCAGCAACCACTTCCTTTAGGAGCAACCACTTCTGCGGCTGTGAGACTGCAAAGTCACAAACAATCTGCAGCTGTCTGCAACACGTGTGTGACTCCTGGTAGTAAAGACCGGGCACGGCAAGTCAGAGAAATTGCAGTGGGTGCTGCGTCATTCACCGCAAACAATCTGCAGCTGTCTGCAACACGTGTGTGACTCCTGGTAGTAAAGACCGGGACACGGCAAGCCAGCGAAATCTTAGCGTGTGCTGTGCCATTCACCACGCCTTACCTCCTGGCTTGATTGCCTGCTGGAACTTGCACAGTCTTAGAAAGCACAAAGCACAGCAGAAACTAAGGATGGGTAGTATCGCCTTGTTGCCTCATTGCCATGCGTACATTCAGGCCATGCGTACATTCAGGCCAGCTTGTCGCCACCCTAACTACAGTGGGATTCCTTCCTGCTTCTCCTTATCCTGCATAGAGTGCGCTACATAAACAGGTCTTGTTGCCTCATTGCCATGCGTACATTCAGGCCAGCTTGTCGCCAACCTGACTACAGTGGGATTCCTTCCTTCCTGCTTTGCCTTATCTTTCATAGAGTGCGCTACATGAACAGGTGCTTTAAAAGGCGCACCAGTTCTGGCAGCGGTCTCTTGCAAAGGTTGATCAGAGTCTGGATGGACTCCTGTGGCGTGACAAGCGAGCGTAAGTGAATGCAAGGGCTCGTGCTTATTAAAAATTGATAGGGGCTTGGATGTGGGAGTGGTGTGGGTGTGGTCCTTGATGTGAGTAGAGCAACAGCAGCTAGAAGTGGTTGGTTTCAGGCAGGGAATGGCTGCTATGCACGCATAGAACACAAAATGAGGATACCCTAGCCGCACACATTATCTTGGTAAGACTCTAGGTAATGTGAGCACCGGGAGAGAGTGCTGCCTTTTATGCACACATGCCCTTATCATTTTCCCTCTCAATTTTGAATAGAAATGCAATAACAAGCTGGCAGGGATGCGTGATATGTGATGTCTCTGCCGCGTAGAGTTGTACTTAACTGTGCAATCCGTCATATTGCTCATCTTTGAGGGCGAGTGTTTACATAAACGCACCCGTGTATTGCGCCCGTAGCGAACGTCATCTAAGAGCTGCACAAAGGCCTGGTCCTTTTGCCGGAACACCTGCGTGCAGCAGCAAGTGCGTTGTCAGTGCATGCGTAGGTTTGACTCTTTTGCCAGGCACCTGTGTGCAGCAGAAAGCGCGTCGCCGTTCATGTGAAGGAATATTTGCTGGAGCACTTGTGAGCAGTAGATTTTTTTTGTTCGTGCATGTGCATTGTACTCATGCATTAAGGCCTAGTTGTGTACCTATGGAATTGAGCTTTTCCCTAATTATTGTGGGGAGTGGGTATCACTGCCTGCATGGCATTTCTATTCAGGAGTGAAAAGCATTTCTACTGTAATTCTATTCAAACTGCATAGTGTTTCTGTTCAAAAGTGGTTATCACTGCCTGCATAGCATTTCTATTTCAAAAGTGAATGTTTCAATTGTAGTTCTATTCAAACTGCATAGCAATTCTGTTCCTGTGATGGTGCTTATAATTTTCCGGACAGTTAGATTATGCCTGCAGATCTTCAATAAGCCAGAAACTTTAACTTTAATCAGACCGTCAAGGTTACGTGGTCATCAAGCCTCCAACACAATAAGTAGGCGCACTCTATCGTAGCAGGTTACCTACATGTGATATACACACTCAGCGCGTGCCAATTCAAAGGATCGATGAAGATGCCACGTTGAGTGGGAATGCAATCCTCCCAGTAAACCACACCTTGTGAGCAGCACCAACTCCACACCATCTTGGCCCAAGGTGAAGAGTTTGATGGAGCCCGTGCTTCATCCACTCGTTCCCTCACAACGAGTACAAATTTAGAAGCACTAGCCCGTACCTTCCTAGTGAGCAGCAGGAGCCTGTACTACAACTTTAAAAGCACTTGCACAACCATTCCTGGTTAGCAGTGCGAGCCTGTCACTCGCAGCACTGCCATACCTTGGTGAGTAGCACTGCCATACCTTGGTGAGTAGCACTGCCATACCTTGTGAGTAGCACTGCCATACCTTGGTGAGTAGCACTGCCATACCTTGGTGAGTAGCACGTGCTCAAACTCGCAGCGCTTCCAGGCTGGGGCCTGGAACGCCCAACCCCAGTTCATGAATAGGTCTGGAGGCATGCCATTGGTCCACGGCTTTGACACTGGTGGGAGGGTGTGCGTGTGTGCGTGTGTGTGTGAGTGGTTGTGCGTGCGTGCATGTGTGTGTTTGTGGTGGCATGCCATTGGTCCACAGCTTTGACACTGGTGTGTGTGCGTGCGTGTGTGTGTGTGTGTGTGAGTGGTTGTGCGTGCGTGCGTGCGTGTGTTTTTGGAGGCATGTCTTTGGTCCACAGCTTTGACACTGGTGTGTGAGCGTGTGTGCGTGCGTGCGTGTGTGTGATTGTGGGATCAAGTGTTGTGCGTGCGTGGGTATGATTGTGTGCACATGAGATAATGTACATATTGTAATTGTGAAGAAAGAGAGTAGAGGGAGG
>Ga0307952_1001202_pt1 | contig 13177 bp, 11 predicted proteins | sample OrgLakmetagen376_FD_201821 | JGI IMG/M metagenome (GOLD analysis project Ga0307952, IMG submission 201821) | Saline water microbial communities from Organic Lake, Antarctica - #376 | ecosystem: Environmental > Aquatic > Non-marine Saline and Alkaline > Saline | place: Antarctica: Organic Lake...
TCTTCATAAGGATCGTAATCAAAACGTGTTTCATTGCCCTCTTCACAAACACAGACTTCTGTTAAATCATCAATATGATAATTCACATTAATGCTTTTCGTTTCGTGGTCGTAATAAGCGCCACCTTCCCAACCTCTATTGTTTACCGCTTATTCGAAATCCAAATTAAAAGCGTTATCCTTAAAACTTACCAATTGTACAAAAGTTTCAAAACAAGAAGAACAACCGCGAACATTTCCAGTTAAAACATATTTTACACCCTCGTCTGTATTCAACATAAATAGCTCACTGTATCCATCGCCTTCAAATATTTTGTATGGATCAACCTCACTTGAATCTTGCGGTTTTAAATCAGTGAAATGCATGTATGAAAAGCGTGATCGGTAACTTCCCTCGGATTTCTCATCCAAAGAGAAATTATACAGTTTATTGTCTGCAGATTTCACCACGGAAAGTTCATCATGAATCATTGTAGCAATGTCATTTTTCCCAAAATCAGGATGATTCAATAAAAGCTGAAGCTGATCTAATATCCTTTCTTGAAAATATACAATCATATAATATTGATTAATGGAATCCTTGCTATTTGTAAGTATTGCATCACAATCAGACTCCTTAATTAATGCTTTCATTTCTTTTTTAGATAAATCAAACCTATTAATAGGCAGATATTCATCACCATGAGCAAAAAGCTTTTCGTATTGAACAAGGTCATTATTGAGTTGATCAACTATTGAAGTAAAAGACGCTTGTTTTTGTGCGAATGGGAGAATTGGAAAGAGACAGACGAAAAGTAGAAATAAGGATTTCATAAATTTTATCAAAGTTGGTGTATTGCGTTCCAATACAAATCTCGTTAAATTTGGACTATAAACCAATGTGGATTTTATGTGTTATTCTATAATTAAGTAGCTGTCATAACTAAATAACACGGATTACTTTATCAGAGATTAAATATGGGAATAATTGAATTCGGGAAAAACCCAAATGGCGAAAGAGCAAAACGCATAAAATCTTCGCCTAATTTTAGAGATGGACAATTTCAGAATTTAACTGATACACCTCAGTTTGCCGAGAATCAAAATTTAATGGGAATTATAGTTGAAAAATTATTTAAGAAGTTTCCCAATCTTAGGCCTACATCTCCCATTCCAAATGTTAAAACAGATTTACATCAACTTGATTTAAAAAGAGATGTGCTTATTTGGTTTGGACATTCTTCTTATTATTTGCAAATAGACGGATTACGCATTTTAGTTGATCCGGCTTTTAGCGGCAATGCTTTTCCAGTATCCAATACAATTAAATCATTTAAAGGATCGAATATCTATAGTGTTTCCGATATTCCAAACATTGATTACTTACTGATTACGCATGACCATTACGATCATTTAGATTATCAAACCTTGATCGCTTTAAAGAGTAAAGTGAAGAATGTCATTTGTGGACTTGGTACCGGTTCTCATCTTGAATATTGGGGTTATGACGCACGACTAATTATCGAAAAAGACTGGGGTGAAAACTTAGAAATCAAAAAGGACATCCAACTTTTTGTTGAACCTGCACGACACTTTTCAGGCAGAGGATTAACGAGGAATAAAACTTTGTGGGTTTCTTATGTTTTGCAAACACCTTCAATGAAAATATATTTGGGTGGTGACAGTGGATACGACTCGCATTTTGCTGAGATAGGAAATAAGCACGGTCCTTTTGACTTAGTGATATTAGAAAATGGTCAATACAATAAATCTTGGCCATATATTCACATGACACCAGATCAAGTATTGAAAGCAGCAAAAGACTTGAAGGCGAAACAAATCTTTCCTGTTCATTCAGGTAAATTTTCATTATCCAACCATCCTTGGGACGAGCCACTGAAAATGTTGACTGAACTCAATAAGAATTCCAACTTCTCTTTAGTTACACCAAAGATTGGAGAAGTTGTAGACATTGCAGATACGAACCAAAGTTTTGAACAATGGTGGCTAGACGTAAAGTAAAACCGACTTAGGGTCTGTAAAGAAATAACTAATCCATTTTGACTTGTTCTTTTTTCCTTTCTCTGCGTTAAAATTTTAAACCGAAGCTAAGGCTATGATTGAAAATTTTGCCTTAAGAAAGAAAAAAATAACTACATCAACTATGTACTACTTATTTCGTCACAGACCCTTAATTAAAATCTTCTTTAACAATATACTTGTCATCAATTCCCAACTCTTTCAATTCTTCTAAAACTGATTCCATCATTGGTGGTCCACATAAATAGAAGTATTGGTCTTTTCCTTCTTCTTGTGCTTTCTTGATAATTTCTTTGGTAATAAATCCTTTTTCGCAGCCTTTCTTGTCTTCATCTGAAAGCACGTTGATCATATTTTCACCTAAAAGCTTATCAAAATATTCACGGTGAATGATGTCTTCGTATTTTTTATTCCCAAAGATAAGTTTGTTGTTTCCCAATTTATTTTCGTCATCCAAACTTTTTAGAATAGAAATAAATGGCGTTACTCCTGCTCCACCGGCAATAAATATTCCTTCATCGTGATATTCAATTGCACCATAAACATTGCTAAAAGCCCTTATCGAATAGTCAGTGATAATCTATCAAAATCTATTCGTACACAAAAAGATGCGGAAGTTTTTAGAAAAGAACTGCTTACCGCATTTAAATTAGCCAAAAAATAAATTTGATTTTATATTTAAAGAAGCTATTATTACGGAGTGAAACAATTTGAGATAAAAGTTAAAAAAATTCGTGTTATCAATTAGTCTTTACTGCCTAAAATGTTAATTTTGTTAAAAATAAATATTTAATGCTCGCAACAAAAACCACTAATCATTAAAACTAAAGCACCACCAAAATCCAATAATCTTATTCTTAACAATTAATGGAGTTTACTCCAAATACAAACGTAACCAATTAAATTATTATGAAACAATTTAAATACTCAATTCTAGCAATATTTTCTGTAGTGCTATTACTTATGTCCTGTTCAATTGAAAAAAGAGTACACATGCCGGGATACCATATAAGTTGGAACAAAACAGATATCCCAGTATCTAAAAATAAAAAGGATAAAATAAAAGGCAGATCAACCGAGGGTAATTCAATTGCACAGTCACAAACTTACAAAGTAGAAAAGAGCGATTCAGACGAGCTAATTTATGCCTCAACCAACAATGAAATTACATTTTCAAAGCCGTCGTACGAAGTTCTGAAACTACAAAATAAAGTTTCCGCAAGTTCAGAAGAAAAGTCAATTTTGAATATTGATTGTGACCTAATTATTTTGAGAAATGGACAAGAAATTCAAGCAAAAGTATTAGAAGTTGGACAAAAAGAAGTAAAGTACAAGAATTGTGACAATCAATATGGACCAACATTTACCAAAAGTAATTCTGATATTTTTATGATTAAATATCCGAACGGTACAAGCACTGTAATGGAAGAAGAAAAAAGTAATTCTTCAATTGTTTCTGTTAATGTTAATACTAATTCAGATCAGAATTCTGCTAATCAAAACTCTTCAGGCAAGGGTTTAACAGTGGCAGTTGTATTATGGTTTTTATTAGGCATACTAGGTATTCATAGAATGTATTTAGGATATGTTGGTTTAGGTATACTATATCTATTCACAGGTGGATTGTGCGGAATTGGATGGATTGTTGACGGATTACTATTTCTAACAGGTGGTTTGAAACCTAAAAATGGTGATTACATAGATTAAGAATTGTGCAAGTGAAAAATAAGTTCATGAAATTATATTTTGTAGGGCTAATATTAATTCCTATTGTACTTTTAATATTACCATCCAATTTTTTCGATAACGGACAAACAATATGCTTATCAGTTTTATTATTTGACCAAGAATGTCCAGGGTGTGGAATGACAAGAGGTATACAACATTTGTTGCATTTGGATTTCTTAAAGGCCTCCGAATTCAATAAAATCAGTTTCATTGTTTTGCCATTACTCATTTATTTATGGTTTATCGAGGTAAAGCGAACTAGGAAATATTTAAAAAACTAAATCATTTCAGCTTTTAAAAATGTCAAGTGAATAAAACCACTTGACATTTTTTTTAATCCACATTCAACGAACCCGTCTATCCAAAATCTTCTTTAACAATATACTTGTCATCAATTCCCAACTCTTTCAATTCTTCTAAAACTGATTCCATCATTTTTGGAGGTCCACATAAATAGAAGTATTGGTCTTTTCCTTCTTCTTGTGCTTTCTTGATAATTTCTTTGGTAATAAATCCTTTTTCGCAGCCTTTCTTGTCTTCATCTGAAAGCACGTTGATCATATTTTCACCTAAAAGCTTATCAAAATATTCACGGTGAATGATGTCTTCGTATTTTTTATTCCCAAAGATAAGTTTGTTGTTTCCCAATTTATTTTCGTCATCCAAACTTTTTAGAATAGAAATAAATGGCGTTACTCCTGCTCCACCGGCAATAAATATTCCTTCATCGTGATATTCAATTGCACCATAAACATCACCGATATTCAGTGAGTCTCCACGTTCTAGTTTTCCAATTTGTTCCGTTACTCCGTCATGTTCTGGATAGAGTTTAATGACAAACTCTAATTGACTTTCCTTGGGTAATGAAGTAAATGTAAAAGGACGTTTTTCATCTTCCCATTTGGGTTTGGCAATGGACACATCTGCTGCCTGACCTGAGTGAAATGATAAGTTATTTGGCTTTTCTGCAATGATGTGCATTACGTCGTGGGTTTCTTTCCTTATGTCTAAAATTCTTACTGTTTCCATGTTTGTGTTTTTATGAAATAAATTAACCTTGTTTGATTGCATCATATTAGGAAAAGGAATAAACTTATCCTAAATAAAAAGGATTCATAAATATTGATTTAGAATGTTTTAACATTAATAACCTATTTATTTACTTAGCATATGAAAATTTAACCGCTGAGACGCAGAGGTTTACGCGAGGGTGACAAAGAGAAAAGAAGAAAGAGAGAAAAGGACATGAAAAAGCAGATTAGTTGAGATCGTTTCTCTAGGGCGAGGGGTAGTAACGGCATCCTTTTTATTACCACGAGTTAAAAACTCGCGGTAACAAAAAGATATAGTGGATGACCCGGTTTGTTAACTCAAAAACCATTTTTGAGTTAACAAACGACCCCGAAATAAAAAAGAGACCTATTTACTTAACTCATAAGAATCAATAAGCTCTACATATAAATTATTTTTACCTCTACTTCCTTATCTCTATTCAATAGAAAAGAGGCCTTTTCAAAATTAGGCCGGTTGGTAAAGCCAATACTCGTGAAATTAGAAAATCCTATCCCTTCAATGGGCAGTATAAAACCTTTATCGATTTTACCATCTGTGTTTTCATCATGCAGAATGTTTATTGCATAAGTCCCCCCTTTTAAAACCCGAAAAGTAAACTCAGCTTTATTGTTCTTAATCTTGACTTTTCCATTTTTATAAAATTTTTCAAAATCCTCATCTGGTATACTTCCTTTTTTATTGTACAGCGAAAACTGTAGAACTCCAGTGTTGTTTCTCAAGTCTTTAACAACCAATTTTAAATCGTAGTATTTATCATTTTGACCCAATGCGGAGAAGGCAAAAGCTGAAAACAATAGAATTATTAATAAATTCTTCATTTTTTCTCTTTCTGAAATTTCAATTTTATTCCATCTACAAAAGCATATACCACAGGAACCAAATAAACGGTTAAAACCAATGATGACAGTAATCCACCAATAATTACCCAAGCCAAGCCGTTTTTCCATTCACTTCCAGAACCTGTTGCCAATGCAATTGGAAGCATCCCTATAACCATGGATAAAGTGGTCATTAAAATTGGACGTAATCTTCCTTTTCCAGATTCAATCAAGGCAGTTTTGTAATCTCTTCCGTCAGCTTTCAATTGATTCGTGAAATCAACAATCAGAATAGCGTTTTTGGTAACGAGTCCCATCAACATGATTAGTCCTAACAATGCAAAAAGACTCAAGTGACTTAAAGATAAATTCAAGGCCAAGAATGCGCCGATTATTGCCACTGGAATGGAGAATAAAACCACAAATGGGTAGACAAAACTGTCGTAAAGGGCAACTAATATGAGATAAATCAACAAAAACGAAATGATCAATACATTACCTAATGCTCCGAAACTATCGTTTTGTCTTTTGATATCACTCCCCCAAGTCATTTCTATTCCATTCGGTAAAGGATTTTCTTTGACATAAGCGACAACCTCATCGGCAACTGTTCCCGAAGGTTTCCCGAGTGCATTTGCTGTAATTGTAATGGCTGGCTGTCTGTCTTTACGTTCTAATAATGATGGTGAACTGTTCTTTTCTACTTTGGCAAATTGCTTCACTTCTATGGCCACTCCGTTGGGATTAATAATCGGAAGCTCTGCAACATCTTTTGCGTTTTCACGATTAAAACTCGCCAATTGCACCCGAACCGGATATTCGTTTCCTTCTTCGGTAATCGAAGCGTCATCATTTCCATTAAAAGAAGTTCTCAAACTTTGACCTACATAGGCGGTTGTAAGTCCAAAACGCTGCATTAGATTTTTATCAGGAATTACGCGGTATTCTGGACTTCCTTCTTCAACAGACAGTAAAATGTTATCTGTTCCCGGAATATCTTCTAATACTTTTTGTAAATGATCTGCTGTTTCCATTACCAAATCAACATCAATTCCACTTAAAGTAATTTCAATTGGTGCAGTTCGTGGAACTAAACCCATCGCAATGATAGAATATTTTATTCCTGTATAGCGCGACTCCAGTTCTGTTCTCAGCTGACGCATGTATGATTCGGTAGAAATATCACCTACTTTTTCATTCAACTGAATGGTCATTTCTGTTCGGTAAGCTGAACCGACTCCAAGACTTCCAATTCCTGTACTTGGTCCACCAACATTACTGAATAAACTCTCGATTTCATCTTGTTGTAATATAAAATCCTCCACTTCCATGGCTGATTTGTTGTTGTAATGAATGGAAGTGTTTTTATCGAATTCCAAACCGAGCAAAAACTTGCCTTGATCTCCGGTGGCGATTAGCTCTTTTCCGATAATTCCTTGTTTAATGATTACTCCTGTCAATGCGAAAAGAGCAAGAACAAATCCTACAAAGATCAATTTATGATTCAGCACCCATTTCAATTGTCGGCCGTACATTTCTTGCAAATGATCCAGTTGAAACTCAAACCACAATAAGAACTTATTAAAGAAGTTGGTTGGACGCAAATCCTCTTTCTTTCCCACCCTTGAAGCAAGCCAGGGAGTTAAGGTAAATCCGACCAGTAAACTAGTTAAAGTGGAGGTGATAATCACGACAGCAAATTGTTTTAGCATGTCGGCAACAAAAACCTGAAGGAATAAAATGGGAACAAAAACTACAATATCCACTAATGTAATCGACAAAGCTGAAAACCCAATTTCCATTCGTCCGTCCAGTGCCGCTTTTCGTTTTTCCTTCTTACGGTCCAGATGCACTTGAATATTCTCTAAAACCACGGTAGCATCATCGACCAAAATTCCGATAATTAAAGACATCGCCAATAAAGTCATGAGGTTTAAGGTATATCCTAAAATCCACATCATTGCAAAAGCAGTCACCAAAGAAGTTGGTATAGCAATCAAAACAATAAGAGAATTTCTAAAGCTTCGGAGGAATAATAACATCACCAAAGAGACCAGAATCACAGCCATGATTAAATCAAAAACCACAGCGTTTACCGCTTCAATTGTGTTGTCGGTACTGTCATCTGCAATTACAAATTGAACATTTTCGGTAGCATAAGCTTCTGCAATTTTATCGAAACGTTCACGTACTTTTCTAGAAACATCAACGGCGTTGGCATCTCCTTGCTTCTTTAAAAGGATTCCAATTCCTTCTTTTCCATTGTAACGACTCACAGAACTTATTTCAACAGTTTTGTCTTCAACTTTGGCGATGTCTTTTACATAAATCGGATTTCCAGGCATTGGCATTGCCACCTGAACATTTTCTATTTCTTTAAGTGTATTGAACTTTCCTTTTAAGCGTAAAGAGTTTTCAAATTCATCGGTTTGAATTGTTCCTGCTGGAATATCTACACCCGATTGATTAATGGCTTTAACCACTTGAAGGATGGAAACGCTGTGTTGTTTCAATAAATGCGGCTGAACATTCACTTGAATTTCTCGTTCTCGTCCGCCCAATAAAGTCAGTTCAGCGACACCTTGAATTTGTTGAATCTGAGGAAGAAAATCATTCTGCATCTTCTGATAGAATTCCGTTTGAGGCAAATCACTCGTTGCGCTTATCGACATAATCGGCAAGTCATTCGGAGAAACTTTACTCATTTCAGGACTCAAAATATCGGCAGGTAAATCTTTTCGAACGTTATCGATATACCTTTGCGCATCTTGCATGGTATTGTCGAGATTTGTTCCGTATTTTAGATTTACAATGACAACAGAAGCATTCGGCAAAGACTTCGTCACTAAGTAATCGACACCTTCCAAGTTTGAAAGTGCATCTTCAATTTTCTCACTCACCGAAGTTTCAACTTCTTCTGGATCTGCTCCAGGATATCCTGTTTTAATCACCACAACAGGTTGATTAAAATCTGGCATTAACTCATAACTCAGGTTTCGAAACCCAATGTATCCCAAAAGGATAAATACACTAAACAAAACAATAATGAGCGAAGGTCGTTTTATGGAAATTTCTGTAATATTCATTTTAATCAATTTTAAGATTTGGAATTACGAATTACGAATTGGGTTTCATCATTAGATTCGTCCAATTGAATAAGTCTTGTTTTTCTATTTTGAAGTTTGTTCTCATGATGTTTCTACAAATTCTCTAATTCGTAATTGAACTATTCGTAATTAACCGTCGCGCCATCAAATAAATTCACATATCCTTTGCTCACGATTTTATCTCCAGCTGAAAGTCCGCCTCCGACTAAAACAGAAGTCCCTTCAGTGGAATTTACCTGAATGGGAACCAAAACAGCTTTTCCATCTTTAACGACATATACTTTCGCAGCGTCGAGCTGACCTTGAATAACAGAAAGCGGCAAGACAATTCCATTTTGTTTGGATTGTTGATTTAAAATTACTTGGCCAAACATTCCTGCACGAAGTGGAGTTTCCTTACTGTTTTGAACTTCAACTTCAACAGGATAGCGTGCTGCTTGATTTGCTTTGCTTCCAAGGGCTATAATTTTTCCTGAGAAATCAACTTGTGGATACTGGTCTGCTTTTAAAAGCACATTTGAATTAATCGAAAACTGATTAATTTCTCCTTCCCCAACGAAAGCTGTAAAACGCAAGACATTCATTTGACTCAGTTGAAGCAAAGGAACTCCGGGAGCTGCAAATGCACCAATTTCTGTAAATTTTTGGGTGATTATTCCATCAAAGGGTGCACGAATTGTCGTTTTATTGATTTGTTCCTCAATCGTTTTACGCTGAATAATAGCAGATTGTAATTGCAATTGAATTTTATCTAGTTTGGCTTTTTGAATGGCATCAGCTTCGGTTAAAACACGGTAGCGTTCATAATCTTTTTCTAAATCTTGAACTTGAATTTTAACACTTTCCAATTGTAATTTTAAAAGAGATTTGTCCAGTTCAATAAGGATTTGACCTTGCTGTACTTCACTTCCTAGATCTACTTTTATCACATTAATTTTCCCTTGGATATCAGCGTTCAACTTCACTTCACGGTTCGCCATAAAGTTTCCATCGATGGTTCGACGTGTATCTAAATTGGAAACCTTAGCTGTAATTACATCCACTTTTATGCTCTTGTCTTTATCGTAATGAAAAACAATCGCTTCAGTTTCTGATTTATTTTTTGCTAACTGGAAAATGGTCAACCCTACAAGTAATGCAAGTACAACTATCGTAATTATCTTTTTCATGATTTCTTTATTAGTGTTATTTAATTAACAGATTTCCAGATTCCTTTTTCAATTTCAAATCTGCTTTGAGGTATTCTATAATTGTCGCCAAGTATTCCATTTGTGCTTTATTTACTTCGTTTTCTGACATAATTACATCGGTTAAAGACACAATTCCTTCTTGATGCTGCAAAATAGTTTGATCGTAGATTAATTCCGCCAGTTTCAATTGATCTTCCACAAGCTTCATGGATCGATAGGCATTGTCTTTTTCTTTTAATGCATTTTCGATATTGACCTCTGTTTGGTCTTGCATCAATTCAATTTGAAGTGCGCTTGCATCAATTTCCAATTGTTTACTTATTACCTTTCTTTTGGTCACCATTCCGTTAAAAATCGGCATTGAAAGTTGTATTCCTGCCAATCCAATTGGATAAAAGTTTAAAAATCGATTGGGAGATTCATTATACCCAAAACCAGTTGTTCCATAAGTTGCAAATGCATTTAGCGAAGGTAAATACCTTGATTTTTGAAGTGTATTGATTTGTGTATTCAGTAATTCACTTCTTGCTTCTGCTAATTGTACTGTAAAAGCAGTTTCAGTTTCATAGTTTTCAATCTTTTTAAAATTAATTGCTTTGCCTATTTCAATATTTTCTGCTAATGGTCTTCCCATTAAAAACTTAAGAACATTCATCACATTCTCATATTTCACAGCAGTTGATTCACGTTCTTTTTCTAATTGAAGTAGTTTTAAATGTGCTCTGTTTACGTCTGTTCCTACCAACAATTCTTGTGTTTGAAGTAGCTCAACATTTTTCAGTAATTGACTTGCATTGATGATATTAGAATCTATAAAATCTAAACTTTGCGCAATGATTTGTGCATTATAATAAACAGTTGAAACTTCAAAAAAGACTTCTTCCTTCGACTTCAAATTTTGAATTCGTTTTAGTTCTGTTGCAGCCTTGGTGGTCTTTATATTTCCATATAATTCTGGATTATAAATGGGAATGGCTAAAGTTAAATCTGCATTAATATGATGAGGAACTCCAAATTGGGCTTCTTTAAACTGACCTTCGGGTCCACCAAAAACACTCAATGGCATCAACTGATAAGGTAAATTAGTGAAGTATTTATAATCTGCATTGAGACTCAATTTAGGATTTCGAAAGCCTTCAACAACACGTTCCTGCTCTAAACTCGACTCCATTTCCAAGGAATTGATTCTTATTCTTTTATTGTGCACTTCTGCCGAGTCGATACATTGCTGTAAGGTCCAACTTTGCGCATAACTATTTTGGAAGGAAGAGAAAACTAAGAGTATCCCTAAAACCATTTGTTTGTGAGCGTTTACTAACATTTTATAGAAATTTTTTTTAATTAAAAAGAAACGTGTTCGACAAACTAACTAAAGTATTGTCCAACACGTTTTTATGTTTTGAAAGAAGTATCAAAATCAGCTATTGAAAATACTTGTGATACATTCCATATGACTCCAAAAGCTTACTAACGATATAATTGGCTTCATCAAGATGACTTGTGTTTTGAAGTTTTTTCGTCAATTCTATATGTGGAAGTAACCATTTATGCAATTCATCATGACTCTTACCGCCCATTGTACAACTCGCTATCAATTGATCATTTTGTTCTGCTAAATTTACTGCTAAACTCTTGTAATCCTCATCACCAGAATCGGAATAAGCAGTTACAAAACCCTGTCCTTGCATTACATAAGGCTTCATTTCTTCATTAACCTTCCATTTTTCTCCATTGTCTAAAGAGAGTCCATCTCCATTGTCTTCTGAAACGTTATCACTTTCCATTTCTTCTTCATGCTCGTGATCATGTTCGTCTTGATGCTCTTGTTGTTCCACATTTTCTTGTGTTTCTTTTTCAACTGAATTATCGCAGCTCATTAAAAAGCCCAGACTAAACACCCCCAATGTTAAGATTACGTGTTTCATATTTTCTATTATTTGTTTTTAATTAAGGTTAAAGTGGTTTCTACCATGTTTTTACCGTTGTGTAAAATATCAAATTCAAAATTAGCAGTTCTCCACTTGTACATCAATAAACGCAAAGATCCCATCACAACATGCATTAGATCCTCTGTTGCAATAGCTTTAGTAAAAACACCTCCCTGCTGACCTTGTAAAACAACTGGTGAAAGGTACTTCATCATCACTTGCATTATTCTGTTAATAGCTTGATTAATATTTTTACTTTCCTCTAAGAGTCCATCCGAAAAAACAGCAACAGTGAAATAAGAATGTTGATTGAAAAAATTGAGTTGGCTTTCAAACAAAGCTCTGAAGCGGTCTTCAATTGAACCTTCATCTAAAAGTGCACTTTTGAAACGTTGATCCATATTTTCAGCCAAGAAGTTAAGCATTCCAATAATGATTTCTTCTTTACTTTTAAAATGTCTGTAAACAGCACTTTCTGAGAATTTCATCTCCTTAGCAAGGTTTTTAATGGTCAAACCATGTATCCCTGATTCAGTTAAAATCCGACCAGCGGCTGTAATTATTTCTTGTTGTCTTTCTGTTATTTCCATCGTGTTTGTGAATGATCACTCACAAAGGTAAATATAAATTACAGATCTCCAAATTAAAAGTAAAAAAAGTTGGGGGTTGTGATGATAGAACGCAGCAGAACTGCAAGCAACGCGGATAAATACGGATTATTTACTTTTAAAAAGCACGATTTACTTTAGGGCACCTCTAAACAGTAAATTCCGATGTTTTGTAATTTAGGATTATTTGAGGTAATCAGAGATATGATTTAGGCATCTATTAAATACATTAGACTTCGTTCTACAACAATATCCCTCCTTTACCAAAAATCAGATATTTTTAGTAAAGAAAAGATGACAACCTTAATGATGGGGATCAAAAATGAGGTGACAAAATGATGTCTTATAAAAATTAAACCCCAACAATAATTTAGGGCGAATTGCCACTACATTGTAAACCTGAATAATGATTATGCTCGAATTTTTGAATTCATAATTCATAATTACTTAAATCTTCAATCCTTTAACAACTCTGTCTTTGCGTTGAGTTTTCTTCCAGTTCTTCAATTTAACCATTAGATAGGCAGAAGCACTTTGTCTCACTGCATAATAAACTGAACCACCATAATCCAGTTCTCCTTTACCATTTGCCCATTGTGCAACAAGGTAAAATCTTCCATTTGAAATATTTTGGCGTTCAGCAAAACGCAATACGCGTCCATTGCCCATTTCAAATCTTATTTGAACTGTTCCATCATCTTCCATT
>Ga0307952_1001210_pt1 | contig 13104 bp, 15 predicted proteins | sample OrgLakmetagen376_FD_201821 | JGI IMG/M metagenome (GOLD analysis project Ga0307952, IMG submission 201821) | Saline water microbial communities from Organic Lake, Antarctica - #376 | ecosystem: Environmental > Aquatic > Non-marine Saline and Alkaline > Saline | place: Antarctica: Organic Lake...
GCTCTATAAACTGTTTGCATCTGATCCCGCATTCAAATCTGCCTGGAGCCAGAACATTGAACAGGTGCTCAATAAAAACTTGGATTACCAGTAATCGGCCTCAAAAACCTACATTTCTGTGGCTGACAAAGTGCCGGGCTGGAGTTGTTCTCGGTAGTTGATGACAACTATCGTATCTTGGTCGTAGTTGTAGTGCTTGAAACGAGGCATACCGACAGCTCCTTGTCATACTACTCAAACCGGCCTAGTTTGGGGTTTTTCTACAGCCTCAATGCCGAGGTAAGCGGCGGTCGGCGCAGCCGGACGTCCGAGTGAGCGCAGCGAACGACTTGACCGGCCCAGCATGGGCATGAACTAATGGGGTGATAGTCCCCTGTGGGAAGGTCACCGTTCAGCCGGTTTTAGCCGATTGAACGCTAACGCTTTAGATCGTCTCTGATTCTGTAACCTGCTTCCGAGCTTCACGATAGGCGACATTCCAGCTGTCATCGGCGGTTGGCATGCCGTTTTTCCCGAGTGGGGTTACCTTGAGTTCTTCACGACGCGCATTCACCTTAGCTGCGTATTCAGCGTTCATTGGGTTAATGCCGCGCCGGCGGCCGGCTGCGTCGGAAATTGAATCGAGTTGATTGTCGGATTCTTCCGGAAATAATTCAAAATGCAGGGTACGTGCAAGCTGTGAAATTTGCTGGTCGCGGGCATCTTCTTCGTTTACTCGTTTGATTTCAGCGTCGCTCAAACCCTCGCGTGCTTTTTGGTACGCGCGGGCTTCTTCTTTTTTAAGGCGATTCATAAGTTTTCCTTTGCAGGGTGTTTGATGTTGATGTGAAAGGTCATCGCGTTCTGTGGGCTTATCAGCAGGGCGCGTATTTCAACGGACTCCGGCTGCTTGGTAATGTCTAGAATCTCCCGTGTCACGTTGTTGTACCTCAGTTCGGAAACCCAACGCTTCAGGAACAATAACAAAGCGACATCCAGGCTGGCATTTTGGGTGATCAATTCGCACCGCAAGTAAGCGGTTGGGTTGTCCCGCTGTCGTATTATTTTTGATTGCTCAATATCAAAAACGGTGTCTTGGTCGAACAGTGCAAATTGCAGGTCGTAATCAAACCCGGCGATGGTGGCATCAAAATCGTAGCGCGTAGGCGTAAATCCGTTAGAGGCAAGAATGGCTGCAAAATCGTTCATATTGTTTCCTCTGTTAACTGGTTTGCCTTATTCATTGCCAGCTTTTCAAAGAACAAAACGACAATAGCAAATGCTTGCGACATATAACGTCGCAACGCTTGGCCGGTTTGAGTTTGAGCGTTAAATACACTGACGGGGAGTTCTACAACCCGCACTTGATCAGCTTTGCTTCAAAAATCCCGCCGGCTCCAGAATTTCAAGCTCTGTTTCCACTCGCCGCGACAACCATCGGCGTAGCTGCGGGCTGTCCTCTATATAAGTGGTAACGATGTAATGGCTCGGGCTGTCGCTGCTCCGTTCCAGGTTCTGCTCCCGGCCAACGGGGCGGTTGAAGAGGGCCTCGGCCAAAGGCTGATTTGCGCGTATGACTAACCGAAATGAACCTTCCATGCCCAGCGCGAACTGCTGGGCAAGATCCGGCTCCAGTGAACTGTCGTTAAAGCTCAGACTGGCGCTTGCTTGGGTAATACGGTGCAGCGGGATCAGTTGAATGCTGTCGTCGATGGTGTTGGCACCGGGATTTTCGGCGAGTAGATACAGAATCTCTTCCTGTAGCAGCAGGCGCAATGGCTGAAGTTTGCTGTAGGTTGTTTCGCCATTCAGCGTTGTGACTGTCAGGTCCAGTGCATCGGTGTCCCTAAGCGCATCTTCGATAATGCTTTGTATCTCTGCATCAATGGGCGGCGACTCCGGGCGCATTGGGTCAGGCAGGTACTGGATCAGCTGCATCCACTGTTGAGTGTCGCGGTTTTGAGCAGCCGTTGCGGTTGCTTGTTCCCATAGGGAGTCGAGGCGATTGTAAACGCCGCGGGGTAATCGGTTGTAAGCCTGCTGTTTTAGCAGGGTAAGCGCCAAAGCGGCGTCGCTGTTGTTGATCAGCGTTTCCGGCAACAGGCCTTTAAGACTCGTTAAATGCCAGTAACTTGCTCGCCCGTTATCACCCTGATTGTCTTCACAATAAATGGCTTGCGGGAACGTATCGAGAAGGCTGGCCAGATCCCGTTCTACGCTGCGTTTGCTGGTGGCATAGCCACGCTCACCGAGGATTTTGTGGATTTCTTTGGTGGACTTCGCCTGGCCCGGGCGAGGGAGAATTTTAAGTATTTCAATTTGCCGTTGAAGCTGAGTCGCCATGGGTACGATACATTCCCTGTCGTTATTCGCTTTGAGGCGTCATGCCGATTAACTGTTTGGCCAATGTTTCTATGCGACGTTTGCCCACCAACACGTTTAGCCAGCCTTCGGGGATTCCGTCGATGCCATAATGGCATCCAGCGAGCTGGCCTGTTACAGCGGCAACGGTATCGCAATCGTCACCAAGGTTGGCGGCGGCAAGTAAGGCTGCTTCCAGCGAGCGGGTTGATGCGAAGCACCAAAGGGCGGCTTCCAGGGTGTCGACCACATAGCTTTTGGCTTTGATCAGTGTTTCTGGTTTATTGAGGTATTCGCCTCGGGCTAATGCCATGATCTTTTTGCTTTGCCAGGTTTGGTCAGCCGCTGCCGATAGCGCGTCGAATTTGTCCTCGCCAAGGAGCAAATGGTGAAGGATCAGGGCAAGCAATTCACTGGCTTCCAGACACTCTTGGGCGCCATGCGTGGTGCGCGTGGATTCCCGCGCCCAAAGGCGTACAAGTTCCGTGTGCGGGTGCGCGGCGAGCACGGCAGGAAGAAGGCGCATCAAACCGCCGTTCCCTGCCGCCAGGGGGTGAGTGGAACCCGAGAAGGCCTCACCGGTGTCTTTGAATTTCTTCAGTGCTGCACCAAGTGTGTTGCCTGGAGCCAGTGCCAGCTCACACGGCCAACCTTCTTTGCGATCGTAAAACCCCTCGTAACGGCGCATTTGATCGGCAGGATCTAAGCGGTTTGTCTCAACCAGGCTTTCTCCCAGGCACAACGCCAGTCCCGTATCGTCAGACCACTGGCCGACCGGAAGGTAACGGCGGGTGCTGTGCATATCTGTGATTTCAGCGCTTCCACGGGGACTGAATTCAACGCCGTTGGCCAGAGCATCTCCACAAGCCAGTGCTAACAGTCCACCGAGTGCGCGATCATTCAGGGTCATGGGTTTTCCGGTTGTTTGGGTGATGTCACTGTGCAATTCATTATCATAGCCTGTTGCGACAAAATGTGACGCATAGAGTGTATAGGCTGTTTCCATCATTAAGGAGACGGCAAATGAAAAACAACACCGAATTTGCGAAAAGTATGCTGCTGGGTTTGGCTTGTGGCGACGCGCTGGGGACCACCGTTGAGTTTCGACGCCGGGATACCTTCCCGCTGCATACGGAAATGACTGGGGGTGGCGCGTTCAATGTAAAGCCGGGCGAGTGGACGGATGATACCTCCATGGCTTTGTGCTTGGCACAGAGCATAGTTCAGTGCCAGGGGTTTGACTCAAAAGACCAGCTTGAACGCTATCTTCGTTGGATGAATGAAGGGTATTTGTCGTGCCACGGCTGCTGCATTGATATTGGCGGTACCACTCGCAACGCATTAAAACGTTTTGAGCAAACTCGTGTGAGTTATGCCGGCACGGATAACCCGTTCGAAAGCGGTAACGGTGGAATTATGCGCCTGGCGCCCGCTATTTTTGCGAGTGCGGACCGCGCTAAGGCGTTGGAGCATGTGATTAATAGCAGCCGCACAACACATGCCAGTGCAGATTGCCTGGATGCGGCGGAGTTGCTGGGTGCCATTCTTTGGGAGCTGCGCGAGGGTAAGGCGTTGAAAGCGGTGCTTGAAGATCTGCCTGACACGTTCGAGCGAGGTATGAAAATTGGCCGAATCAAGCGCGGGTTTTTTCGCACGCTTGGGCGCGAGCGGGTCTCATCAAGTGGCTATGTGATCGACACCTTAGAGGCTGCACTCTGGTCCTGTTACCACTCGGAGGACTTTGAAACCGCACTCATTACAGCGGTGAATCTGGGAGACGATGCCGACACGGTGGGGGCGGTGACAGGGCAGATCGCGGGTGCGGCCTGGGGCGAAGCCAGCATACCCTCACGGTGGTTAAACAGTTTGGTATGGCGGAGCCAAATTGAGGACATGGCCAATGGATTGGGGCGGCTGGCAAGCTGCACATCGGGCGAAGAACATGCGGCTTAGATTCGCCTGGTGTTTGTGGCGTTGCCTGTTGGCCTCTATGGGTACCGGTAGGTGATAGAGTGGGACGACGGGCAAGTCTGAAGTGCTTTAATTACCTAAATAGAGAGAAGAAAGCCCTAATGCAACAACTTCTAATCGGCAAACGCCGAGTTCAGATGGACACGGAGGCCGTATGAGCAAGTTAGAGAACAAAATTGAAGCTCGGCATCGCAACTTGTTCGATGTGCTGAATGAGCAAAAGTACACGGTTGATTACTTTCAGCGTGAGTACAGTTGGGGCGAAAAGCACATTGAAGAACTGGTGACGGATTTAACCTCCGGCTTCCTCAGCGAGCACACGCCTGGTGATAGGCGAGAACAGGGTGAGCAGTACAACAACTATTATCTTGGCCCCTTTGTCGTCAGTAGCCGGGATGGCAAGCGAAGCATTATCGACGGCCAGCAGCGCTTAACTTCACTGACTTTATTTTTGATTTATTTGAACAACCTCCAGAAAAAATTGGGGTTCTTTGAGAAGATAGAACCTATGATTTTTTCTGAACTCCGAGGTAGTAAGTCGTTTAATATTACGGTGGAGGAGCGTATTCCCTGCCTCGAAGGGCTTTTCAACCAAGGGGAGTATGTGCCTAAGGCGGATGACGATGAGTCCACCTGCAATATGGCTGAGCGATACCAGGATATTGCAAAAGCCTTTCCTGACGAATTGAAAACTGATGCCTTCCCATTTTTTATTGATTGGCTCAGGTACAACGTGATCATGGTCGAAATCATCGCTTATTCCGATGAAAACGCTTACACCATTTTTGAAACCATGAACGATCGTGGCCTAAACCTGACCCCATCTGAAATGCTGAAAGGGTTTGTGTTGTCGCGCTTCGACAACCCAGAAAAACGCAAAAAAGCCAATGATTTCTGGAAACAGGCCATGTTGAAGCTCAAAACCTACGAAAAGGATGAGGATCAACGCTTCTTTCAGTCCTGGCTGCGGGCTCGCTATGCCGACAGTATTCGCCCAGGTAAAGCAGGCTCTAAAAATGAGGATTTCGAAAAAATCGGGACTCGTTTTCACAGCTGGGTACGCGACAACCTCGAAAAAGTGGGGCTAGAAGCCGATAAAGGTGACTCGTTCGAACAATTTGTGAGGGAGGAATTCGGTTTCTATTTGAGGGCTTATATCCGAATTTTAGACGCAGAAAAAGACTTAATGCCAGGCTTGGAGCATGTGTTTTACATCTACCGATGGGGCGTTGCGCCGACCCTCAGCCTTCCACTGATGCTGGCCGCTCTTAACACCCATGACAGCGACGAAACGGTAGCTCGAAAAATTAATACCGTTGCCGCCTACATCGAGACATTTGTTGTTCGACGCTCAGTGAATTTCCGCAATTTTTCTGCGAGCTCCATTCGCTACACCATGTATAGCCTTGTTAAAGAGATTCGTGGCAAAGAATTGCTCGACCTTCAGGTACTGCTCAGCCAGAAGCTCCAAGACATGAAGGAGTCGTTTAGCGATGTGAGTGCTTTCCGCATGCACGGGCAAAACAAGCGTTTCGTGAAATTCCTTCTCGCCCGTATAACGGCCTGGTGTGAACTTCAAGCCGGGATGAACAGTAATTTTGTGACCTATTATCAGCCTGCTAACGGTAAGCCCTTCGAGGTAGAGCATATATGGGCAGATAAGTTCTCCCGTCACAAAGATGAGTTTGAACAAGAGCACGAGTTTCAAAACTACCGCAACCGGCTTGGTGGTCTTGTTCTTCTGCCAAGAGGCACCAACCAGTCCTATGGCGACCAGCCATACGAACAAAAAAAGGCGCACTATGTTAAAGAAAACTTGCTGGTTAAATCCCTCTGCCCACTGGCTTATGAAAACAACCCGAATTTCCTCAAGCTTCAGTCAACGATGGAGCTTCCGTTCCGGGCTCACGATACTTTTAAGAAGGAAGATGTCGAGACGCGACAAGAACTGTATCGGTTGATCTGCGAGCGTATTTGGCCCAATAACCTCGTCGACGCGGAGACGGTATGAACAACACGCCTCAAAGGAACGAGCAGTATTCCAGCCACATACCCGCCCTGGCCACTCTGATGAATTCGGGTTGGACGTTTCTTTTGGCCTCGGAATGCCAGGCTTTGTGGGACAGCCAGAGGGATCTCGTGTCAGGGTTAGCAGGGAAGGGGTAGGCGTGGCACACAACGGATTGATGTCAGCGCTGGACAGCCGTAACGGGCAGGTGCGTCTTATCTCCGAAGTTCCAAGCGGTGCAGCCTGCCAGTGCATCTGTGCTGAGTGTCGAGGTGTCTTGGTCGCTCGGAAAGGCCGTGTCCGGGCTCACCACTTCGCCCACAAACAAGGTGAGGCTGGCAGTCTCACTGCTTGCCAGGAAACCGCGCTACACAATGCTGCAAAGCGTCTTCTAGCCTATCACCTGGACTCTATTTCAGTTCCACCCCTTACCATTCAGCGCCCGACGAAACAATTTGTATTGCCGACAGAAAACACAGTGAAATTTAAGAAGAAACTGTTGCTGGAGGGAACCAGCCTATCGCTGTGCAAAGGTGATATCGAGCCTCTACTAGAGACCAGCATCAATTACCGTCCTGATGCTTTGGCACACTCCAAATTGCTAGGTAAGATTTATTTTGAAGTCTATGTGACACACCCAGTTCCGGAGGCCAAGAAAGCTGCGTATCAGGCATTGGGACTCTGGGTGCTGGAGATCGACCTGTCAGAATGCGACCCGTCCCAAGTTGGGCTTGAGCGACTTTCGGAGCTGGTTGCGCGCGAAGCAAAGCGGCATTGGTTGTCCTGTGGAATGCCTGATGACGTTCAGGAATCACTGAACGAATACGAAACAACGGTAACCGAGCTGCAAGAAAGGCAGGAACAGGCCTTTAAGGAAGAGCTACAGAAACCAACTTCGAAAAACTGGTCAAGCTCTGAAAAGATTCTTCTAAAAAACCTTCAATATCAAAAGCACGAATACCCAGTAAATCAGATGGTCCCGACACCGACTATCATCCCCGCTAAAGGCTACTGGGTAACCGAAAGCATCGGGGGCATCCGATTACCTGTTTTTTGGGAACCTCACAAAGAAGCCGTTATTTACCTTCAGCGGAAGTACCGAAAAAAACGCGAGCGGGCTTTGTCTTGCGTATTGGCCAGCGATAATGGCGCGACGATTGAGCTAGGAGAGCAATCCCGGCTAGCTGAAGTGATGCGGTGGGTTCTACATACACTGGCAGGTGACTCTCCTCGCCCAATCCACCACATCCTGGGATTAGAGCGGCAACTGAACCAGAACTCTGTGCCTAGTTCGGCTCAAATGTTTAATGAAAGATGGGTTTCACTCTGGGCCGATCCAGCATTGGATAATGTCCTAAAAAACAACAACTGCGTGTGCGCAAACGTACCAGAGTCTTTTGCGCGAGCCTGTATCCTTTGGGGTGCAGCAGACATGATTGTTCTGGCCAATGGGAAAGCATTTGCAAATACCCGCATCCTAAATACACACAAAAACCTGCAAAACCGCGGTGATGTTTACACTGCGATCCGGCTGCGGAGCAATTCGTTGAGCCCGTTACCTTGCCGACTCATCATGGTGGAGGGCGGATATAGCAGGAGCCTGAACATCGCCAGGCATATTCAAGTTCAGGATGGCAGGATGTACCTGCACGCAATGGGCGCAGAAATTCCTGTGGTCTTAACACCGCCGGTCCGAAAGGATAACTGTCCCATTTATATGAATCCAGCACTGTCCTATCCAGACGAGAGTGCCTTATTTCAAGCGAACGAAGACGCACTGACAGACTTCTTGTACAAAAGTTTTCAGCGCAACCGAGACGCAATGAATCAGTATCACAACAGTGAAACAATACTCGCTTCTTTCGTTTCTTTTTTTCAGCAGCAGCCTGACGGAACTTAAGGTAGGTCTACAACGTGGAATTAATACCCAAAGGCAACGAACAGCACACCAGCCACATCCCGGCCTTGGTGACCCTAATGAACTTGGGCTCAACGTTCCTGCCGACTACGGAGTGTCAGGCTTTGCGGGGCAGCCAGAGGGAAGTGGTGCTGAAGCCAGTGCTAGAGCGCGTTTTGCGTCGGCGTCGGTTTGAGCTCAAAGGGGAGTGGTATCCGCTGTCCGATCAGGCCATAGATCAGGTGGTAAACCGGGCCGTAGCCGAAAACTCCCTGAACCCGGTGGGCATCGAGCAGGACGTTCGCAAGAACCTGTTGCCGCGGCTGTTTGCCCTGGTGGGGCTGGATAAAGCCAAAGAAGTGCTGAATGAAGTCGTGCAGATCCTTCGCAACGGGTTGGCGAACCGATGACCGCGGTGATGTCGCACTCAGACGACGCGCCATCCAGGTACCTCGTGCGGTATGGGGATCGCGAGTTTCAGTATCGCCTGTCCACTCTGGCCGAAGGCAAGAAAGCAGCGATCAGAGTGCATGTGCATCCCAACGGGGAGGTGGAAGTTGAAGCTCCGGAGTCTGCGGCTCTACCGGAGATCAAAGCCGCGGTGCAGCGCCGGGCTCGCTGGGTGTTAGAACACCTAGACGACATCCAGGAACGCATTCGCCATGTCCAGCCTCGACAATGGGTAAGCGGTGAAAGCCAGTTCTACCTCGGCCGGCGGTACGTGCTGCAATTGATCGACGATCCAGAGCAACGCAAAGTGACCTGCAAGCCCATTGGCGGACAAATACTTGTGCAGGGCAAAGATCTGAGTCCAGAGCGGACGCAGGGGGCTGTAAGAAAGTGGTATCAAGACCGGGCCCGGGAGGTGTTTCAGCGCCGGCTAGATTTGATGGTCGAGAAACTGCCCTGGGTAAAGGCCACACCGTCCTGGCGCATCATTGAGATGCAGACCCAGTGGGGAAGCTGCACGCCGGACGGTGCGGTGCTACTGAACCCGCATCTGCTCAAAGCGCCCACCAAGGCCATTGATTACGTCATTCTGCATGAGCTTTGTCATCTGGAGGAGCATAACCACAGCCCTCGATTTTACGGGCTGCTGGATCGGTTTATGCCGGATTGGCGTGGGGTAAAGGCTCGGTTGGATCGCCATGCCGAGCTCTTTTTGAGTGATCGTTAGATTTGTTAACCCATTATCAGCTGACCAAGCGAAAAGAACACGAAATGCGCTTGGCCGACGAAGATGAGCCCAACGGATTCGATCCCATCATCGATGTTGGAACAGGAAAGCCGCACGACCCGGAGAAAAAACGCCTGTCAGAAATAACCGAAACACTGAATGATATTTTCGGTGCGGAGGTGAGCGACGAAGACCAGCTGCATTTTGCCAACGGCATTGCCGACCGTGTGCGCCGAGACGAGAACGTGATGGCACAGATCGACAGCCATTCCACAGAGCAGGTGATGCATGGGCTGTTTCCAAAGCGGCTGACAGACCTGGTGCTGGATTCCATGACGGATCATTAAAAGTTGTCGATGGAGATTTTGAAGAATGATCAGAGCCAGAGAAGGTTTGCGCTGTTAATTCTGCGATTACTGTCGGGTGCAGAGCCGAAGCTGGGGAGCACGCTGAATGAAGGTCAGTGACCGTGATTTGATGTGGCGTGCAACCAGCGAATTAGAGGACTGGTTTAGCCGTTTAGGTTGAGGGGATAGGTATTTCAACATGGTTGAGAAAAGCTCCTAACCCAGAGTCAATGATCATGAGCTCATCGCAAACAGGGAGAGCCAGATGAGCGATTTGTCGGTCCGCCTGAGTTTAATCGCTTCGTGCCAGCGTAAGCGGAATCCGTTTTTAAGAAGTCAAAAAATACGAGGTTTTTCAGCAGCATGAAAATGTTAACAACAGTAATCTTAATACCCGCCGTGCTTCTTAGCTCCGGCTGTACCGCCTTGGCCATCATGCAGGAAAAGCAAAAGTTTCCACGAGATACGGCGGTCATCATTCAGGGCAACGAATACCTGATCAATCATACAAAATGCGCAGAAATCCTCAGCATCAGTGACGATGGCGAATTGGACTGTTATGCACCCGATGGCAGCCAGTCCGCGCCCGTCACACCCGCTTTTGACAGTCAAGTCGATATCACTGAAGAGAACTGGGGCTACTGGGGGTCACCAGCTCATCAGGCGTTTCTGTTTGACTACTTTAACATGGGTGGAATGGAGCGGAACGCCGAAGCTATTGCGCAACAACTGATTGGTACTTATCAGATTACCAAATCAATTACCGATACCCTCGACGCATCGAAGAAGATGGATCAAGACAGCGCAAAGATGGAATTAGAAGGTGTTGGGGCCTGGGTGAAAGGTGGACAGTCGGCCTGGGAGGCCCATAGCGCCCGTAAAATCCAATGGCACCTGGACAATGCCCAATACTTCACCAATAAGATGTTTGAAACGCCTCGATATTAGCGTTTCAGAAACAATCAGAGATCGGCCAAATATTCCCCAAACTGAAAAAGCAGACTTTCTCATGACAACGACAGCACTTTCGGTCGCTGAGATAAAAAAACTGGTTTCATTCCTGCCGCGACTCTATGCCAAAGGATTTACCCCTGTTCAAAAATGGGGTGGTGCATCCGAGCGCCAGGACGGGAGCCTGTCTTTGCCGTGGCCAGAATATGATCGTCTTGCGAGAGAATTTTTCAAACTCGCGTCGCAGGATTGCTGGACCGATTATGACTACGATATTGCAACTGCGGAAAAGAATCTGAACGATGAAAATGTATTTAAGACGGCAGATCTTGACCAGATCAAGGCTATGTTGACCTACTGTGTGCGAGGAGAAAAATTCTGTGATGGCCATTGGGGCGCAATGGTTGAAGGAGGCCAGATACGGCGAGACCTTGAACGACTGGATCAGTTACAGTGAGGCATTAGCACTGTGCAGAATCACGTTCATGATGAACGCAGCAGGTTATAGCGCTCTCTACGCTCTGAAGTGACTACATTATTAGTTAATATCGATTTCTGAAAAATCATTCAGAGGGGATCAAGGTCTGCCAGCATCTCTTGTCAGAACTCTGGCTATAAAAAAACCACACACAAAATACGTTAACTCATTGTGGGTATGGAATTATTCCGAAACGGGACAAACATCAGTAGACCTCTGTCGCTATCTAGCGCATTTACCTGGGACAACGATAGTTCGCGTGTTTACGGGCTGCTGGATCGGTTGTTCGGCGACAATTAGGGTGACCGACCGGACAAAATAGTTGGCGCCAGACAATCGGTTTATACCCGTGTGGAGAGTGGAAAGAATCGGCTGGAGAGCCAGGCAGGCCAGCTGCTTTAAATATTCGGTGGATCTAATACGAGATCGGAACCACATATCATTGCTCGCAAGCCAGCTCTAAAGCTGCGGGCAAATGCACTTACTCAGAGGCTTATTAAAAATGGAAATAATGGATCGGATTTCCGAGATCATTCAAAAGCATGACGATGACGCCCATATTATCCTCTCTCAAGCGTTTCCTGACGGCGGTTCTGAACCTTTGTTTGGTCGTCTCGAAAAAGCGGCCTTAAATCAGGTTGATGAGGGTGGCGCGATGTCTTCTCGTTACGGGATTTGGGCAAAAACTGTACGAGACAATCTCGTGGATGCGTTGGCCGATATAGATAACGGTTCAAGCGATGCATCAAAAAAGATCACTCGGTGCATCAACTCTCTGTCAGCGTTTGCCGAAATCCAAAGGTTGTTTGACGTGAAAGACTAAAAGGAACACTTATTCATCTTTGAACAGAGAAAGCGTTGGTCTCTCACTGGCTCATCCAAATGCCTGTAAAAAGGAAAAGGCTTACTGCGCATAATCGCGGTTATGGTGAAAATCCCTGTTCCGAGCTCCATGCATCTAGCGGACTTTTGTCACGAGTGCAAAGCCCTTCTAATGGCCAATCTAATCGCCAATCCAATTCTTCTTTGCCACTATGCGCCCGAGCTTGTAGCCAAGAAATGGGAAGTCTTTCCAATGTGAAAAATACTCTGCTGCTGAAGATGGCTGGATACCTGACTCAAGCAAGTAAGCTGTAACTTCGGAGTCAATAGGAAGTTGAGAAAAATCGTGTAGCAGAACCATGCAGTGGGCGGCGGAATATGGGCCAATGCCCTTGATGGCCACAAGATTAGCATATGAAATTTGTTTTTCATCAGCACTGCCATCATCAGTGAGCTTGTCCTCTTGCATAAGGCGGCTGGTCGCATTGGCTAAAGTTTGTGCTCGAAATCCGAGTTTGCAGGCCTTCCCAACAGTCTCAAATCCGATGTCGAGCAACAACCTGGGAGACGGGAAACGTCCCTCGCCTAGGCTTACAAGCGCTGAGACCATGCTCTTTGTCTGACCCCATGTTGTATTAATTGTACAAATCGTTTTCACGAGATCTTCGTAAAAGCAGCTTCCTCGCAGAAGACGTCCGCCGCCCGCGCTGAGAAATTCGGAAATTGCAGGGTCTACCTCGCTGGCGAGTGCCTGGAAAGGCCTAGGGTCCCAATCGAGCGAGAGCCATCGTTTTACGAGCGCAGTAACCTCTGAACCAACCCAAAAGTCCGTGTCAATTTGCAGCACTGTTTCAGAGATCTGGCGAACGGATATTGACCCTTGCCAAGGACCAATGGAGTCTTCGCGAGAAAGGTATATCCCGTCCCATCTCCATGGTTCCAGTTGAACCCAACCGTGACTCTTGACTGTCTTTGTTAGGCTGAAGGCTGCGGTGTTTTTCAAGTTAGTTGGCACTGATTCTTGATTTAAGCGGCGTCTTTTTCCACCGCACTCCTTTCCGGATTCAGAGTCGTTGGCCCAGCGGGCTCACAGTTCCTGATTGGGCGGCTTCC
>Ga0307952_1001223_pt1 | contig 12987 bp, 8 predicted proteins | sample OrgLakmetagen376_FD_201821 | JGI IMG/M metagenome (GOLD analysis project Ga0307952, IMG submission 201821) | Saline water microbial communities from Organic Lake, Antarctica - #376 | ecosystem: Environmental > Aquatic > Non-marine Saline and Alkaline > Saline | place: Antarctica: Organic Lake...
AAATACCGTGTTGACGGTCTTTGGAGCTGATTTCGGGTTAGAATCTGATTTTAATCGCCCGACTCCTCAACAACAGGCTGTCTCACTGTCGGTCATCTACGCTGGCTAAGCAGGTCATGCTGGACTTTTAGGGCTTAAGTTGATGACATTGATGTAAAAGCCCCTAAACTTTAAACAGGGTAAAGCGGATTACTCCGCACGCCCCACCACAATACCCTGCAGTGCATTCTTTTCATGTGACCGCTTAAACCGCCAGTCGGTAATTCAGTGTTACAATATCACCGGCATTAAGCGACGAGCGATTCACGCCATTACTATCCAGTCCCACACTGTTAAACCAAAGCATCTGCAATGGCTCGGCGGTACCGCTCTGTCCGTCTGCGGGATTCGCATTGGCATCGACCGCAATTAACATCTGATGTACGTCCATCGCAGTCTGCGCCCGAACAATGCGAAACGATTGTGTGAACTGCGGTTCAGGGAACTGATTACCCCAGGGCTGTTGTTCAATCCAATGCGCCAGTGGGAACGTCCGCGCCGTGGCCGGCAATGGGCCGTCATCCAGTTGTGCTTCCATCTTGCGGCTTTGCAGGGGTGCAGTCGCCAACAAGTAATCCACCGCTTCGGTTAATAAGCGGCGGAAGCGGGGCAGGTGGGGGCGGTACAGGGTAACGCTGGCGGCGCCGGCATGACCGGAGTACTGCATTAGAAGATCTGGGTTGCGTGCACGGATAAACGCCAGGGCATCCCGAAGATGAACGCTGTCCGAGCGGCCGGAGCCTTTGAGCCAGTTCACATCACCGGATGCGGGGTTGCCTGTCTCTGGCAAGTGGGCGTCCTGCCAGATCACGGTGTCCTCGGTACCAGCGTTGGGGGTCGCCAAGGTAAGAGATTCACCAGGAGGCTGAGTTGAGGTTTCCGGGGCAAAGCAGAATACCGTAGCGCCGGTTTGGGTGGCCAGTCGTGAAGCAATCAAACCAACCAGCCCTGTGTGCCAGGTGTCGTCTTTCATCGCCAATGCCGTGGCTGGCGGATGATCCGGGTTGTGGGTGGTCAGATTATTGCGGGACAGGTCGGCCATAACACTGTCGAGGGTGGCTTTGGCGTGGGCCTCTACGGCGGCCTGACTGTCTTTGCGCTGGGTGTTCAGATCATCACAGCGCTTGGCCAGCCGGGTAGCATCGTCCTGGTTGTCCGCCAGCAAGCACTCGATACCACAATCCGGTAAGCCTGCAGGGAGTGTCAGTCGGCCTACGCTGTTCAAGTGCTGGGCAGCGTGTACGTCAAGGTCGCGGGTGGTGATCGGATAGGTCGCCTTCGCCACTTCCAGGAGTGCCCGCAAGCCATAGCTCAGGTAACCCTTGTCGTGGGAAGCCTTGGCAGTCATCTGGAAACCCTTGTTGATCCGTTCCAAGGATAGGCAATGGGGTATTTGTAGATACGCGGAAGACTGACAACGTTTACGGTAGGCTTGAGAAAAAAGGAACGTAGTTTTTCGGTCGTCGGGCGGCCATATTATCATCTAGGCCGATATCCGGAATCATTGAATCGGAATCGCCACATGATAGGATCCCTGAACTGGCTAGCTCCAAAGGCTGTCGATGTTGGCGCACGTTCCCATCGGTATTGAACGATTAACGTTCGCTTGACCATGAGATCGCTGCAAGGATCAAACTCGCGCGTATTAGATTCGCGAAACCAAGGAAGGCAATACTATGGCACTGGTACTCTCAAGAAAATTAAACGAATCAATCATGATTGATAAAAATATCGAAGTTCGAGTTGTTGAAGTAATCGGTAGCAAAGTCAAGCTTGCGATTGAAGCACCCTGGGATGTCGACGTTCATCGAAAAGAAATTTTCTTGGAGATACAGCGACAGGAAGAAAGCTCCGGTCCAGAATTGCTCAAATAAAGCATGCTCCTAAACTCTTGACAGCGAACAGCAATGGTTAAAAGTGTATTTATGCTCCAGTTGACACTGTTACTGAGATCAAAGCCTCGTAAGTGCCCAATGTACGGTCAGTGATCTTAAACTCAGATCCGGTTCGTGGGGGTGGCGCTTCTCCTTTGGAAAGATGGGCGACATCAACCGAATTTTCAGGGTTTGAATTCAAAGTATGGCGAGTATCTAAAAATTGAAGCCAGTTAGACCGAAGGAATCGGTCTTTTACAACCTCAGTGATCCGGCGATGGAAGATGCGCTATAACCCGTGACGTCCTGAATTTGGTTCATAAGCTGCATGCCCAGGACGCCCCCGTTACGTGTTCTTGAGCCCGATATCACGACCAAGGGTGAAATGGGTCGGATGATAATCACTGCCATAGGCATGGTTGCGGATATGGAACTAACGTTTATAAAGGAGAGGCAACTTGCCGGCATTGAGGCTTGTTCGGCGACAATTAGGATGACCGGTCGGACAGGATAGTTGACGCCGAACAGAGGCTACAAAGCGAAAAGAGATTTATAAGGGCCGCCCCAAAATGGTCGACGAAGCCGAAATCTGCAAACGGGTGACAAACTGAAGCACTAAAGCCCAGGTTGCCAGGGACATGGGCGTATCACGAATGACAGTTTATCGTGCTTTACAAAAGCTGCCGTCTGCTGAGGGTTAGTCAGCCTAAGGTTTCCAAAGTTACAAACCATTGGGAACGAGAGGCAAACCAGTCCACTGTAATTTTTCGATCAGACAGTTGGTTCTTTGATTGTCCCCCCTTTTTTGTGCTCGCTATTCACTGTAGGTCGGGGAATCAAACGTCAGACACCGCTGAACTGACCGAGCTGTTTCTGAGAGCCTGTTATAGGCCGAAGCAAATCGAGCCGGCCTTGCTTTCTCAGCTGACCAAGGCTGCCAACCTATAAGATCCTCTGATAGCTGGTGCGAGTTTTTTTCTGTAACGTTTGGGAATATTCGATATAACTCCGTAAATGCGTAGCTCATACCGGCTGATTTGTCCGTTACTATAACGAAAAATCTGATGGTCGCCGGTGCCATTGTATCTTTTGCATATTGAATTCTGCCTGCCGCTTTCACTCGATTATACGATGATTCAACGATCAGTTGTTCCGCTTTTATTTCACCCTCTTCAGGGTCAATTAATAGACCTAGGAGCCCGAGGCTTCCATAACCCATGAAGAGGCTTCGGTTGGAATAATCCTTAGTCGGAATAGCTCGATTGGCTACATTTTTTTCGACGCAAGACTTTAGCGATATTTTTGGGTTGCGAGGTTGTGAAAAGTCGAATTGCACATCTTCTATGACACCGTTTTCGGTAAAATTTATGTTCGGATACTGTTGTTTGTTAACTGATGCACACCCGGTAAGAGCTGCCAGGGCTAATGCGATTCCGACTTTTTTCATGAACTCCCTTATTGTTCAGAAATGGATCCGGGAAAGAGCTAGCGCCAAAGTGATGAAGCGAGATATTTCATTCGTTAATCCCCCCCATTTTTGGAGAGCTTCAAAGGTAGAATTTAGGCCACAGCGGCCAATTTCTGTTGTGGCGTAATGCCCCCAAGGGTCATGTTGGGCCGTTCGTTATTGTAAGTCCATAGCCACTGCGTTGCATATTCCTGAACCTCCGCAATGGAATGGAACAGATATTGGGCCAGCCAGTCATAGCGAACAGTTCGATTTTAGCGTTCGATATACGCATTCTGCTGCGGGTTGCCTGGCTGGATAAAAACCAGTGTAATGCCCTGTTTTTCAGCCCAGTCCGCCAGGGTGGCACTGATGTATTCTGGACCATTATCACAGCGGATCTGGAGAGGCTTCCCCCGCCACTCGATGATCTGGTCCAAGGCCCGTACAACACGTTCAGACGGCAATGAAAGATCCACCTCAATGCCCAGGCCTTCCCTGATGTAATCATCGATCACATTGAACAGACGGAAGCTGCGGCCGTCCTCCAACTGATCGTGCATGAAGTCCATAGACCAGCAGGTGTTGATGGCCACGGGCACCGCCAGTGGCGCCAGTGGCTGGGGTTTCTCGCGTACCAAACGCTTGCGGGGCTTGATACGCAGATTCAGCTCTAATTCCCGGTAGATCCGATAAACACGTTTGTGGTTCCAGGGGTAACCCTCCACGTTACGCAGATAGAGAAAACACAACCCAAAGCCCCCGTTGCGCTGGTTATGGGTTAACCGCACCAGTAGGTCAGCGATCTCGGCGTTTTTTCTGCTGAGTCTGGCCCGGTAGCGACAGCAGGACTCACTGACATTGAAGGTCACACAGGCCTGACGAATACTACAGCGAGCAGCCGTAACGGCTCTTGCGTCATCTCACGGCGGAGAGATGGCTTTACCGCTTTCCCTCAAGGGCCTCCTTGCGTAGCTCAGCCTTGAGCCGCTCTTCGGCATACATCTTCTTCAGTCGCCGGTTTTCATCCTCCAACTCTTTCATGCGCTTAATCATGGAGGTACCATGGAGGTATCAAGGAGCAAACGATACTAAAACACGGATACATAAATCAGTTACCTTCTCTGCCAGGGCAGCCTACTAAGCGGGCGTGCGGAGATACTCCCAAAAACTAGGCAGGTCGCTAAGTGTGCTCTACAGGTAAGTCTCCAGTTTTATTACGCATGAATCATGAACAAAATGGACTCTACTCGTTAAACAGTTACTGATTTGATTTTACAATACTTTACACAGAAATTGTTGCGTTCTTTTTGACAGCTAATTAAAGTCTCGCCGATTAAGAAAAAGTAATGTTATTCACGACTTGTCTCGTACTGCCAAGGAAGATTTATGTTTAAAAAAATAGTATCTGTTGCGCTCTTCACGCTTCTTTTTTCCGGTTGTGCAACCGTAATCAAGGGAACCAATGACGATGTCAGCATCAATTCTCTGGAAGATAACACCGTAATTTATGTGAATGGCGTTGCCCGGGGCAAAGACACAGCCTTTGTGAATTTGTCGAAAGGAAAAGAGTACACCATCCGGGCCGAAAAAGAGGGTTGTCAAGCAGCTACTGCAACCACTGGCGAATCCTTTGATGCAACTTCGCTACTGGGCATATTAATTGATTTTGGGATCATCACTATCCCGATCGATTTGATTTCTGGCGCCGCATGGAAAATTCAGCCATCAACTTACACAGTTACGCCAATTTGTGCAGGTGCGCAGGTGTAATCGGATAGTTGAGTCAGGCGGGGTTCAAGGCGCAATCTCAACCCAAAGGGCCCCGCCATGATTTCATAAAAGGCCGAACGGATGAGCGCGTAATTGCGTGGGGGCAAACTCAGAGATCACATGCCATCGTTATAACAGGCTCCGGGTCATAACCCGCGACCAGCCAGTCTCTCGGAGAAATACGTTGTCCGCTGTCTGGATTTTCCAAATCTGAACTTGTTTCCAGCATGAAACGCGACAGGCCCAGTACATGCGTATCCGGGGAAACCTGCGAAAGCAAGCTCCTGAGATGTGGAATTGTTTCCGGGGCAGAAAATTGCCAGGCGGGATAGAGTGTTTGGGAGTTTTTCAGTCTGAAACTGTGTAACTCCGGCGGGCATCGGATTGTCATTAGAGAAAGTGTTTCGAGAGAAGTGTGAAGCAAAGAAGCTACTGACCCTTGATTTAACGACGTATTTATTAATCCACGACACTCATTCGCTAACTCTTTGACGGCCTCCTGTGATTGAGTCGTTTCGTCAATCACAGATCCTCCTGAAACGAGGGTTTTCCGCTCCTCGGTCGACAGTTGAGTGCTAATCTGCGCTTCGCTATGTCTGCGGAGGCAGTACTCTGACTCATGGCATTGCCGACTCGCCCCATAGAAGACTCCAAGATCCTCCAGAACCTCATAGTCAGCTAAGCTAACTGTGAAATGTTCATTCTTTGACACCATCGAAGTTAACTCCGCCGTTCTATAAAATTGATTCCAGATAGGATTTTACCTCATCCAGTCCCTCTACAGTCTGCATTCGTTCCCTTGGGCTGCAGTCGAACCGCCGTCATCCACTGCGACATTGCAGCGTTGTCGATTCCGGTTATGGCAGATAAACGCTGGTAGATCTGGATTATTTTCTGGGTCCGCATCCCTGGGCATTACTACTGATACGAACCGCTCCGCTCACAATTAAGAAAGGTGAGTGTGGACCAATTAAAATTTTCATATGAACAAGGGAAACTTCTCAATTTTCTACCGTCGTCAGAATTTACCGCAGAAAATATTGACTAACCGATCAGTTGAATCATTTATTATTGACTAACTGAGCATGTCGGCTTTGTAAGGAATAGATTTATTGAAAAGTAATTTCATGAAAGTCTTCGCTGGTGTAAAATTTAATATGCTAAATTCTAAGATTTAATTTTATTGATAAAATAAGGATGAAAATACAACGATGAATAATTTAAAATGCTTTATTTTTTTCGGTATTTTCCTATTATCCAATATAACACTGGCATCCAATTTTGACACGTTAAAGAATAAAGCAGAAAACGGAGACTCTAGCTCACAATATATGATTGGACTTCACTATTTGACGGGAAACGAAGTCGAAGAAAACCCCGTAGAAGGTCGGAGATGGATAAAGTTAGCGGCGGAAAATGGAGATTTAGGCGCCCAACTTCGTTATGGGAAAAATTTGCCAGATTATGTAGAAGGGCTAAAATGGATAGAAAAATCAGCTAAAGGTGGCGAATTAGAAGCTCAGGTATTTCTGGGAGAGCTTAATCGAACATATAATAACGATTATGTAGAATATGATATTGAGAAATCTATTTTTTGGCTAAAGAAAGCCTCTAATAATGATGAACATGGAAAATATGACGGACCTTTTAGACTGTTTTTAATGTTTGAAAATGGCGACGGCGTAGAGAAAGACGCAAAATTAGCGTCACATTGGCTAAATGAAGCGCAAAAAAAGACCTTTTTAGGAGCTGAGGATCTTTATTACTACGGGATTCAATTCAGAACTTTCAATGATGGATTTAAGTATATTAGACTTTCAGCTGAAATGGGTTATCCAGAAGCACAAAGCGAACTTGGCGACATTTATTCAATGGGCTATGAAGCATTCAATTCTCCGAAAATCGGTAGGATTATTGTAAAAAAAGATGGCAAAAAAGCTATAAAATGGCTGAGGTTAGCTGCACGTAAAGGATTTACTGACGCCTATTATCAGCTAGGCTTCATTTATGAGCTTGGGATTTTTAAAGATGGTGCTAAAGAGGGAGATCTTTGGGATATTCCAAAAAATAAAATTGAAGCAGTGAAATATTATAGATGGGCGGCACGAGCAGGCCACTTAAAAGCCAAAGAGAAATTGAACAGACAAAATACCTTTGAGTCAGATTCGTGGAATAAATATGACACAGCAAAATCACTATATATAAATAATGACTTAGAGTACACATGGCACAAAGCGATTATCTCATTTTCTGAAAATGGAGATAAAAGGCTTTATTTTTCGATTGGAGAGCGTAGTAATATTTGCCAACCAGAGAGTAATGAAGGTGATGTTTGGCGTTCAGTTTGGGAAATAAACAACCAAGCCATATCAATGATCATTTTCTGTGAAAAAAGAAGTTCGGGTTTTTATGGTATTTCAGCCACTCCAAGAACTGAGCAAGGAGATGAATTTGTAATAAATACTTTTTTAAAAACGGTCGGAAATGTTTCAATAGAAGGTTCGGGCTATACTTTCCCGATTTCTGCTAATGGCTTCACTAATGCATGGAGCAACAAAAGCAATAAAGCACTCTAGTATTAGCTTGGAAAATCAAAATAAGTAGTTTGAAATAGCATTCGCCGAGAAAACCTGGTGTAGAAAACCTCAACAGATCTATCTCGCCAGGTTATTATTTTACAAAATTTTATTAAAAAAGCTACTCTTTAAAATTCATCTTCACACACTTCAATAATTGCCTAAAAAATAATTTTATTAAAGAGAATAAAGTATAGTGTTTGATGTCAAAAGAGGCGATATGGAACCCAATAAGAAAAAGTACATCGAGTACGTGTATACGTTGTTGCCCGACGTAATGGGAATTTTTTTTGCATTTTCCATAATGGCCCTAGGCGCGTACCTTGGCTACCTGATGACTCAGCCTCCCGACATGAAGTTAGCTGACTATATTCAGTTGGTCATACTAATTTTTATTGCTGTTACCGCAGTGATTTCGTTTCTTGGTTACAAGCAAAATACGAAGTTCATTCAGTCAAAGGAGTATCTGCAAAACGCTATCGAACTGGTGAATAGGGCCCGAGAAGTTTTGACGGAAAAAGACTTACCACAGAGCGTAACCCTGAGGACGGGAGACATTTCAGTAAATTCCACGCCGAGAATCAGGAGTCCGGTTACAAACGATCGGATTTGCTGGGTGACAGCCGCACGACTAATTACTCGCGCCGAGATTGTTGCTTCAAAGTTGACCGTCGAAGCTCACAAACGCATTTTTGAAGCCGAACACGACTATCAGCGCCATACATTCCGTAAATTTTTGACTTCGAACGGCCAGCCACTTCCGGCCGCGTTCTTTTTCGGAATGAAGTTTGTTGATAAGTCTATTGGTGATGCGGCCTATGACTCACTGCATGCCGCTGGTGAAAGTGCATGGATACCAGAGCGTGTTGTTTCGGTGATTTATCGGTTTTTTCAATATCCGGAGGAATTTGACGACCCGCTTGAGAAATCAGTAGAACTGTCTGAGAGGGAAAAAATGATGCTCTCTTTGGCCCAGCAAAGCGGAGCGCATGACTATCTCGAATTTAGAGGAAAGTTTGTAGCGACTAGGACGCAAATCTTCCGTAGGGAGGGCAATAGCCTACCCCCTAAAGCCGTCGAGCCCACTGAAATCAGTGCGGAAATGGCAGAGGGAGATACCTCTGGCTTTTCAGTATAATTCTGCATATTCAACATCGGAAATTCTCAGCACGAATGACTTCTCGTATAGGCTTTCGTTAGTAAAGACTTTCAAGTTTCGAGGTGGCATCGATCGCGTCCACTAGAGATGTGGCCGTCTACTCCAGGCCGGTCGTCCTGTCAGAATAAAAAAATTACCATAACCGCGATTATGCGCAGTACCGCGTGCGATCATTGCCATCCTTGGCTATGCTGAGCCCGTCTTTACAGAATATCCAGCTTTGGTAAATTTCTAACAATTTCCTGGGTTTTCAAGCTGACAGTAATCACCCGAAGAAACAGCTCCAGCGGATAACGCGGGTTGCCCATTGTTTCGATGGCCCAGTCGTTAGCATCATTGACGATGCCGGACGTTTTGTCGGTAGTCACCGCCTGACGCTCCATTATCCACTCCAGCGCTGGTTTCCCGTTAACGACGTAGCCGTAGGCTTCTTCTGGAATGTTCTCAATGGTGATTTTGCCATTGAAAATGACCCTAGATTTATCACCTTTTTTGGCAAACTTCATTTTGGTCACGTAGAAGTCATCATCGTCACCACCCTTTACGCCTTGGGCTGTCGCTTTCAGGCCTTTCAATGAACCAGTGAGGGTTGCCTGGGTGTTCAGTACAATCGACTCATAGTTGAGATGGAGCGCTGCTAGGTCGCGGCCTGCTTGAGCAACGGCAGCGAAGTCGGCATGTGTTTTCATTCGAGGGATGCGGGGCAACTGCTTAACAAGGTTGTCGGCATAGCGCTCGCGAAAGTCCTCGCTATGTAGCAGGCCGTAGGCGTAATAGAAGATGCTTTCCTTGCTGACGATTCGTTCAGGGTAGGCCGACTGAAAGTGGTCTAAGGCTTCATTCGTAATAGCATCTTTGCGCTGGTATCCAACCTCGCCATCTTGGTTGAACATGTCCTTTTCTTCTTGCTGTTGATACAGGTAGAGAGGAAAGCACTGCGCGTCACCTATCAAGTGCAGATCGGGAATCACGTTGCTAATCAGAAGACTAAAACCTTTAGTACCCGAAAGCGTGAGACAGATCACCAAGTTCTCGCTATTCTGGTCAGGAAAAATATCGGGCAGGCGCGAAACGCGCTGATTATAAAATGAGGAATAATAAGCCCACTGACGGTGAAAAGGTCTATATAGAGACTTTACTTTTTTCTTCTCATCAAAGAGCTCGAAATTTCCTCGTTGTAGCTTTGGAACAATTCCGCTGTGCCAGTTTATTTTTGAGTCATCATAATCGATAAAATCAGCCGCTTTCTCAGCAGTATTGGCAGCATGATATCGGTCCATCTCTAGCTTGTAGAAGCCAATAAATAGCTGCATGTTTTGATCAACTATTGATGCAGATGAGTTGTATATCCAAACATCACAGTTCGATTTCAAACCATTAGCATAGACATCAAAAATGGTTGTCGCCGCTTTATCCTTCTTGTCACCCATTCCCATATAGGTGTTGAAATTCGGGTCACGCTGATTCAGCCAGTCTCCGAATTCATCTGGTTCGATGGTTTGCCAAGCTTGCTGCTGGGTGATGCCGGCAATGCTTCTGAACTCTGAAACAATCTCCAGCTTCTGTTCGCGGCTCAGGTAGTCACCAATATCATGGAAGTGAATTTTCCCATGATCTTCGGATTGAGGGTTTTTGACCAGGATAGAAATGGCGATCGGTGCACGACTTCCAGATCCAAAAACCTTTCCGCCTTCTTTACGAGAACGCTCACCTGAAGTGCGCTGGTTTCCCCGTAAGTGGAAAACATACAAGTTGCTGAACTCGTCAACTAGGCATCGCCGGAGACCATCGGCGGTGTTGGCTTCTATAAAACCGCCATTGGTTACAAAGCCAATCACACCTCGATCCTTAATGCGGTCGGAAGACCAGCGAATAGCACGAATGTATGAGTCATATAGGGAGTTTTTGTTCGTAGCCACTGATTTGGCGGCATACGTGCTGCGGATTCGCTCATCCAGCGTGGAATACTGCACGTTGGCATTATTATCGTTGGCTGATTCCTGCCCTGCTGAATACGGTGGGTTGCCGATGATCACGCGAATATCTAATTCTTGCTGCCGCTTGCGTCGGGCGCTGTTTACTTCGAGCAACTCATCGACCAAATCGGCTTTCTCACCCATCTGGAAAGTGTCGGTCAGACAGATACCATTGAATGGCTCGTATGCAGGCTCAAAGATCACGTCACTGTCTTCTTGGCCAGTGATGTTGCCGGTCAGGATGCCGTGATAAGTCGCCTCTATGTTGATTGCGGCAATGTAGTAAGCCAGCAAAACCAATTCGTTGGCGTGTATTTCATTTTTGTACTTTTCGGGCAGACGGTCTTCAGGAATGATCCCGCTTTGGAGTAAGCGCGCAATGAACGTTCCTGTGCCCGTGAATGGGTCCAGGATATGCACATTTTCATCGGCCATGCTGCTGTTGAATTCGATCCTGAGTACATCCTCAACCGAGTGGATGATGAAATCCACGACCTCAATGGGTGTGTAAACGATGCCAAGCCGCTCGGTCATTCGTGGGAAGGCATTTCGGAAGAATTTATCGTACAGCTCCACCACGATTCGCTGTTTTCCGTCAGCGCTGTTGATGCCTTCAGCGCGCATTTTTACAGACTCATAGAACGATTCTAGTGTGCTACGTTCTTTGTCTAGGCTGTGTTCGTGCAGCTTATCCAACACCTGCTGCATGGCCTGAGACATGGGGTTATTTTTCGCGAAACTGTATTCCTCAAAAAGTGCATCAAACACTGGCTTGGTGATCAAGTGTTGGGCCAACATTTCGATGATTTCACCATCAGAGATACTATTGTTCAGGTCGTCACGGAGTTCACCGGCAAACGCATTGAACGCCGCAATTTCTTCAGTGTGGCTTTTGTCTTCTAGGATCGCTTTAATACGATCGATGTGAGTGTTGGCGATCTTGGCAATGTCATCTGCCCAGTCTTCCCAATGGTGCCGGTTGCCACATTTTTTGACGATCTTGGCGTACAGCGCACGCTCAATGTCGCCGACTTCAAAGACTAATTCAGCCTGCTCTGTCGAGGGGTTCGGCTCTTTCGATCCAATCCCGCGCCCACCGCGTGCCTGGCCAGCCTTGCGTTCTTTTGTGGATTTTTTGGTGGCCTTTGGAGTCACCTTGTCCGCCACAGCCACCACTTCCATTTTGGAGGGCATATTGCCGTTGAATTCCAGTTTGTTGATCATGGCGTCAAAGCGGTCATCGTGTGACCGCAGTGCGTTCAAAACCTGCCAGACGACTTTGTAGGTTTCGTTTCTGTTCAGCGCCTCTTCTGGCTCAACACCGGCAGGAATCACTACGGGAAGAATGACGTAACCCAGTTCTTTCCCTGGAGCTAGCCGCATTACGCGGCCCACAGACTGCACAACATCAACCTGAGAAGAACGGGGCGTTAAAAACAGCACCGCATCCAGTGCGGGCACATCGACGCCTTCCGACAGACAGCGCACGTTGGATAGAATTCGGCAGGTGTTGTCTTCAGTGGTCGCCTTCAACCACTCCAGCTTTGCTTCTTTCTGGCTGGCATTCATCGTGCCGTCTACATGCTCGGCGGCACAAAGCATTGTCAATGCTGAGTCCAAGGGGGCATCAGGCTCTTTTTCGCGTATGGATGCGATTTCAGCTTCTTGATATTGGGCGACCACAGCACCAAACATTTCTGAGATTAGCTTGGAACTGACCTTGTGGTTTTTGCCCTTATACTCTTTATCAATGACCTGGCAGAAAGCCACGGCGCGCTTCATTGGGTTAGCCTGCTGACCGGCTACCTCAAACAAACCCTGCTTTGAAAGCGCCTTCCAGCATCCCACGATTTTTGCCGCATCATCGACTTTGAGCGAGTTGTCAGCGTCTTTAAGCAGGCTTTGCAGGCGCCGGTTAACGTGTGCTTCTTCAACCGCTAAAACGATGACCTTGTAGTCCACCAAAAGCTTACGTGCGACAGCTTCAGAGAAGGTGATGACATACAGTTCTTCACCGTACAGCGCCTTATCATCCATCGAGCATAAGGTGACGTTTTCAGTTTGTTTGGCATCTTCGCCGTAGATTCTGGGCGTAGCGGTCATATAGACACGCTTAGCGCTCTGGATGTAGTCGTTGTCGTGA
>Ga0307952_1001230_pt1 | contig 12952 bp, 16 predicted proteins | sample OrgLakmetagen376_FD_201821 | JGI IMG/M metagenome (GOLD analysis project Ga0307952, IMG submission 201821) | Saline water microbial communities from Organic Lake, Antarctica - #376 | ecosystem: Environmental > Aquatic > Non-marine Saline and Alkaline > Saline | place: Antarctica: Organic Lake...
GGATCCGAGCGCAACTCTTAACCTGAATATAAAGCCGGGCTAGTAATAGCAGTGACGTTCAGCTTATGTACGAAATCGGACAAAAAACCCCGGCGTTGCCGGGGTTTTGTATTGGCGGAGAGAGAGTCCGCTGACATATAGTCTACCGAGGTCTATCAATGTTTATAAATAGTTTATAAAACATTACGTTAGGTCCTTCAATGTCCACTGAAATCTAGTACAATCTATGTCAATTGGGGGACTGATTGGGGGACTATGTCAGACCACCCTTACAGCTATATTAGGGGATGAACGACATGGCAATGCATAAGCTCAGTTCAAGAAAGGTCGAAACGGCTACTCCCGGTAAGTATGAGGATGGAGCAGGGCTCAGGTTAGTCGTCTCTGAAACAGGAGCAAAAAAGTGGGTGATTCGTTTCAGCCTGAGTGGTAGGCGTCGTGAGATGGGACTAGGTAGTTATCCAGACGTCAAACTTGTAGATGCCAGAAAAAAGGCAGCGGAGTGCAGAACACTCGCCAAAGATGAGATTGATCCGATTTTTGAAAGGCAAATAGAGGTTGAAAAACCCCCCACATTCACCACCTGTGCGGCTCGCTATATTCGTGCGCACCGTAAAGGCTGGAAGAATGCTAAGCACGCCCGGCAATGGGTTAGCACACTGAAGACCTATGCTCGGCCAGTAATCGGCTCAAAAAGGGTCGACATAATCTCCAGTGAAGACATTCTCAAAATCCTGTCTCCAATCTGGACCAGCAAGACCGAGACTGCCAAGCGCGTCCAGGGCCGCATTGAGAACATTCTCGATTACGCCTCAGCTTACAAGTACCGAGAACCGACGAACCCGGCTCGGTGGCGAGGGCACCTGGACAAGCTACTTCCCAGGCCTACACGAGTAAAAACAGTCAACCATCACCCAGCCATGCCCCATACAGACGTGACAACCTTCATGTCAGAGCTGTCCTCCAATACCAGCATCTCTTCCTGTGCACTGAAATTTTTAATTCTGACAGCCACCAGGACGGGCGAAGTTTTGCAGGGTAAGTGGAATGAAGTTGACCTGGCATCGGCTACCTGGACAATTCCAGCGGAACGCATGAAGGCCAGGCGTGAACATAGAGTACCGCTATCGTCGCCTGCTTTGGCAATCATCAAGGCTTTACCTAAGATTGAAGGGAACCCTTATCTATTCCCCGGTGCGCGACAAGGTCGCCCATTGTCCAATATGGCATTGCTTCAACTAATGCGAGGCATGGATTACGGCGTGAACGGCAATCGGGGCAACTACGTTCCGCATGGTTTCCGTTCCAGCTTCAGAGATTGGTCTGGTGAAGTGTCCAGTTACCCACGAGATGTCGCTGAAATGGCACTGGCACACGTTATCGAGAATAAAGTGGAGGCAGCATATCGACGAGGAGACTTATTTTCTAAACGCGCCAATATGATGAAAGACTGGGCAGAATACATCAATGCGTTTCGCCAGAAATAAGAAATACAGCAATTACTTTTTCATTAAACCAAATATATTTTCTACGAGATTAGTTGTGCTATCAATAACAGATTGTTGTAACTTTTTGCTGCCAGAACTAACATCTACTTCAATGCAATGATTAGCGTTATTGCGTCTCTCAATTGAGATCAATATATCTTGATCTGGCAACTTACCTGTATGCAGTAAGGCTTTCTCTCCCAAAGATCTTAACTCTTGCCAATCATTTATTTTCTCTTCACGATCATCCAAAATATTTTTTCTCTGGTTGAGACTATCAGCGGATTTTTTATTTTCGGCTTTTAATTTAGCCCGATCGCGATCAATCAAGCTCCGCTGTTCATTGAATATTGGTGATTCCCTCTTTAAAAGATAATCAATCAAACCGCTATGAGTAAACCCGGTTCCTGAAGGGCCAGTTAAATCTTCAAGTATTCTATTAGCCTCTGGCGATAATGTAATTTTTCGTGTAACACGATTCAATCCTTTCTGCTTCTTTGAAGCTCGCCATTGTCTAACTGAATTTTTCAACTTTCCAAGCCGCTTGCGACCATCCTCGGTGCCAATCATTTCTAACGCTTTTGAGTGGAGCATTCCCCTCCCAAAATCACTCTCACGGCGGGCATGGAAGCGCGCACTACCACTAATAACTTGGTTCTTCTCCAAGTAGACCAGAGCTTGTTCAAGCAGCCCATCATTTGAAAGTGCGCCAACCCATTGCTTCAAATTTTGTTTCACGCAAACCTCCAGGCGGGATACTTCTTACGATAATGATTATCATTCTTGAAAATGGTTGCGGTCAACTCATAGTTAGTTGTAAACTCATTTTCCCTAACGCTTATCCTAACGCTTATCCTAACGCTTATCCTAACGCGTTACCTAGAGAATAGCTATATGCAGGTGCCCATCTTGTTGAACATTCAGGCGCTGAGCGCGTTAATTCAGAAGTTCGATGGCTCACCTGAAGCTAAGTTTTTTATTGTAAAATTCCTTTCCAGGTTCCCCAGCGGGAGCAACCGCATCAACAACTTTTTGCAATTTTCAAAATCCCTCGGGTTCACGAAAGCTGTCGCTACTCGGTCTGTTTTTGAACTTATTGAAATGGGCCTACTCTTGGAGAAGCGCCACCAGATTGGGCAAAAACCTTTTCGGATACTGCGCTTATCCCCTACTCTCGAGAAGCTCATCCATGAAGGCACAAAGGAGAACCCGCTTCACCACCAACAGCATATGAATCAGCTTCTTGTTTGGGGTGAGGAACCGCTCGACAAAAGACAGCATCAGCTGACGATAAACAAAAGATTGGTTTTACTAATCTTGCTTGCACATGCCGATAAGGCGGGCATAGTTCGAACAATAAGCACTGCAAAATTAAGTAAATGTACTGGCCTTACAGTCCTGAAGGTTCGCAGTAACATCAAACTCTTAAAACAGAATCAATACATTTCCAGCTCAATACCTGGAGGAAATTTCCCCGGAACCTTGGGCAAATCATCAAGTATATATGCGCTGAACTTAAGGAATCTTGCATATGGTGGCGCCTCTCCGAATGGTGTCACTCTTTTATTTCGTTCAGGCCGCGATCCTCGGGAAGATCTCCACGAAGCAGTTTGGCTAAAACGCGATATCAACAGTTTAAAAAAAATAACGCGCTGCTACGAGCACGAAAGGGCGCTAAAATTTGTTAGAATTAATGGCGAAGACGCTGGTGAATTTGCCCGGTATATTCACACCAAACTCAGCGGGCCATTTTTGGAACGGCTTCAATGGGAAATGATGGATATTGCTTCCCGTGTCATCGAATTGAATTCCAAAACCTGGGATGAACGTCATGATTATGTTGTATCGGAACTCGAGTCCCGAGTATTTGCAAATCTCAGTAACGCGGCGCCCAATCGGACGAATATACTCAAACAGGGCGTGTCGGTTCTCTATCACTATATAAATAACATCTTTACACGAGCCAAAACATTCCTTCAAGAAGCAGAAGAACAGGTTGACGTGACAAATTTCTATCAGTTCTTACCCATACAGCAAGGAAAAAATTCCTACGGTCCATTAGCTATCGAAATCGATTCAAAACATAAGGCTAAGAGCAATGAACGCAAAGTCAAAGTTCTAATTTGCGACTTTAGTACTCTGAAGGTGAAGGACATACGAGCCTATCCTAGGCTAGATGATATCTCTGTTGATTCGCGACACGAGTTTGCCATTTTAACCAAACCTATTAAGCCTCCAAAACTGAGAACGCCACCAAACCGACTGGGCTCGAACGCTATAGACGAAGATAAACTCCCGTAGATTATTTCTTACCGGCCTACCCCATCTTCTGAAACATACCCTCAGGAGACCAAAACCATGCGCATTTTAAGACTCAAAAACGTCATCGCAGTGACCGGCCTAGCCCGTTCAACAATATATAAATACGTAGACGCAGGCACCTTCCCGAAACCTATCCCCCTTGGAGGCCGGTCAGTCGGCTGGGTGGACTCAGAAGTCCATGACTGGATATTGGATGCCGTTCAGGAACGCGACTACCATCGGAGCTTAACCAGTCGCCCAGATCACCGCTGCTAACTCCCTGCTTTATATATAACTAATAGACAACTTCTCCACATCTAAAGCTCTACTCATCACAACGGCTAGATAGCGAGATTTCCCAGCGAACCTTGGCAAATAGGCCCCTAAATGGGGCCTCGACTGCTGCCTACTCAAATAAACGCTCCCCTAGCAATCAGGTAACGCCACAAGGAGGCCGTACCTATGAACTCTCTATGGAATGAATACCCAAACGTAGCAGAACGCCAAAAGCTTAAATCTGCAACAAATGAAATTGCTGAGCACTTTCTTTCCGGCACCAGCACGATGCGCGATGGATTTCGAATTCGGGAATGCGCAACCCACCTGCGCGTCTACCCTGATGCCGCCTACGGCACGTTCATCGATACTTTTTACTGCAAACATCGCCAGTGCCCTAATTGCCAGCAGAGCAAAGCACTGCAATGGCGCAGCCGGATGCACCAATTGCTGGATACGACACCAGAAGCTCTGTCAGGCAAATGGGTTTACCTGACACTTACTACTCGAAATTGTCATGTGAGTGACCTCAATGAAACCATCAAGGAAATGAATAATGCATTTCGTCGACTTAGGAACAGAGCGTCCTGGAAGGCAAATGTCATAGGCGGCATCAAGTTCCTCGAGGTGGATCAGGGCCTTTCTGATTACCAGTCGGCTCATCCCCACTTTCATTGCCTTATCCAGGTTCGGCCATCAATGCACCAAGGGAAAAACTACGTCACCGAGGAGAAATGGGCAGAGGAGTGGCAAGGTTGCTTGAAAGCCCACTTTATCCCACAAGTTCACGCAAGACGGCTGACAGGTCGGGAGGACGAGCTCCGCAATAAGATCCTCAAATGTGTCAGTTACCCCATGAAGCCCCGCTTATATGCGCCTCACAGAGGCTGGTTCATCTCCATGGCTGAGCAGCTCAAAGATGTAAACCTAGTGCAACCTTTCGGGCAAATGCGTGGCTGGTTTTCCGATCTGAAACATCAGGAAGATTGTGAGTTAAAGCGGCATAGAAACGACGTCCGACTGGAGCAAAGACCAACAACCTTCCAGTGGGACTCGTCTCAAGAATCTTACCAAAAGGATTAAATTGATAGGTTGGTGCCTATGTGTCAATAGCCGCTCATAGGCACCCGTAGACCCCAAACACGGGGGCTAGCAAGACCATTCCAACAATTCCTGCCAACAACATCATAGCCACACCCCTCGTTGTCCGCCTCCAAGAGAAAAAACCCATGAGTAACCTAAACCGACCGCCAACGGCTGCGGACGTCGCAGCGTATTTCCAGGGAAATGAACACACGGACTACCAAGCAAGAATGATTCGCGAGTGCGGGCAAAGAGTGAAAACCTATCCTTTTGAGCGTGTCGTAACCAATCCATACTTGCTGGCCTGTCATCACCGGTTCTGCCCCAATTGCCAGCGAAGGCGAGCTCAAAACTGGGCATCGGCTTTACGGGCGGTCATTGACGAAGGCACGGTGCCAGCGTCTAAGACCGATTCACGGCTTGGCCCCCATTGGGTCGCAATCACATTACCAGGCGTGCCATGCGCTGCATCAGAACTCGCAAATCAGCTTGGAACACTATTAGATTTCCTATCTATTGCCAGCAATCAACAGTTCTGGCAATTCGGCATCCTGGCCGCAATGGGGCTCCTGAGGCTGGAAGTAAATCAAACCGCAGACCAGGAGCCCCGCGTCACACCCACATTCACATGTCTTGTAAACGTTTCTCAAAACATGCTCAACGCGCAAGCCCAAGGACGACTGGTTCAACGAGCACGGCATGACTGGATTCAGCCTATGAACCTGGAGAACTGGCCCGGCGTAGAATCATGCTTGATACCGACAGCCACAAGAAGGGATCGGGATATTTTGCAAAGGAAGGTCTCAAGGATGATCGAAACTGGATATCCCTACCCTGACGCCCCCACCTTTCTGGACATCGTTGAGCAAATGAAAGGTGTGAAAACAGTGGTCCTGCATAGATCCCAGAGGACGCTATTCCGGCCCTCGCAAGTCTCCCAGGCCGATGATATCCGTTATGAACGGGAGTATTCCGTGTCCAGGATTGGCGAAGACCTACAGGAATCCTTAAGCGGCAACCGAGGCCTTGATCTGCTCCCTTGGGTCCTGAGGGGGTGATACCCACATTTTAAACGGGATTCAAAAGTAGACCTCAGTGGCAAGCCCCCGTGGTGCCTAGTCCGCTGGTGCAGAAAGACATCTTCACGGACGAACATGAGCCTTTGAAATTGGCTGGCTAACTCGTGGGCTTGTCTTACCGTGTAGAGCTTGGAGGCAATGCAGTTGCTAGGTGCTTCTGCGAAGAATCCCGTTTGGTCGGCTACTGACAAGTTCAGTGCAACACTGATAATTCCGAACGATGAAGCAAGAGCGGCATGTGAGCCTCATGGACGACAATGATTGCGGGTGCCGGCCCTAACCCTAACCCTGGCTCTGGCTCTGGCCAAAACGATACGGCCTTACGTTTCATGACACCGATAACTCCAGTATGATCCACGGAGCAATAGGTTAACCAACATAAGTGAATCCAATGTCGCCCGCCTCTCTAGCCCAAAGTGTTCTTGAAATTGCCTCTGTCGCTGTAACGGAAGCCCGCGAGTTGCGGGAAAAGCACAATATCAAGACGGTCAATTTGCTGGAACATCAAGACTACTTGAGAGAAGAGAAGCCATTGGCTGAACCATTGGTTGCACACTTGAATCAACTCACACTCACCGAACTCAAAAAGCTACACGTGCTGGTGCAGGTCGGTGAGCAGCCGAGCCGCTTGCAGGGCTTTCGCTCGCTCAGCGATGTGTTTGAGGATTTGGAATATACCCTTCCAGGTAGCGGCGATAAGCAAAGCTACGTGCAGTACTTCACGAGCAGAATATTTAGGCTACCCACTCTCTTGACCGAATGCTTAAGCATCTGCAAGAAGCGGGCTATCGATCCTGATGAAGACCTTGCCAGAATCTAACCTAGAAAAATGATTAGCCTGCCAAGAGTTAGCCAGGGGCAAGCTGGGCACTTTGGGAATCGTAAACCACTTGGGTTATTGACCCGTCTCGAATGCGCTCAACTGCCTCATCGATCACGTGAAACGGTACTAGAAACCACTCTCTGGGCTTCACCGGGTTTCCAAATCGATCTTTGATTTCCAGATCCAGTTGCGCGGGTGCAAATACTCGATGCAAGAGAGCTTCCAGCTTGTTCCGGTTTATACCAGCCAGCTTATAAGTTGCCACAGCATCAACCTCGGCCAGTAGGTAGGTAGCATCGTGCTCTGTAATTTGGCGGCCGGTTTCGTCTTTATACAGGGTACGCTGCAACGACCGGAGCAGGATGTCGCTCTCGGTCTCGTTGGAATAGATCACCCGTAACCTGGCATCGTTGTCACCGTTGGGACCCCCTTCACCGTAATCGTAGCCCTCCACCGGTTCATTAGCCGTTGCTTTGGGCTTGAACTCGAAGCGTGGGGCCAACACCTGCTCCATCAGCAAACTGGCGGCAATGGCTTTCAGGGTGTCATTGACGGCCTCAGTAACCGCCTCTTCAGAAGCATCCGGCTCTGCAATCAAATTGGTGAAGCGCGCGCGTTTTATTCGGCGCATCCCGCGTGGCACGGCCGATAATCTACACAATCTCTGTGAAACTGGAACGATAACCGACGGTCAGTGCATGCTCGCACCAGATCCAGTCAAAACCTTCCTTGGCCATGCCGAGAGCTACAATGATATCGATATAGTCCCGATTGGTTCTTATGTCTGGAGACCTTAGACTTCCTTGAATCCGTCCCTTGTGCTCAGGATCAACAAGATTCGCAATTCGCAACACCTTGCCGGTCGGAGTTTTGACCAACTGGAAACCTGTTTCAGGATCTGCACCCTGCCACTATAGCGCGACAATTACCTTGGCCGGTCCGGACAAGATAGTTGACGCTGCATAAGCCAATCATCAATTGAGCCCACACAGGCTCAACATGACTTAGTGATCGGAGCAAAAAAATTTAAGACTCAGCAATAATGAACGGCCAGTATCCCGGCCGTTCATTGCCCTCTTCAGTCACACGGAAGCCGATCTGATCTTCCCAAGGTCATCCCTGAGTTTGGATACCATCGAAGGACCTGTCTGGGCTCCGTTGTTCGGGTCAGGAGGATAAAACTCTTCAACCACCTGAGTCATTTCATCCTCGTCATACTCAAACAGCGCATTACCAAATCCCTTCGCAGCCGCCGTATCCAGCGCAGCCTGGTCCACGCCCTCCTCTTTCATCTGCCGGGCTTTTTCTCTCGCCTCAGCCACCGCTTCCTGCAGAGAGAATCCTTCCTTGATCACCACATCCACATAGTAGATCGGCGTTCGATGACTCTGTGTCGTGCTTTTCCCTCTCAGCTTCAATTCCAGTGGCATGTACGCAAGTAGACCGCCAGACACTGCCTGGTAGTAGCTGAGCCTTGCTGCAAGGGTCCGAATACTGTTATAACCCGTCGTCCTGAAGATGAAGGTGCCAAGATCATCATCGTCACCGATCTTCACGTTCAGTCGCCCATAGGGCTTGCACAGACCACCTTTGCCGAACTCACACAGCGTTGGACTCGGGCATGGCAACGATTGCACTCCTGATTGCGTCAGGCGCTTGCAAGTGTCGCCATTGCCCACACACATGGGCCGCCCGCTTTTACGGTCGAACATGGTGTAGTCAGCTCGCAGGTTAAGATCTGCCTCGTTGAACAGCATGCGTACCGGGATGGTTCGCAGCTTGCTATTGGGAGCGTCCTTTCTCAGTTCCTCATCCATGGGGTGTGGAATCCATTCACCATTCTCTTGAACCTGGGAGGTGATGGTGAACTGGTTGTCTTTTTGTGGCAGCCGGATGCCGTTCTTTTCAACGACACGGCCAATGCTGATACGCCCCAATACTGGAGGCGTGATTGCTAAACCTTTAATCATGATGACTCTCCTGAGAAAAAGGACCACGGGGTGCTCGTCACACCCGCGTGGCCAATGGGGTATTCATGCTTGGATGAGGAATCGCCGGCTTCCCGGCTTGGTGAGTGGGTACCGATCCAGAAGCTCTGACTGATCCTTCAGCAGCTGCTTTACGTTAAGCCCAACGGAATCCTTGCTCCGTTTCCAGCTCACGCTACCGCTTGGAAAGGTTGCCTTGGAGGCTTCGCCCATTTGGCTTTGGATTCGCTGTTTCAGATGAGATTCATTGGACTTCAGGGCCTCCATTTCCGACCGAATGGCCAGCAGCTCATCAAATGCATCAGACAGTTCCTTGCTCTGACTGAAATCTAGAATTTCCCCTCTGTCCACCGGGTACAGATGGCGTAAGGCACGTTCGGCAGAATCGGTTCCGTCAACGGGTGGTGGCGTATCCGTTTCCACAAAATCCCAGAACTGGCGCTCGAGCACGAACAGTGCCTCGATGAGCTCCTCATTCCGTTCAATGCGGTAGATCTTCAACTGCTGGCCACACAGCAACACGCATACGTCTGCCGCCTGCTTGCCTGTCACAGCCAACTGATGCTGTACCTGGCACTGAATGTAGTCCGGCACACCCTCCTTCCAAAGACGTGAACCAAACTCGCCGGCGGTTTTGCACTCCAGAATCTGCACTTCGTCATCGGCTGCTACGGAGTAATCGAGGTTTGCCAGCATCCAGTGCTTATCCGGATCGGAATGCTGCAGTACCGCATTCACTCGGCGCACTTTGCGGCCTGTCTGCTGGCTGTATTGCTCAGCCACGATGGGCTCCAAAACATGGCCCCAGTAGACCGGCGAGCTGGGGTCGTCGGAATCTGGCTTTGGTAAGCTCGCATCTCGCCCGGTTTTGACCATCCACAGCTCCAGCTGTGATTGATAAGGGTTCATTCCAACAGCTGCGGAAGCATCGCTGCTACCAATGCCCTGCTTGCGCACCCTCAGCCATTCGTCCCGACTGAGATCCTTAGTAGAGACCAGCCGCAAAGCTGGTCGCTGCTTCTGCATTACTTTTTCACTCATGCTCATGATATTTCCTCCAGACATAAAAAAGCCCCGCAAGAGCAATAGGCTCAAGCGGGGCTTTATGACGTTTTGGTGTTTAGTAAGGGGTGTTAAACCACAAGAGACATGGCCTGTTCGAGCGCCCGGTTCTTGACGGCAGCGCCGGTTCCAAACCAGGCCGAATCCAGCCGGTGGTCAACGGTTTTGGCCCGGCGCTGGTGATCGATGAATTCGGTGACAGCATTCAACAAGCCATAAGCCGTGCCTTCCGAAGATGCCAACGTGGCACCCATGCCCTCGCCTTCATATAGACCCAAGGCTTTGGCCATGGAACGTTCGTTGGTTTTGCCAACGCCAGCGCCAGAATCATCAGTGAACACCTTGAGAAAGTAATTTCTGGCCTCGGTGGCTTTCACCTTCCGCTCACTCAGGGTCTTCAGGCGATACATGAAGTCATCCCAAGCGGAAACAGATATGCCGAGCTGCTTCTTCACCAGGCCCGCATCGAAGGCAGTGTTGTGCTTCACCTTGATCGCAGTAGCGGTGGAATCCCGCAACGCAACGGCAAGCGTGTTGTTGCACACCACACGAATGCTGGTGAACTGAGCAGTTGTCGCCATTGATCCATCACAGGCGGTTGCCAGAAGCACATAGGCATTGGTTTGATCGTTGCCCTTGAGCGCACCGGATTGACCGGTACGGGCCAGCGCCCACATCTTTCGGCCACCTTTAAGCACACCGGCGGTCTCCAGCTCGAAACCGGATATCTCCGTCAGATCCCGGTAAAACTCTAGGATTTCTTCGGGTTGAACCACCTTGAAGCGGTTACCGACTACCGACAGAGGAGCCTTCGTATCCGACCGGTAAAGCACTTTGGAATCCGGGTAAGACAGGATCTCGCCCAGGGTGCCTCCAGAATTGGTGACGTAGCGGACCGGGCTTTCCTGAATCTGCCAGTCCAGACCGGCTTGTTTTGCCCAGACCTCCAGGGGCTGGTTTGAAGTCAGTTCATTCCCCAGGCCATGCCAAGGGGTTTGGCCAACGTAGGCCATTTGCTCGATGAGATGAGCCATGATTGTTCTCCTTTGGAATTTGAGTGGGAAATTAACGGATGTCGTCCCGAGAACCGGGATCGACACTGAAGGAATAGCCGCAAGCTAGGCAGCGGTAGTTGTCGAGAACACGTTCATCCAGAACATCGCCCAGAATTACGCCAGCGGAGGCGCCCGTTGCACCACCCAGCAGCGCACCGATGACTGCGCCACCCATACCACCGACAGTCGCACCCACAGGGCCGGTCAGCACTCCGACGGTAGCGCCTGCTCTGGCTCCCGCAATTGCCGCTGAGTAGCCGCCATAGGTACCCGCAGACGCACCAATCAAGCCGGCAGCTTTCTTGCCATAGTTATTCTTGCCAATCCGCCAGGACTGACATTTTGGACATTGCTCGGACATTGAAATTGCCTCTGTGAAATGGGAGGGAAGGCACAGTCAGTGCCCTGGTTCACGGAGGTGATATAGGTTTGAGATTTTTTGGAATCTGAGAACCTTTCAGAGCACGCAAGGCTTTAACAAAGTTTGACCAAACCCTGCGTTAAACTTGCAGTTTGGTTAATGTTCGCACTTGAATGGCCGTGTAAGGCGCGTAAACTGGCGCCTCTCCCCTCACCCTCATTATAAAACTGACATGGGCGCAGTTGAGAACACCATTGTTGTGATGGCGTTGTGATGGCCGTTTTCGTCTGGCAGCAGAATAATCTTATGACCTCAAAGCACTGGACCCTGGTCGGTGGGGCGGTAGCGTGTCTGATAGCACCTGGCTTTGTGCAAATTGCACAAGCGGCGCCAAAGCCCAGGTGGCACTTTCAGGCACGACCGAATCCACCCTTGTACAAGGCTTTAATAATCAGGCGCAGGAAGAAGGTGAATTGTCTGCCAGCCTTGAATGGCAGGGTGGTCACTGGGCAATGGGTCTCAAGCCTAGCGTGGTAACCAATGCCACCGACGACGAAACGTACCGATACGATGGCAGCTATCTGGCCGGTACGTTTGGCAATCTCGTCATCGGTGCCGGTGCCCTCCGTATGGCTGAGCCGCAAGAACGACCTCGCACCCTCGACGCCCTGGGCAAAGCGCGCGCCGTACCGAATGCCAAGTTAGTCGGCATGCGGTTACCCCTAACCCGGATGTGCTCTACCACATAGCTGCAACGGATCAGGACATGGCCGTGCTCAACCTGAGTTATGGCACGCCGTTGATAGGTGGCAGCTGGCTGGAGCTCACAGCCCAGGGCACGGATGAAGCCATTCAATTACCAAGCGGTGAACAAAAGCGATGGTCGATCAGTGCGGCATGGCGCTACACCTTTTGACGTGTGGCCTGTGCGGTATCCAAGCCCGAACAGATGCGTCCACACAAGAAAAACGATAGCATTGAACACCTTTTTAAACGGCCCGGCGTAAACGCTGGCATAAATACCTGAGTAAAGCACCGTGAAACAATTGTTCATGAATCGAATTTTCGCGACGGCCATAGGGCTAATCCTTGTATTGATGGCCCAGGGTTGTGCCTATGCCCCAGGTTCCCATATAGAAACCTCAGGCTGGAACCCCCGTTACGAGATCCCCCCGGCGGAAGACTACCGCGACCTGGTCAAGGTCAGCCGAATCGGGCCAGACAGCCTGCGCACCGCCATTGTGGCCGAAGTTCCCCGTCCACCTGAGGAGCTGTTGCTACAAGACAGTGATTTTCAATACTGGATTGGCATAGGCGATGTTCTACAGGTGATCGTATGGGATCACCCGGAGCTAACCATCCCCGCAGGCTCCGAGCGCAGTTCTAAGGAATCTGGCAGCGTCGTTAATGAAAACGGTGATATCTACTACCCGTATA
>Ga0307952_1001235_pt1 | contig 12911 bp, 8 predicted proteins | sample OrgLakmetagen376_FD_201821 | JGI IMG/M metagenome (GOLD analysis project Ga0307952, IMG submission 201821) | Saline water microbial communities from Organic Lake, Antarctica - #376 | ecosystem: Environmental > Aquatic > Non-marine Saline and Alkaline > Saline | place: Antarctica: Organic Lake...
TTAGGAAAAAGCCAATCGTGGCATTTCATGCCTGAGAGAAGACCGAATTATGACTGAGGCATGCTTAGATGGCGCAAGCCAAAACAGGCAGCAGACTGGAGTGCCCTGAGTAAAGAGCACGTGAAAGCTTTTTATGCTGGTCTAAACTGATTACGGCACTTGTTCTTGGCTGTCCTAGATAAAAACAAGCATCTTCAAATGCACACTGTCACTTGTGTGGTTGGCTCTGGTGGCGTACTTATTATGCAAGGTTGTGTTGTTTTATACTTTATACTACACGAGTTCAGTTCTTGCACCCGCAGAACTCAATCACAGATTATCTGGGCAAGAATTGCTCGAGATTGTGTACGCCTTGCAAGTCAGGGGTGCTCATTGATTGGAGGGTGCTCCAAATGTTGAGCTCATAACAGACTATCGCGCGTGCATTCATCTGCAAACGCGACCCATCTTGTTTAGAAGTAGAAGGCGGCTAGGTGGATGAAGTTCCTGTCAAGTCGACATTATTGATCAGGTACGGCAAAGGCTCTTTGAATCTGGCAGAACCAACAACCCGCAACCCGCTGCAGCATGACCCAGCAATCCCCAACACGGTCATATGTGCTGAGACTTTCAGGCTTGCGTTGTTTGTAATGGTTTGTCGACGGAAATGGTTAAGGGAGTCGATTCATGATGCTGATCTAGCACACCAGCAACTGCCTTCTCCTCCTCCTCCGAGGTAATGAAAAGGGCGGACTTAGTTGACGCTTCTAAGAACCATCCGAGTGATGCAGACGTGCAGCAGAATGCTACAACAAGTAAGAATTTGACAGGGCCTACACCAGCACCGTTTTCTTCCCAGGAATTTGGTGGGAAGAAGAGTAATGAAGATTAAATCGGGGACGCCTAAAGGAAACACTTGTAGCTCTACTTCGATGTTTTTGGTTTGTGGGAATAATCAAGCGGCATACAAATGATTCCCTCTGTTGTTCTAAGCATTGGATACACAGAGGCTGAAAAGTGAAGAAGAACTTTGGTATGCACGTGACTAAATAGTCGTACATAGCAGTCTGATCCAAGCAAAAGATCCCACACATAGGCTCTCTAAGTTAAGATTGAAAGGGTAGGACAGAAAGGCGCCGTCCCACCCTGCCACATCGTGGACTGAAGACAGCTCGTGCCTTGTAAAAGATGGTGCATTAGTGGGCACCACGAGGCCCTGAATGCTGGATAGAAGCTTTGATGCTAATTTTAATAATGTGAGGTTGCCAAGGGCTGCCGGTCACACTCAGATCAGATCACGAGCTCCAAATCAACTACAAAGTTTGGGTACATTTGTGCGATGTGTGAGCCTAAATAAGATAATGTTTTGAACCTTCCACCCCCAAATGGATGGTCAAACGGATCATATGTACATTGGAGTTAGGAAACACTTTTGAGCTCACGTGAGAGCATGATGGCTAGGAAATTTCTTTGGCCTGTGCCGAGTTTGCAAATAATTAAAACCCCTGTCAGGAGTTGAGGAAGTTAAACAATTCCCTCTGAACTGCAGCCAACACTCCTTGATTGAAACCGAGCTATAGGTTTGTTTGCAGTTGCCTTCTATAGCGTTCAAGACGCCTCATGGCCGGCTGCTCATTTTGCAGGAAGAGTTGTGCAAGAAGGAATGATGGGAGCTGTGCGCAACAAAGGATAGAAGAAGATAAACCAGCATCATAGGGAAGTGACGAAGTGAGGTATAAACTGAGATGGTGAAGCTCGGTAAATAAGCTGCGCCCATTATTCACAAGTCCCTTTGAGGTGACAAATTACGTAGTCGGACCGTGTGCAGTGATGCTGCGTCTGCCACCTCAATGTAGTCTGATCCATTAATGCTTCATGTGTGGAGGTTATAAAAAGGTTCCTGAGCAACTAAACAAAGTCGCAAAGGGCTGTATTGCACACACCGCCTGTGCAACAGGACTAGATAGATAACCCTTGTACTACAAGATTATTGAGTGCTAATTAGAGCACGTGCACATGGTGGTATGGTGGCAAAAAGGGGACGCAAGTAAACGTTTACTGCACTTTTAATGAAGTGAGATGGATATGATGATGTAGTGGCGTAGCGGCCAAAATGGTTAACCGGATGAATGAGCGATAAGTGGATTGTACTTTACTTATGCATGTTACAGATGATATGATGAGCACTACAACATGTGCGTGGGAACCTGAGTGGATCCTGCTCGGTTGTGGTGATCTGCTGGCCGGCCAATCAAGGAGTAAGCGCTACTACTTAGGAGGCACACTGCTGAACTAACTAACAGTCCTGTTAGCGGGAAGTGGTCATACAGGTGTTGCTGAAAATCATCAGCTTGCTCTGCATGCACGCACGGGCATAACAAACTTCTGCTACTATTGGCATTAACGTGATGCAGCAAGTCCTTGCAGTGGCAAGTACAAGAGCAGGGTGTAGCCATTGGCCATTTTTGCCTAAGGCTGGCCAAGCTTGCAGGCCAGCAGGTGCGTGCGTGGGGGGGACGGAGTGCTACATGTATTATGTATTAGCTACCACCTGATAATAAGTTTGTTAAAGCACCCTGGTACCATTGTGTGCGTACTGTATACAATCAACCTAACACGCATGCTCACACGCACGCACCCTGATTGCTTCATTCTCGCTAATTTCAGGCCAGAGGGCAGAGCAAACCTCGCACGCGGGGTCCTGCTGGGTGTGCATTTAAATAAAGCCCCGGTCAGCAGTGGTTGCTTATTGCTATGTATGTATGTCTTGTGTATGTTGCTAGGGGAAACAATCTTGCATGCACCCCGCCCTGCTCGTCACCTCGCAGGTCAGCCAGTGGCTTAGAAGGGCGCGAACTGGTGCGCACACGGGCAGAAACGGGCAGCAGTCGGACGCTGCCGCCTCCGACATGTCGACCGACATGTCAACAGAGCATGACGTGCTGGGCGTCGACACGATATGCTGCAGGATGTGTGCACGGACGCACCTTATTCGATCGGGAAAGGGTGGGGGGGGGGGAAGAGAAGGAATATCCCGAGCATGTGCTAGTAAATTGCAATCGCGCCGGTTGGGTGCGTAAACGAAACTTACCTGCAGCAGCTTCTTTAGGTCCCTGGCACTTCGAGTAGGAGCAGTGCTGGTCATTGCAGCAGGTGATGCTGTGAATGCATATCCTAATCCAGTTCTTTCCATTCAAAATTTTATTTTGTTGCATGTTTGAATTTACATGTGATAATATCAGGACTTATATCAGGACTTAGTTAGACTTAGTTAGGACTTAGTTAGACTCGGTTGACGTTTCTGGAAAATCTTTCTCATTTTCCCTTCAGCACTTTGCTACTTTGCTCACAATCTGTAAATGCATGACTATTAATACGCGCTTCGCACGGCTGCGCCGCGCTCCTCCTCCTCCTCCCCCGCCTTTTCCTGAGTGAGGTCGTTCCGATGAGGTGAGGCAGGCTTACATGTGGTGACGCACGCCAGCAGGGTCCTGATGATGAGTCCATGGGTGCCATGTGCATGTCCAGCACAGAAAAGCTCCCCCTCCAAGGGAATGAAAGACATGCATTTCACTGTGCAGGCTTGTGTTGGCCTTGGAGGGACTGAGCACCTACTTCGAATTCATGGCTCTTCCGAAAGAAACATGCCAAGGTAGGGTTCCTAATAAGCAGCAAGTTGCCTTAGTGGTCCTTCATTTACACAGCATAAGCCACAAGCCACTCTTCAAGATGGGACATGCGTCTATCTAGCACTGGCGATATTTATCCTGGGTCGTCCTACAACGCATCCTACTATGCACGTAAAAACACGCTCGTGGGTGCACCCTGCCTCCATGCAGGTCTGTGCGCCCTTTGCCTTGGAGGTCTCATTATAATTCTACTGATACAGCGGTCGAACAGGGGCATCCAGGTAACCTTTTATAAAGCAAATGCCGGAGCAGGGATTAGGGGTCATCGTAGGTGCGCTGCCTGATAGTGCTTATAATGCACGGCACATCCACGTCCGATGCATCCTGTGATTTGCTATTATTCCAGCGACTGCACAAGAGCACTAGCATGTGGCACTTCCCCTCATAAGTCGTTACATGTGTACCTAGTCAAGACTCAATTCATAGTTGCACAGTACGGCAGTACGGGTACGGGTATGGGTACGGGTACACGTACGTCAACTTTTTGAGGGCGGTACGGTGTGCGTGAAACCCGCCTAGAAACCTTGCCTATGCACATGCCAACTTAATGAGTTGCATCTATGTATGTTTTGGCTGCTTTAGCTTGTTTTTGGCTAGATGAATGGTATCAGCTATGTAACCATAAAGCAGTATTGAAGCCACTCAAAAAAGCCCGTCAATGAGAGTACCCTTAAGCGTTACCCATCGCTGTAGCTTTACCAAAGGCTCTCATGTTTACCTTGTTCAGCGCTGTTGTGCGGTAAGTGTTGTAGGAGAGTGGGCCCAGGCCCCGCCTTCCGTACGGCATCCCACATGTCATGCCTTCTTGCAAACAGCTGCCTCAGCTCCTTTCTTACCCTTAGCCCCAGAGAGGTGTGCTATGTGTGATAACAGAGAACAACAGATTGCATTCCAGCCTCTTCTTCTTCCCCTTTTCCGCCTCAACTACAGTGCAACGTTGCTCGAAGGCCTTCAACATCACATAAAAAATATTTAATATAATTTGTGTGTTGGCGGTGAAAATGGGTCGGTGGGAGGACCTGGGGTACCCTCCAGCCCCCTCTCCGCCCCGCCGTGCCAGCCGTGCCGCGTACGGGTACGAGTACGGGTACGAAGGGTATGGGTACGCGTACTCTGGTACGCGTACTGTACATTTACGACTCGAGTGTACCGAGATGGTAATTAATTAGTATGAATCGAACTAACAACAACAGCGAAAAATGACGTGGGCTTCTGCTGGCCAATGCAGAGGGAAATGTTTGCACCAAAAAACATTGTACCTCATCACATGTCCCAGGGGTACTGGGTGTCAGAAAGTGGTGTCAGAAAAAAAGGCCCTCCCAGAAGAGGACCCATGTGGTACAATTGTAAATGTAAATTAACGCTCCCACACCTTCTTGCACCGACTGCTCACTTTTTTCCTGTATGATTTTCTGATTTGTGACACTTTGTTGTAATATGTTTCAGTGAGACATCGTCCTGTCGCTTGCTGCTCGCCTGGGCGGCAGTGCAAAAAGTCCAGATTTCATGTTGCTTGTCAAAAGGAGAGGGGTTGCCACTTCTGCTCCATCCATGACGGTACTTGCAGGGATTGGAGAGCAGGACTGTTGCACAATGCAACGCAACTATCGAGGCATTGAACGGACAGATCCTTGTGTTTCTATGTCATCAAGAAGAAATAGAAAGGGAACGGGAGGTGCTGGAGGTGGGTTAGTAAGGGAAACAAATGGCATTGTTTTCTTTGTCAATAGACGTGCTAGGAGTATCAATTCTATAATAGTAGACGTGCTAGGAGTATCAATTCTTTAATAATAGACGTGCTAGGAGTATCAAGGGTTAAAAGCATGGTGCTTTTCCGAGTGTTTTTTCCCTTTATCGTCTATACAAACGACGGTCACGATTGTCGTCCTCCCTGGATCCACACCTAACACCAAGGTACCGTTCACACTTTAGATCTCACGATCAATGACAATCCAGACGAAAAGTTCCGGATCATGGGGAACGCGTGTCGCGAAGGTCCGCAGGGCTGCCAGGGCCCCGGTGTGGAGAAGCACTATTTCACAGGCAACGGCGACGCCGGTCACGAGGGAAATCTGCGCGTCGGTAAAAGCGTCCACGCTTCCGGAGACCTCAAGGCCTACGGGAACCTGGACGTCCGTAATCCGGGAGGAAAAGGGTCCAAAGACGGAGGGAGGTTTCACACGTTTTACAAGAGGCCGGACACCCACGTCAGCTTGGAAGAATACGACGACGACGTGTATTACGACCTGAAGACGCACAAGAACAACGACGTCGCGAGCCTCCGGAAAAATCGCGCAGGGGATCTGGACCTCCTGAATCGAGGAGGCAGACTCCGTCTGGACCGATCCGGAGACGTCCACGCGAACAAAGACGTACACGTGGGAGGAAAGGCGAACATGAAAGATGCTCACGTCCGAGGAGATATCAAGGTCGATGGTAAAATTCGGTTCGGACCCCGCGGCAACGATCCCTACTACCTGGAAAAAATCGCGTACGGGAGAGACAGAAGCCACCTACGCCTCACTTTGAACGACAACCCCGACGAATCCTTCCGCATCTACACCAACATATGGAACAAGGGCGGAGGTGACATAATGCAGCATAAGTTCCAGGTCAACGGAGACGCGTGGCACAAAGGTAGGTTGCGGGTCGGGAACTCGTTACGGATCGGGAACACATCCGTCAACGAATCCCAATTACGAAAACTTCTAGCGTTGATAGAATAAAAAACCTTTCCTAAAATGTTATGCGAAGTGGCAAGCCACTTCGCATAATGTCGAGGCACACCAGGTACACCCTGGTAAAAATCTCACGTCTTTTTTCACCAGAAAGACGTGAGATTCAGGGCCACGGTTATGTGTTTTGTGCAATCGTGTCTTCTTTTTTTTGGTCAGGCTTTATTTTTTAGATAACGCTACACGCTCACCGAAAAAAGAAAGCCTGGTGCAGATTCAGATGTGATCGACGACGGTCACGTTGATGCAGCGTCGTTTGCTGGTAAACAGGCACCTCATGTTCACCCACGCGTGCCGGAGTATGTCCCAGTAGATCATCAAGGGGAGAAAGAGGATCAGGATCACACTCATTGCATCGTGGTATTCCACGGGCCTTTCACCGCCGACATCGAGTCGCCTGGATAGGACGGTAGGTATGTGTCCCCGCGAGATGGGTCGTGCATACTCGAAGCGAGTGCCAAGGGTGGATCTTCATGTCTGTCATCATTCACGGTGTCCCGTTTGGATTCAGATTGGGGCGGACAGTCAGGACGTTCATGCATTATGATGGATCGCACCGCCTCGACCAGGATTTTTACAAGGGATGAAAAGAAGCTGCCGCTCTCGCTTTCGCATGCACCATGTGGAGGGGGTAATGCCATCGTTTCGGGGCGCATACCTGATTTTTTTTATATGTACAGACGACATTCGAAGACAAAAAACATACGCATACTCCTGTTTGACGATTGCCCATCATACTCGTGGATTGCCGCATCCTCCGCGACGGATGTTCCGTTTGTCGAGTTTGTCGATGATCATCATGGTCAGCATCGTCACACACACCCACCGCACCGGTTTCAATACCAAGTTGCGCGAGACTTTGACGACCGTCCCGCCTCCGCTTCCTTCTCCGTCAGCGTCATCCTTCTGACATCTATATTCTACAGAGTCTTCGAGGCGTTTGAGTCTATCTTCCGTTCTGCTATCCATTTTGTCTTGGACATCCCAGCCGACGCACTTCGGGGGCTCGAGGAGCAAATCGTCGCGATCTGGGTTCACCCTGAGAATCATTTCGACGTCGTTGCGGTCGAGCTTCAACAGAGGAACGTGTTCTATACACAACGGCAAAGCGACGATCAAGCGGGTCACTCCGTCTCTTATCTCTTCCGACATGACGGATGTGAGGGGATCGTAAGCGGAAACCATCCGTAGACCCCATCCGTCCACGCTGTCCATGTACAACCCGCCGATGAACCACGAGAAATTGGCCACCAAGGAAAAAGGGTCCTCGGGAACGCCGTCGGTCGGGAGAACCAGGGACAAGAAGACACGCCCCATCGAATCCGCGACCCTCTCCACGGACAAACGGTAACTCTTCGCCTCGTCTCTTTCCATGGAGTATGAGCGCACTCCCGAAACTATCCGCTGTGCCACCCTCAGGTCCTCCATTTTCACCAGAGACACCATGGGATTCCATGTGTTATTTTGCATACGGTGCCACTTGAATACGTGAAGCGTGATCACCTTATGTACTCTGGTTGGACGCCAAGCGAAGAGCGTTGGAGGACTGTGCCCCGGGACTTGGTGTTCTTCATCGTCGACCTGTCTAGACAACGATAGACGAATGTCGACCTCGTCTAATGGATCTGACTCAGGTGCCCTGTGCCGACGCGGTGCACGAGATGATCGATCGTGAACTGTCTCTACATGGAGAATCCAGATGGTCGTCGTCGCTTCATTTCGCGTGTTACAACGGCGATAGGCCCCACGGTCCGGCGATGGTCGAGGCCGTGCGCAGGATTCTATCCCAAGCGCGTACGGACGAGCTCAACTCCTATGCAGAAATGATCGAGTCGGCAACTAGCCTATACGACGAACTTGACATTTTTTTATTGACATATATGTATATTCAGAATGTCGGTAGACAGGTTGCTGGCATCTGCAAAGGTTGTAGCAGAAGTGCGTCAGGAGACAGTAGATGCTTTACACTCGTGAGCTTAAATTGTGGGACAGTATGTCCTGGGGTGGTGGTGGTGTGTACGGTTTTGGGTCAAAACCTTATGACGTCGCATTTCATCAGCTGCGGTCCTCTTTTCTTTTCCTTCTCCGCAGCTTCCACTTCGTCATATCCCGTAATTTGCACGTCGAAATGCTGTCGGATGTCCTTTACCCCTCAGAGTCAGGCAACGTAATCCAGCTATCGCTCGCGCCGATGATACGTCACGGTCTTGGTATATGCGTCTTTCTGGACAGATTCGCAAACCTCGACACTCTATGTAACGATCCTCGGTTTTCTCTTCAGTGTTCCCACTTTCAGTCTTCTTCGTTTCAAATTTACTATTCCAGGATTTGCGCAGTTGTGATCTTTTATTGGTACGCTCTCGATGCGCATTCCAGGCATCTATATCTTCTGGTCTCAACAGAGGGGGACGCTTCCCGCGTGTGTGATCCAAGATGTGCGTCCCATCTTCCTTGTATCTCTTGTAGGCGAGCTCTTTCGTTTGTTGTGTTTCCCATGACTTCTTCGTGGTGTTATTTTCGTCCTCGATTGTCACGTTCTTCTTTCCGAACTTTTTCACACATGCTACGTAGGCACCCCCTACGGGGACAGAAACTTCCCCTCTTCCATGTGAAGACATCGTCTGAGAAGCCGATCCATATGCGACCTCTATCCTTTTTTCGTGTTCGCACTTTTCGCCGCCGAGTATGGATCGTGCATCCTTATACACCCGTGCCCAGAAGCTTTTCCGCGTCAAGTAAGCTCTCATCAAAGGTCGGCGTTTTAATTGCACCCTACTTGTCACCGCCAACGAAGCGCCAATGCCCTCCCAGCAATTGCTCTATAAATCATGACAAAAGAAGTGTACGAGAACCAATAGAAATAATTCCTGACCACCTCACGTATTCAACCTTAAGGCCTGTCCTTGGAATGTCGAAGTTGTACTTTCTCAACCACCAACAGGAGGAGCTGACCAGATTCTACCTTCGTGAATCCAAGCAGCTGCCTGGCCTCCCAGATCGAGGTAGGGCAGACTATTTACTAGTGGCAAAATATGAGCAGCGTAAATGAAAAAGTAGATCGAGGTATGACAAACTACTTTCTAGTGGCAGAATACCAGATAGAGGTAAAACGAACAACTTACTAGTGGCATAACATGAGCAGTGTACATGAAGAAATGCCTATGCTGTGGTTGGGTTATGGACTTCCACAACCTGTGGTTCCTCCACGGATGAAATCCTAACATTTACAGTAACGATCAGAATGGTAACATGCTGGACCCAGAACCTGCACCTTTATCTTGCTTAAAACAAACTTGTGATGAAGTGATGTCTGTGTTGAGTGAACCGCACACATGCATGTCATAGTCCAAAATTTGCAAGACGCCTGCTATGACCTTGTAATTGTTTACATTCCCTGGAATTGTTTACATTCCCTGGAATTGTTTACATTCTTATGAGCACTATGAGCACTATGAGCACCCCTGAGCACCCTTGGAATTGTTTACGTTATAAATTAGCTCAGCCTCAAACCTGAGCACCCCTGAGCACATTTGGAAAAGTTTACATTCTAAATGAGCTCAGTCTCACCCCTGAGCACCCCTGAGCACCTGTGGAATTGTTTACATTTTAAATAAGCTCAGCCTCACCCCTGAGCACCCATAAGCACCTGTGGAATTGTTTACATTTTAAATAAGCTCAGCCTCAAACCTGAGGGGTTATAGATTAACGAAATCCAACAAGCCGCACCTGCCTGCTGTTCCGAGTCCCAGAAGTGACCCTATCCCCACCTCCCAAATGCTCGCTAAGAACAGGGCCTGTTTAAGTAAACATACCAGTGATTGTGATGCCAGAGGTTAGAGACATTTAAAGAGGTAAGCGGCTTAACAATTTATACTTGGGATTCATAGTTGTATGGCCTCTGCAAAATCCTTGCTGTTCTATTAAAATAACACGTACCACCAGTGATATGATTCCGCCTGGCTACAGTACCAGCTTCGTAGAGGGAGGACTTTGTGTTATAAATATACCTCTTAACGTTGGGTGGGTATGCAATAATAATTCAATCACCTCGTCAATCCCTTTGATTTTTTCAAATGCCATACAGTGTTGTGGTTTAATGGGTCTTTAGTTCCCAGGCATGGGTCTTGTGTGAGTGCTGCTTGGATGCTGCAACTTGTAAGGCATGCTGATCAGGAGAACTGACAATAAGTTAGACATCTAGACAGAGTTGAGCAAACGATTTTAAATTTTTCCTGGCAGGAGGGTGTAGGAAGCAAAACTTTTGGACGTCACGTGTGAAATGGATTATAAATTATTTATTTGGAATCCTGACGTCGAGTGTTACGTGGGTATATGTACCTAGTAATATAGAGAATTGACATCTAACCGATAAACCTTTTCCCGATGTTACATCGAAAGGTATTGATTGGTATAAATATGAGTCAAATCCGGGAAGGGGTGGGGTGGGGTGGTTCCCCGATGTGGTTTTATTTTCTTAGGGGGGGGTCTCCAGTTTATTTCTGGGCCACTCCCACGGAATTTTAAACATATCACCAGAATCCTCAGCTCAAGCCCAGTCGATTGCCACCTTTTTGGAGCAAATTGTGTGAAAGGGGGGTCTGTGTGCATGTCAAAAAATCAGAGGCACAAGCGCTCCGGTGCAGGCCACGGGGTAAGTCAAGCCAATGGAACAGGAACTCACTCCAAACTTCCAGGATTGTGCCAGCATGAGATAGTCAATTGAAATCTGGAAAAAGGAAGCAATGTGAGTTGTGCAAGCCAGTTATGGGTGCCTGGTAGGTCATGTGGGCATGGGCGTCCGTATCTCAGTTTTGGCCCCATACTCTGCGGCATTCTAGTTTCAGGTCTTGATGACTATGCAGATGGATGCAGATTTCAAATAGGAGCAAAGTGGTACCCTTTTTGTCTAGTGGGGGCACTGGAAGGGGGGTTTTGGGGGTGGGTGGCCCCTCAGGGATGTCCACCCCAAAAAGTATACGTGCCTTCCAGAAAATTTAAATACCCTCCTGAATCTGGACAAATATTTATAATTCTGAAAAGAGTTGAGCAAACATATTTTTAGAAATCTGGACATTTATTTAGCAATCTGGACAGAGTTGAGCAAACACTACGGTCGTGTATTTGTTTTTTTGACGGTTATTTCTTCCCCCTTGCAGGAGGGTGGAAAAAAAGGTATTGTACGTCACGTGTGTTTTTTGGATTGGACCCCCATTTTGCCCCCCTCCAGTGCCCCCACCCAAACAAAAGGGGTACCAATCTGCTCCTCTTTAAATTCTGCATTCATCTGCATACTAAGATTGGTGAAATTCAAAGCCCGTGAAATGCTACGAGCAAAAAAGTGAAACCAAGATGCTTGACGGTGCTGTTTAGATATAGTCCAAGTCTATTAAGTCCCTTTCAGAGGGCTACTACGGAGCATGCACACTCATGGCCACTTTCTGCATGCGCTTTACTTCCTTGGGAACCATCTCAATTGGCTGCCCATCCTCCACACTCTGATGCGGGTGCTTAGCTGCATAGTGTGCTGCCAAGCCATACTTCCACACCACTTGCTTTCGCCCATCAATGCACTCTGGACACAACAAGGGCACATTGTTGCACTGCCCCCTATCCTTCTTACAAGGTGCTGAAGAGAACTTGGCATAGCTAGGGCAGCTTCCCGGCTGACCGGGCGGCTGCTGCTGCTGCTGCTGCTGCTGCTGGGTTAGCTGCACACGCATTCTGTGCCGCTGGCTGTGCTGGGGCCTTGCTGAAGAAGCCAAACATGCAAATTTGCTGGCCATGTTTGGCTCTCTTGCCTGCCTGCCATTCCCTTCTGCACTTCTCAGCATGCTCATCCCTGTTAAACCTATTGCTGAACTCCCTTTTACAACCCACCACTGGGCATTTTAGGTCGTCCATAATGACATTTCAAACGGAATGTTATCCTCAAAGTTTGTCACAATTCCTCAACCGTCCCACCCGACACTTCGAAGAGGGTGCCAATCCCCCCCGACCTTCTCAGATTGGACTCATTTATACATCAATCAATATCCCTTAATCTCAGGATTCCGGTTATAAAATAAAAAATGGGGTTGACCAGTTAGGCCTGACGTGTAGGTGTAGACAGTTTTTGTGTCAGAGAGTGACCACTCTAGAGGGTTACACTGTGTAGGAGGCACGAGAATTTACCAGAGTTGGGGACTTTTCCTAACTCGGTCTGATTTTAAAAGTCAGTGCCTCAGCGTGCCGATTGGCGAGAATGCCTTCAACCCCCAAAAACAGCGAAATGCGCCAATGCCACACAAGTAATATAATAATGATTAGCAATGGATTCTGAAGATAGTTATATTTATGAAGCGCAGAGTGAGGAGTTGTCACCTGACCCAAAGAGGCGCAGAAGGCCAAATCAGCAAGCTCCCATTAGGCATGCCCAGCCTGATCCAGCAGCTCAGAATAATGAACCTGCTCCTATTGACGGTTATGATGGAGATGTTGAGGATTTTGAGCCTGCTGCACCTGACTCCCC
>Ga0307952_1001237_pt1 | contig 12908 bp, 14 predicted proteins | sample OrgLakmetagen376_FD_201821 | JGI IMG/M metagenome (GOLD analysis project Ga0307952, IMG submission 201821) | Saline water microbial communities from Organic Lake, Antarctica - #376 | ecosystem: Environmental > Aquatic > Non-marine Saline and Alkaline > Saline | place: Antarctica: Organic Lake...
ACCTCTGCAGTTGAAATGGAGGGTTTTGGTTTTGCAAAAGCTGCTATGCGGCAAGGAAGAGGTAATAGCCAGATGATGATTGGGGTTGTTAGAGGTATCTCCGATATAATTGGACAACCAAGCAAAAAGAAAATGGAAGAGGAAGATACTGATAGAAGACCAGAAAATGCAAAACAATTAGCTTCGGATACAGCAGCTGCTTTTACATACTGGTTGATATTTAAAGCATTTCCATAATCAAACGCGCACGTGCAAGCACATTTGCAGGTCGCTCAATGCCAACGCACAGCCAAAACCTGCAAAAGAGCTTTCAAGGCCCTGCCCAAGAAAAGAGAAATTTAAAAAAATGCCCCACCGCACAGGTGGACATTGAAAATGAGAATAAAAACGAAAAGAAAATAAAGCACGAAAGCACAACAATGTGTATAGTGCATAGCACCCTGCGGGATGCTACGACACCATACACGGAACGTTGTAAAACATTAAAACCTAGAAAAATGAAAAACAAAGAAATTGAAGATTTAATCGAAAGAATTAAAGAATTAGAGTCAAATTCAAATCTAAATCAAGAAATTACTGAATCAAAAGATGTAAAACCTGTAATAAAAGAAATTCTTAAAATTACAGACTTTGACAAAGAAGAAATAGTAAATCTAGATTCTGCGAGCGTTGAACTTAGATTTGAAGGTAATCCATCATCTGGAAGAACAGGATTTCCCGACAATCGTGGATATTGTAAATATTGGGGAACTGCATATGTACAAGACAATGTGGGAAACATATATAACTGGTATTATATGGAATCTAATTCTGTAAAAAAACACGCACCACAATACCCTGAAGGTAGACCAAATGCTCGTGGTTATAAAGAAGCCAGAAATGGACAGAAAATAAGAATGGGTTGGAATAGTAGATGGTTTGGTGGTAGTTGCAGATGGGTAGGTTGTTGGGCTCGATTTGTAGACCAAAGTGGTAATGGTTGGAGATTCCATTGGACTTGGGAATAAAAAACGTTTTACAACAATGTATATAAAAAATAGGCGATGCAGCAATAAATTCAAGGCTTTTAGCTCGTATCAAGCTTGTCCTTAACCGAAAGTTTTATGCTTCAAAATCGCCTACTTTTCATATACCAACCGTTGTAAACAATTAAAAAAATTATGAAAGTATTTATAAGTTGGTCTGGAGAAAGAAGTAGAAAAGTTGCTGAACTACTTGACGATTGGTTACAATGCGTTATTCAAGCTGCTGAACCTTGGATGTCCAGTAAAGATATTGACAGAGGTGCCCTTTGGTTTACTGAAATCTCAGATCAACTTGCAGGTACGGGAATAGGGATAATTTGCTTGACCCAAGAAAATAAAGTTAAACCTTGGATTTTATTTGAAAGCGGAGCGCTAGCAAAAGGAATTTCATCTAATCGAGTTTGCACATTACTAATTGATTTAAAACCAACAGATGTTGAAAATCCATTAGCTCAATTCAACCATACGAAACCAAATAGAACAGGGTTATGGGAATTGGTTAGAACAATTAATGTTGCGCTCAAAGATGAATCATTAAAAGAAAGTATTCTTGAAAAAGTATTTGAAACATATTGGCCTCAATTTGAAAAAGAATTTAAAACCATAATTAAGGAGACTCCTGAGGTTGAATTAGAAGAAACCAGAAGTGAAAACGACATCCTAGTTGAATTGCTCTCATCTGTTCGTGGAATGGATAGAAGAATGAGAACGGTAGAAAACAGTGAGAGACACCAATCAAACATTCGAGAATCTGATTCAAACAGAGATAGACCAAGAGCGGCTGATACTGAAAGAATGATTATTGATATGCTTAAAAATAACATGTCACCAGAGTTAATTCAAGAAATTATGGATGACAGAAGAATTCCTTCAGGTTTTGTAAAGAAAACGATAGAAAGATACTTGAAAAACAAATAACTGTTTACAACAAAACCTAAAAAATAACCCTACGGGTCGCTCCCGCTTATTTTTAGGTTAAACGTTATAGAGAATTTAGAACAACATTAAACTATTTATTATGAGACTGCATACTATATTTATAATATTGACAAATCTGTTAATCATTATATCTTGCAACTCAAAAGAATCAGAAAACATTCAACACAACAGTGTTTTAAATACTTTAAAGGATACAATTAACACTTATAAGAAGCAAAATATTCAAGATTACGATATAAGTCAAACTTTAGAAGACACTTTAAATGAAGTTACATATGATGAAAGAAGAAATAGCTTAAAACTTAAAGTTCTTGATACTATTAAAAAATCAAAATTATATTTCTTTTCTAACCCTCATGTGAAAGATTTATTCCAAATGACAATTGAACCAGGAATGGTTAAAAACTCAAAAGCTGAACTTAAAATAATAGCAGCGGATTATAAAGTTATCTATAAACAGACATTTGATGCTTTTTACTTTATAAGAGGAATTTATGAGCCTGACACAATCCCATCAACGGGTGGTCAACTTGCTTATGAAAAATTTATGGATAACTATTGGAAGTCTATAACTTTAAATCAATTTGAAGAATATTTTAAAAAGAGTTATGAAAATTTCTATGACCATATTTACCCACTGAAAAAGGATGAATATGAAACCATAGAAGCATGGAAAGATATTATAATTGATAAAAAGTTTTTAAATGAGGTTTTAACAGATTCATCAATAAACTTAATTGATATAACCTGCTTTTACTGTGATGAAGGTGGAATCATGATGGGATATTCAAATGAACAAAAGAAAGTGGTAACACTGTTTGAACATGACTAGTTAAGTCTCTATAACACATCCTTTGCCGTCAGCCTGTGCAACCCTTCGATTTTTACATTCATGTATATCTAAAAGTTTGTATCTTCGATAAAACATTTAGCAAACAGGCCGCCGCAAAGGCTCATCCGTTATGAGCAAGGTAGAAAGCACTCAATAACGGTAAGGCACACTGCTTACAGTGATAAAATAGGAACCGATTAGCGACTGACAAAGAATATTTTGCTTGTAGCGGGAGAAAACGTCAAACGCTCCCGAAGTCGAAGAAAGGCAATTTACTAATTAAAAATTTATAATTATGAAAAATTTAATTTATGGAAGTTTGCTTCTTGCCTTAGTAGGAATCGGAGTTATCAGTTGTGTAAAAGAAGTTGTAACTGACACTGTTCAAGACAAGTCTCTAAATGAAACTATAAATTTAGAAAAAGCTGCTGGGCCAGGCATTCGTATTTTTACAGTTCAATTAGATAGACCTGCAGGAAAAACAAACAAGTATGGGGTTGATTGTGATTGTGCTATGTGTGGGGGGTTTTGTGATTTTGAGTGGTTTCCTGATTTTTCTTACAATCCGGGAGATGATAATTCAAAACCGACAGTAGCCGTCGAACTCATTGATTCAAAAAAAGCAAAATTGTATTTTTTTGAAACTTTAGATGTTGACAATGTGGATAACCCGATTTTCCATATTGATAGTAACGTAAAGATAGATGATGGGGTTTTGGTCACTGAGTTAGTATCAGGAGAGTATCCAGTAACTAATGAAAAAGAAAACATACTTTATAAGGATGGAACTCTTGTTTACAGTTCGTATATTACGGTTGATTTAAATTAAACTTAACTTATGTTTTATAAATTCAAAAAAGTAATTGGAGTAGTCATACTCCAATTATTATGCTTAACTTTAATGACAGGTTGTAAGACCTATAATTTATCTGATAACACCAAATTTAGAGAATATTTACCAAGTGAGGATAAATACATTGTTAGTAAATCTGATTTTGAAAATCATAAATTTGAGATTGAAAAGTTTTTAAAGCCAGATTCTATTGGCTCAATTCAATATACAAAATCAAAGGATATTAATTTATTAATAGATTCTCTAGACAGTGATCTATTAGTTTTATTTTTTCACCCATCATGTTCGGGCGCACGGATGGATATGGAATTAGTTAAGGATATTGAGAAACTTGAAATACCATATATTTTGGTTTCATTTCTTTATAGACCTGAGGATATGAGAAGACTTTATAATGAATACAATATAAATAATAAAAATCAATACATTATTCCGTCTATAAAAAGTGAATCAAATTTGTATCTGGATAAAATATTGAATTTTACTAAAGGAATTTGTAATAATTGTTATGAATTATATAAAGATGATTTGATTTTTACCAAAATTATTTATGTGTCTAGTAGCGGGGAATTAGACGTTTTTCCAAAGTTAGTAAATGGTTACGTTCAACAGGATAGGGATATTGAATGGATTAAAAGAAAGCAAATTCAGAAATAATATCCATATAGATAATGCTCATAACAGCAAATAAACCCAAGCGGCAAACGCTCATGCGTGTTAGCCGCTTGTGCCTATTTTCATCCGTTATGAGCAAGATACAACGCACTCAATAACGGTAAAGGACACTGCTTTAGAAAGAAACCAAATAGACCGATTTAGAGACTGCCAATAAATATTTTGCTTATAGCGGGAGAAAATTTGATCTGAACACTCCCCAAAACAAGATAGGGTGAAATTTAAATACTATTAGATATGAAAAAGTTAATTTATGGAGGATTATTCCTAGCCTTATTAGGGATGGGGTTTGTTAGTTGTGAGAAAGACGAAGTTAGTACAGATAAGAATAAACAAACCAATAGTAGTAAACCGTTTAATACTGCCAATGAAAATAATAAAGACTGTCCAGAATGCTGGTTAGCAGCTATTGCGGTTCTTGGGGAGATTGTAGCAGATGCAAGTCTACACCGAGGTACTACTGATAGAGGCAGAGATGGTATGAATTGTGGTTGTGGTCAATGTTTTGGTATGTGTTGGCCAAACAACATAATAGGTGATGATGCATTAGATGGAGACGTAACAGATTTTGCTATCAGCGATCCAGTGGAAGGGAATTCAATAATATACTTCCTAGGCGATTTACCAAGTCACTTTGAGCAGGAGTTTGGAATAGATAATGAAATTTCAATTGTTAAGAACAGTGATACCTTATTTACAATAAAAAAAGGTGTTTATTCTGCTCATAAAAAAGATGGGATAATAGAAAGCGAGTCTCATGGAGAACTCAATTATTCTGGATTTGTAAATGTATCGACTAAATAATTAAAAAACAGTAAGAGGAATCTTATAATTCCTCTTACTTAATATAAATAATATGAAATATGCAGCTTATATTGTTCTATTTATTATTCTTTCATCATGTAAATTATTCGTACATCGCATAGTTTATAATTCAAGATTATTACCTAATTATGCTTCAGATAAAAAGATCAATAAATTTTACGAAAAACACGCAATAACAAAATCTAAATTTATTAGTTTTTCAGATTCTAACTTTGTAAAAAAAATTGAAGAGCCAGGGTGGGCTTTTGAAGGATGGGAACTATATAATATTGAAGGATTTCAAATAAGAAGAAGTGGAGATACTTTGATGTGTATAAGTACTGATGGTAACTTTTTAAAAGATTTTGAAATAGAAACAATGGGATACATAGATAAATCAAGTAACTTATTAACAGATACACTTATATTTTCAAAAATGTATGGTAGTGAAGAAAATGCTTTAAACCTAAAAAATATGTATGATCAATTTGATTATACATTAATTTTATATTGGTCAAGTTGGCGAGGTCGATATAGCAGCCATATTTTAAATTTAGAAAAAAAATTTGTTTTAAATAATCCTGAACTAAGAATACAGGTTATAAAAGTAAATATGGACTTTAGAAAAGATATGAAAAATACTGGAATAAATAAGATTTTGATTACAGCGGACGAGCTTCAACAAAAGAATGCTCATAACAGCAAATAAGCCCAAGCTGCAATCGTTCATACGTGCTAGCCGCCTGTGCCTATTTGCCAGCCGTTAGCAAACATAATAAAACAGACAATATGAAAACATTAATCATTCTTCTGACATTTACAATTCCGACATTGTGTTATTCGCAATGGAATGGAATTTACTTTCACGGTGACCAAGAAAACGTAATTGAGGTAATTAACAAAGACACGGTTATCGCAGTTACCAACTGGGGTGGTAGAATCCATCGTTCCACAGACGGAGGACAAACTTGGTCGTTCTACCAAACAATTTTTACTACCTCTTGGTTTCTTGACATTCATTTTCCAACAAATTCAGTTGGATATGCTTGTGGAGGCACAGCTTTTGGTAACCATACGAATATAATAGCAAAAACTATTAATGGTGGTCAAACTTGGGATTCAATTACGTCTAATGATTTTTCAGGATATAGTTTCGGCAAAATTCATTTTATAAATGCTGACACGGGGTTTGTTGCGCAAGAAGCTGGAAATATATTAATTACAGTTGATGGGGGCAATAGCTTTAGTAACATATCAACTCAAGGAGCTATTACTGATATTGCAAGCAAACCCAATAAAGAACTTTTTATTGCTCGCAGAAAATATGTTAATTCAACTACAAATATTTATTTCATAGACAAATCTAATGACTTAGGAAATAATTGGACAACGGTTTACACAGACACAATGAGCGGTGGGAATGGAATCAATCACCGTCAAATTAATAAGCTATTTTTCGTCAACAACACTATTGGCTTCGCAGTTGGGGGTAACGGACTGTTTTTGAAAACAACTGATGGTGGTTCAACTTGGACAAGTGCCTTCATCAATCCTTTCACAAATTTAACAGGACTTCATTTCAACACTCCAGATGTGGGCTACATTAACAATGCAGGTGGGATATATCGAACGGAGGACGGAGGACAAAGTTGGACTGTACAAAGTATCACACCTCTAACAATTATCCACCAAATTCAATTTGCAAACGATACAATTGGATATGCACTTGGGGACAATGGCATTTATAAAACAACTAACGGAGGAATAATTTTGAGTGTAAGTGAAATGGATAATACTACACACTTTACAATTTACCCTAACCCAACGTGTGACAAACTTTTTATTACTCCTTTTAAGGAAACTATAACATCCATTACCATTTACAATCAACTCGGACAAAAAATAAAGGAACTCGAAGCGACAAACGAGATTGACGTTTCATTTCTTTCAAAAGGAATTTATTTACTTGCAATAAAGACAGATAAATATCAGACAACACAACGATTTGTGAAAGAATAATTACGTTTGCTAACATACGCTTAGCTCCATTTTTTCTGCCGCAGGCGCAACACAGAAAAAACGGGCGCCAAGCGTCAGCCGTTATGAGCAACGCGAACACACTCAAAACACGGTAAAGTAGAGCCAACTTATGGCGTAAATAAAAAGGAAGAGCCGAAATGAGAAAAGTGGAGAAGTTGTCTTAGCGGGAGAAAGCTAGGCGCTATTGCAAGTTTTTGACACTCCTAGAATCTGTCAAAAGCGTGTTCATCTAAAAAAATAAAAAGATGAAAAAGTTAATTTATGGAGGTATGTTCCTTGCTTTAGTAGGAATTGGATTTACTTCTTGTGAAAAAGAAGAAATAGTGAAAGACAGCAGGATATCTAAAGTTGAAGATGCTAAAGATTTAACACTGAAATCAGGATTTTCGAATCCTTCCACTCAGGTTACAAGTCTTGCCCAAGCTGCGAACTTAGAAGAGATAAAATATGATCAATCATCTGAAAAGTACATGGTAACTTCATACGACTACACAACTAACTTTGAGATTACCGTAGATTACTTCAATGTTAATAATGAATCCAAATTCGTAATAAATGATGTTTCTACCAATACTGATTATGAGGTTACAATAAATAATGAGGCAGGTACCCTTTATATTTCTGAAATTGGAGAATATTCAAAAGAGGACTTTCCAAATGGTATTTCTGCCGTCGACAATATAATTGTAAAAATTGCAGCTGTTTTCGCACCATATCATGGGATTCTAGGTAATAAAACAACTTCTTTCTCTGATAATGGTGATACTGACAATTTTGGACCATTCCCCCAAGCAGCGAGGCCATTTATTGGAACAACTGAAGTTTCTGGCCCATGTGATGATCTCTTACATCTTCAAAGTAAGACTACCACAACGTATATCTTTTGGCTAGAAGTAGGGTCACATACTGAGCTTGTGCCTTGTTAAAACCTGAAGGTAATTAATTTTGAATAGTGGCTGCATTTTAAAAGCAGCCACTACTATTTACTGAATCTTTAAAAAAAGGAGAGGTTCAATTCATTAATAATCCTTTTTGAAATACTGATATTATGTTTAGATTTTTGACTTTATTTGTTTTTTTAACTGTCTATGGTTATCAATTTTCTCAAATTCAAGTTGTTGATAGTTTGAGTTCTGAACCAGTCCCGTTTACTCATATACGTATTGTTAAGAATAATAAAAATGTAATCTCCAATCACAACGGCTACTTTTTTTTGGATTCATTACGTTTTAATAATGATTCTTTAATCATTTCAAGTATTGGTTTTGAGACAAAAAAAATTGCAGTAAAAAATTTACATTCTTCGAGTAAAATACCATTAATTCCAAAACAGCAACAATTAGAAGAAGTAGATGTTGTTCAAAAAAAAGGCAAGTATAAATTGAAGAAACTTGGCGTTACAAAAAAGCCAAGAAAATTATTTCCCCAATATGGGATAACATCTCAAAATGGAACTATACAAGCAGTTCATATTCCAAACAATTATTCAGCTCCTGGGGTATTAAAATACGTCAATGTGTACATTACAGATAATGGTTATCCCGATGCTTATTTTAGAATACATGTTTATGATGTTTCTTTGATAGAAATCAAACCAGATAAAGAACTCACTTCTTCTAACATTGTGAAGTCAGGAACGAAGGGGAATGAGTGGGTGAGGTTTGATTTAATTGATGAACGTATAACGATAGGGGAAAATGGGTGTTTCATTGGTATTGAATGGTTTGAGAATACGGATTCAAAACGTTACCAAGACACCTTGATTTATAAGACCACTGTGATTAATGGTGATTATCATAATGACACGCTCGTTACCGAAGTTAAAAGTGGCAATGGTCTTGTGCTTGGAGCCAGATACGAACTTTACCAAAATGCTGAGCATAAAATTTGGTATAAACTTCCATTTGAAGGTGAGTGGCTCAAATGGGGTGTATACCAGGCTAAATACCAACATGAACTTCATGATTCTCTGATACCGTATTTTATGCAACAAGCGGATAAGCCAAATCATTCTTTTCTAGTGCCATGTATTAATATAATAGCATCCTTCCCAAAAGGAAAAGCTGAACTAAATTATATCGAGCCACAAAATCAAAAAATAAATCAATTTGAAAGTATTGACGAGGACATATCTATGTATCCACAATCAAGTGTTGTCGAATTGTTCAACTCCCTTAGTGCAGCATTTGAAAATGATGATATTATCTATGCTATGAAATATTTATGTGTTTATAGCAATGATGAACTAGAAACTCTTATTACCGTTTTAGAGGATAATCAAATCAGAACTGGTAATTACTTTTCTAAAACAGATAAAAATCAAATAATCAAACATTTTAATGAAATTTTAGAAAACCTGAGTGTTGATTCATTAACGAAAATAGATGCTCAACACTTTGAATTAAAAGTTAACAATAAAAGTTCCAATTTATTCATAATTGATGGTAAATGGAAACTTCAACCTCTCACTTTTAAATGAATCATACATTTGATTCTACTTCGAGACAAATAATGAGATGAAAACGCTAAGTTTGATATTAATTTACGTTTGATTTCAAAAGTCTTCTACCCTTTTGACCTTTAGGGACGAAACTTAGTCCACCTATTATTCTTTTTGTTTATGTTCTTGCTCAACCTAAATTCGTGCTTAATAAGCAATCAAAAAGTGCAAAATTCGGAAGAAATTGTACTTCCAGCTATTCAGAATGTAGCTAGTGCTTTAACTCATAAATAGCGATGCTTAAATTTCGCTTAAATTTTTTATTTAGACTAGGCGAAATTTTCAAGCATAGCCGTAGTTACGGTTTAAAATTTTAACGAAGTATAAAGTAAAAAGAGGAGTGAAATAAGCGATGGTATTTATGAATTAGAGCACTAGCCCTATGGCAGATTTATTGTTTTCCACAATAAAAATGGATTTGGGAAAAGTAATGGATACCTCCTCTCTCGAAAGTTTCCTTGTAATCGAAAATATTAGCAATAATCCTGTTTAAATAACGAGAGTAAAATCTAGTTGCAACTGTACAGTGCCGTCATACCAAAAAAAATGAGATACTCCTTGGTGTAAAGTCTAAAATAGGCTTTAAATTCACACTGAATATAGTTCTTCTGAATAAATCAGATTATCAAAGCAGGCCTATCATTGTCGAAGGAAATCTTAAAGAAATAGAGTTAGAAATAAGAAATTGAAAAGTGCTCATAACAACAAATAAGCACAAGCGGCAAACCTTCATACGTGGCAGCCGCCTGTGCCTATTTGCGACCGTTAGCACACATTAAAACAGACAAACGCATTGCATATACAATAAATTTTCATAATTTCACTAATAAATCAAAAAAAACAAATATTATGAACAAGTATGGAATGTGGGAGCAAAAAGTTAATTGCGAAATCCCGAACAAAGAGAATCCATTTGATGAAGCTGGTTTACAGCACAACCATTTAATGGCAATAATCGAAGAAAAAGGTAATCCTAAAATGTCCTTGGATGAAGTTTATGAACTTTGTGACAGTGTTTTATATGAAAAGTATAAAGATGAATTAATCCCTAATTATTCTTCTAATAAATTTGCAACACCAATTGTAAATCTTGAAAGTCAAAGGGAGTATGAAAACTTTATTAATTCTCTTGACATAGATAATCAACAAAAAAACTATTTATTTGAACTTTTTGATATTATGTTCAAATATGATGTAAAAAACCTATGTGACATAATAGACGAAATAAAGCTTTTTGAATCAAATTTATTAAAAAATCATAAACCAGAAGATTTGAAGAATGTTCTGATTACTTCATCAGTGGGTCGATATTCTTTGGCTTATTGGGATGACCGTTATGATCAAGGAGATATTACAGCAAAAGCATTTTGGAAGAAGTTTTTCACTGGGGTTGCGGACGCAGTAGGAGCCACTGCTGGAGCAATTGCCGGTTCTGCTACAGTTGTTGGTGGAATTGCTGGTGGTATCGTGGGTGCAATTGGAGCAAGCTCAGGATTTGCTAGTGTATGGGATGTTTTCGCAAATTAAGGGAAATATTATGAAATTAATATTTCTTACATTATTTGCGTGTTTTACCTTTTCAGTTTCAGCACAGATAGACCCTGTTTGGTATAATTTACTTATTCCACACGATAAAGTCGAAACAATAAAAGATATGTTAGAAAAGGAAGGTGTTGAAATATCAATTGACTCTTTACCTTATTTGATAGTAGATTACAACGAAGACAAATTCTTTCTATTTAAAAAGAAAGAAAAATCAAGTATTAGAGCTTTTAAGATTCTAAAATCTACAGGAGATTTATATTTAGTTTGTAGTGATAATGTAGATTTATGTGATTGCAAAGCCAGTACATTTATTTATAAAAAATCTAGTAAACAATTACAAAGGATTCAAAGACCTTTTAGTTTCTCTTTAAAAAGAAATTTAATCAAAAGATTAGATGATATGGAATTGGAAAAGCCTAATGGTTATGAAGATTTATCATTTTGTGAAATACTTAAAAGATTATAATTGAATTCAAACGTGTGCTAACAAAAGCTATACGTAATGCGGGGTTTGGTTCTATATTGAAAGTGAATGAATATTAACAAACTTATCAATAAACAGACAATGGAATGCCTTGAAATCCCGCACTACGCATAGCCAAACCGTTATGGCTAATGCAAAAAAGACAATCATACACCAAAAAAGATAGAGATATGAAAACAACAATTATTCTTTCAATTCTGCTGCTTCCCTCAATTCTTTGTGGACAAGTCATTAATCATTTTGACAACTTAGACTCAAAATGGAATGTTGCTAAAACTTATCCTGCTGCGAATCAACAAAACCCCAATTTTGCCGCTACAACGACAACAGTTTATGGCTTTCAAGGCGATACGTTAATAAATAGTGAACAATGGCTTAAGCTCTATTCAACGAGTGACTCAACTTTTCAAAACGACTTATTGTATCGTGGATTGTTACGAGCAGAAAATAGTAAGGTGCTTTATCTTGACACCTTGAACCTACTTGACACTTTATATGACTTCTCTTTGAATGTCGGTGACAGCGTACTTTTTGACTTATATGGAATGTATCCCGAGTGGCTTCAAGTTATCAATGCTGATAGTATTCAAATTAACGGAGATTATTACAGACGACTAAAATTTGAAGAACCGAGTATTAATGCATTTGATTGGTTAGATGAAGAATGGATAGAAGGAATTGGCAGTAAACATGGGCCATTATTTCCTGCTTTTCCAGTAAAGTTTAGTGAAGAAATTCCTGACTCTATGCTCCTTACTTGTTCTTACTCTGACAATCAGCAAATTTGGCAACATCCTTCTTATCAAAGCTGCTATGTAAACATTGTGCTTAGTGTTGACCAGTTGAAATTTTTTGACTTCAAAATTTACCCAAATCCATTTGCCGACAAAATCCACATTGAAAATATTGAGTTCCGCGAATATGGTATAACTGTATTGAATAGCTTGGGACAAACAGTTCGGCAGACTCATATAAATAATAACAATACAATCATTGATTTAGCAGACTTGAAAGCAGGAGTTTATTTCTTAAGAATTGACGAAGGAGAAAAAGCAATGACGATGAAAATAATAAAAAAACACTAAGCCATAACACTCTGTATAGTGCATACCCTTCGGGATACGCACCATACAGTTGCCGTTATAGAGAATTTAGAACAACATTAAACTATTTATTATGAGACTGCATACTATATTTATAATATTGACAAA
>Ga0307952_1001241_pt1 | contig 12865 bp, 13 predicted proteins | sample OrgLakmetagen376_FD_201821 | JGI IMG/M metagenome (GOLD analysis project Ga0307952, IMG submission 201821) | Saline water microbial communities from Organic Lake, Antarctica - #376 | ecosystem: Environmental > Aquatic > Non-marine Saline and Alkaline > Saline | place: Antarctica: Organic Lake...
GCAGCAGCAGCAGCAGCAGCAGCAGCCCCAAGAGCACCAACACCAACAACATGAAGGCTGGCCCCAAGCCCTTACACACGACATCGAAACTCTACTGGAGTGCCTTCCTCAAGCATGGACAGCAAGCCTGGACGGACAGCATCTTCAACCAGCCCCCACCAGCCCCAACGTCCCACAATGCAGCCATTGAGCTGCTTCTGAACCATACAAAGTGGCTGCCCCACACCCCCCCTCAGCAGCAGCCCCAACAAGACCAACAGCACCAACACGACGCAATACAGTCATCGCCAGGTCCACTCAGCCTCAGCTCCTTCACCTTCACAGTGCGGGCAGCGACAAATTTCCTCATGCAGCCAAGCCAAGCAGCTAGGATGGAAGCCTGGCAGCAATATGCAGAGTCAGCTATTACCCTAGCCGCCCCCACCCAGCCGCTAGAAACGCGCCCCACAGCCCTGGCCATAACAAAGGTGCTCTGAGCGCGAGTACGCCAAGTATGGAGGCTCCCATGAAAGAATAACTGGAAGGAAGTTTGGTGGCGCCTACTCCAGCATGGTGTGGTGGGAGCAGGGGGCCACGGATGGCCCATGAAGCGGGGGACAGCTTTCCCTTGTGGCTGGTTGGCACGTGATTCACCGGCGCTACAACTACGGGAGCACGTCTTTTGGACTTGCACAGGAGCTTCAGCCGTCAGGCGAGCCATACAACACAACCTCCCAGTTTCCGTGCAGCTGCTACCACGGCATGTGTGGCTGCTAGAGCAGCCATGCCAAACAATGAGGAAGGAAGTGTGGTATGTTGTGTTCCTAGCTGCACTGACTGCCATGTTAAGAGCTAGGGTATGTTGTTTAGCACGCACGCTAGCCAGGACAGGCTTAGAGCCAGCAGTAGTAGAAACTAGGGCAGTTGATCTTCTTCTTGCAGCCTTTAAAAGACTTTGCAGCCTGCCAAGGCAGTGTCTCCAGTTTCTCTGACCTAGGCCAGGCTCACCTCTTTGTGTGTGCTAGGCCAAACGGCTCCATAGCTGTTTCATTGCAGCTCCCTCCCTAGCGTGTCTACATCCGTGCTCTAGGTATAGGTTGGCCTGCTTCCCCTTGCTCTCGGCTCCTTGTAGAACAATCCGACTGTTGTTATCTTAACCTTTAGCTCACTGTACTCCTTTCGTGTCTCCCTAGCATGGGCTTTTAATATTTGAGAGTGACGTGTTGGTGCAGCTGCGTTGTCTGTAGGGGGACTCTCTCTTCTCTTTGGGTTGTGTTGGAGTTGATTTTGGCACACCAGTCATCGCGATGGCTTAGTTGCTTATATCCTGGCTAACTCTTAGTTTATTTATGTAGAGTGCCTTGCGGTGGTGTAGCTAGATTGGCCCGTTGCCCTTTTCCTCTTTACTAGCCCTGTCTTCCTAAACCTTGTTCTGTTTACGTGGGCACCAAAATGCGCAGGCTCTCCTTCTTTCTTTCCCGTGCTCAACCTTCTCGTATACTTTTTGCCCTTCTTCATATCACCCTGGTCATCCCCCCTACTTCCTGTTATCGCTTCCAGCCTGCCTCTCTTGCATCCTTTTTATCTATCAACTTTCAGTTTCGTTTCAACTTCGTAGTAGGGAGTTTGCTATCTCCCCTTGACCTATGTAATATGCCATCATAAAATAAGCAACAGAAATAGTGATGAAGAGGAGCGGGTTTTTAGGAGTGGCAGGGGGCAAGCAACTGAAGGAGACAGGGAGCACTTCTACACTTGAGCACCGCCAGCCGCCACCAACAAATTTACCTTCTCCAGACAGCACTGACTTAAAATCTCAGCAATCTCCAGCGTGACATTCACCTCATCGAGATCAAGTTCTGTGGGAAGACACTAGACCGCAGAACCAGCTGAGCGCCGCACAGGAACAGCACACAGGCCTCCGTTAGACGAAACAGGAATCGGTTCAAGTACAGATAAAGCAGTTAATTTAAACCTAGATATTTACCTCTTCCTTCGGTTGAAACATTTCAAGCAAGAAGCGGTCAATTTCAACCGCTCTTCAACCGCAAGTCTGCTCCATCCTTCAAGGAGAAACCTCCATTATCCTCCACATCATCCTTTTGGGAGTGGGTGGCGCCATCTACAACAATCACACGCTGGAGCCTTTTAAGGAGCTTTATGTCCATCCTGTCAATTTTGCTGGCAAAATTGACCATACTAGATGCGCCCTTTCCAGCACTAGTGTTATAAACTCTCATTAGGAGACGGTTTCAGTTCAAGCCTGCAACCCTTCTGATCCCCATTGATCTTTTTTCTTTCCTATTACTGGTGGAAGAGTTTTAAGGCACCCAGTACCAAAGTGGCTCATTTTCCTTGATCAATGTAGGGAGTGGTTCACTGCCTGGCCCAGTTTCTATTCCTTCAGCCAGGCTTGATCGGCATGTGACTGGTCGTGGCCAGCCAACAATAAATCCATAGCGAAGCTCAGACACAAAATAAAATAATGTGCTGCTATGTGGCAAGAGGGATGATTTGCCACCGTTCAATGTAACAGGCCTTGCTACTTGTTCAACCGCCGAAGGGTTATTTTATAATCTGAAAAGCCGCTTCAAACATTTTATAAGGATGTCTTCCTAAGCCATGCCGACAGTTTTTACACTACTTGCGTTCTTTTCTTTTCTTGTAGTAAAAGACTGTCTGAATTAAAAGTGAAAATTGATGTACTAGTTGCAAACAATTAGCTTCATAAAACGTAAGAACGCTGCCTGCAATTTTATTTCTAAATAAACAAAGCATGCTTACTCCATATTATTCTGAACTAGCGAAGCAAAAGCAAGTAGCCGCTACTGTCCCTTTAGCTGCGTGTCGTGGTGCCTAGAAGCAGCAGTAATCGAGCAGCTACCTAGCTAACTGCTTTCTAGCCTAGGAGGCTATTGAAGCTGGGCACCAGATTTTACACGGTAACCTGCGCAAAACCAAGTGACCAAATGTTTGAAAGCTTGCTCAAAAAAATAAACCTCATTGCTCCTGCCTTCTTTTAAGTAAGCAAAATCTGGCTCGTGCAAGATAGTTAGGTTAAGGGAAGTGTTTGCAGGCCTCTTCAAAGAAAATGGGAAGTATTCCAGAGGGGTTTGACGGAGGCCCCAACAGGGGTACTTTAGAAATGTGGATTGAGTTTGGGCACCCAAGTTTGCATTTTAAAGCTTAGGACCCAAAGGTAGCCTACTCATATCATCTGAGCTTTAAATTTGCAAACTAGGGCGCACATGTGCCCGCGGCGTGAACTTTTCACTGCCAATCCGCCAAGTCTCACCAACTACTGCACCAATCTGAATTATAATTATATATCAATGTTCTTTTGATAATAAGATTTTCTGCAACAAAAATGGAGTAAAACGGCCAAGCGGTTGGTCAGATACTCCATTTAGGCCCATTTCCCTTGAGGAAAATGAGCAAAAGGGGTGCCAAAAAGGTGGAAAATCAACCTTCACCAAATCTACTTTTTAAACCCATGTAAAAAGTTCTCCTGTCTTGTTTTGGGATGAAAAGAGGTCCTGCTTGGGGCGTGGTGGCCTGTTATGTTGAAACTCAGTGCCAAAATTTGAACTGGAACTCTGTCCAGACCACTGGGGTGGTCCTTTTGGCCCCAAACCTCATGAACCTATCTAGTTATATCATTAACATGATTTGTATCAAAAAAGTCACATTTCAGGACATTTGCTCCGTTGACCCCCTCTGGAAGTACTTGAGGGTTATTGGTACCTCTGTGCTTGTAAGAATAGGTAGTACAAATTTGGCTTTCCTTTTTCCGAAATAGTTGAGGTGAGCTCATTTCGTCCCATGCTTGTCTTTAAGTCCCATGCGTGCCCAATGTTGCCCGTTGGTCAGTCGCCTTTGGAAATCACGCAGGTGACACATTGACTAAACGTGCTAGGCTATTGATATCTCGTACTTTCAAAAAGTCTTTTTCAATGTGCTTTTATGCATTCCCCAATCTCCTGCATGAAACTAACGTATCGACACAAGCATGCCATTTTTAAAAACCATGCTGCTTTCCCTGCTTTCGAATGCCACTACACCACACCCCCTCATCTTGGGTGTTAATGTCAATGACTGCGCTAGACTCTCTGCGTTAAAGCTACAGTCACTGTTAGGTTATCAAACCGATATGAGAAATTAAAACTGACATGCACAAGACAGTTTCATCATCGATGGGGAAACCAGTTTGGAAGAAAAAAATTCCATGATTCAAATATGCAGGGAAACCATCTTCCATCTGGCATTAAGTTTGGTCAGAGGGGAGCGACTTTTGGAATCTTTTTGTCAATAATTGTCATAGCAATTTTACGGATTTGAGATTAGCCAGAAAAAATTGTAAGCAATCCAGTTTCCCTAAACTGCTCACCTTTGGGAACACACCATGGTCCAAGCTGGAACCCAGTCTCCCTAAGTTTAGCAGTCTGTGGCTCAGTTACCTTCAGGACCTGAGTTAAGAACAAAAGAGTTCGTTGCAAACAAAGATGCAGCCAAGCAATGCAGCAATTAATTAAAGAAAGCCTCAAAAGCCACAACTGCACACACCTGTTGGTGAAGCAAATCATTGGTGGCTACGAAAGAGCGGTCAAAAACTGACCAGGCGCAGGCTGCAGGAAATTTACAACGGATCATGGCAGCGGATTTGCAGGAAACCAGACGTATACGTGCAAACTGGTCAACAATATGTACTGACACTTTGATATATGTTAGCATGTGCCATGCAAAAACAAAGTGAGGCAACTGATTGCAGTGTTCAATTATTGGACAAACTTATTGAATGAATTAAGAGAAAAGAGGACACAAGCAAGCGTGCATGCGGCGTATCAAAGTCGCGAGCTGCAATAGAACATAGCAGTAGAAAATCCATTACACTGGTGGTCAGTTATCCCACAATACATTGAAGACATGCATGGTAGCAAATTATTTTAGGAGTCGGCCGACATTTTCGTTCGCACATATATTCCATGCATACGCTACCTGCTGATCAAGTGGTAAACTAGAGTGGCAGGGTGCAAGAAGGAGTACCTATATATGCACATAAACCATAATCTGCTGATTTAAGTGCGCCAGGTAGCAAGGTGACATTGACTAGATCGACACACCAGCTTCAAGACTACGTACCATCGGACGTGCTGATCGTCCCGCCCGCCTCTTCTATCAACAAAGCTCCGGCAGATATGTCCCAGGGTTTGAGGTTGAACTGCCAGTAAGCATCAACAGTACCTGTGCAGGTATATCAAGCATCTCTATTGTACAGGTCTTGCGAGATAAGACGGATTGTTTTAATGACACTTTTCTTGAGGGGGGGACAAACGTCCCCGTTGCTTTTTTTGCAAGCGGCAGCCGCTGCTGAAACAGATGTACAGATAGCAAATTGCCAATTATTGACACCTGTTGCCACAGTGATGGTGGACATGGAAGCAGCGGCACTGCATATGAGCACAAGCAAAGTGCTCCTCATCACACATCCACACCTATTGCCAAGGTGGCTGCGTTGGCAGCCAGCAGCGTTGTTTGTGATCATCAGCAGACAAATTGCTACCCATCACATGTTTACACCCACTCCCACAGCAACCGCAATGGACATGGAGGCAGCGGCAGCGTCGCTTACGAAAACCATCAAAGTGCTCCTCATACACACAGTCACACCTGTGGCCACACCTGTGGCCTGTATTAATCAAACACCTGTGGCCTGTATTCATCAAACACATTCATCACACATTCATCACACACACACACATCCATCACACATTCACAACTGTGACCACACCTGTGGCCTGTATTAATCAAACACATTCATCACAAATTCACCACTCACACATTCATCGCATATTCACACCTGTGGCCAAGGCCACTGCATTGGCAGCAGCGGACCCACTAATACGCACGCCTCTGCTTCGGGCTGTGAAGTCACGTTGTATGCTGGACAAGGGTTCCCAGCTCTCTGGGTTGTCGGGCATGTATAAGGACTCCGTGGCCTGCGTGCCAGAGCTTAGTTATTTAACACTTGTGTAGTAAAAGACGTCTGGGTTCAATTTCAGTGTCAAGAGCAGGTGGGGATTGCCATGTGGTTTCAGATCAACTTATTGTTACTGTGATAAAGCAGGCAGCAGCAAAATGCTCGATAAGTTATAAATCATAATTTATGCCACAGCTGCCATGCATTGGTCCCTGCTAGAGAAGCCTTTTGCTATTTCTTGCTCGGTACACCTCCTATACAGTTACCTCGAAATAAATGCATTGCTAGCTATTTCCTTTCAAACAAGCTCAGGACTAGCACCTTGTGTATGCAATACGCAAGGCCATCAACGCTCTTTATTGTTTCACTCTGCATAAAGAATGCGTGCGTTGCACAGCTTCCTAGTGCCCACTGACATAAAGATCTGAATGCGCAAGACAAACGCGCACAAAACCCTCTTTTCTGCTACTCCTACATGTAAGGCCAGAGATATGACACACACAATTGCACGACAATCATAAATGCATGCACGTCCACATGCAAACGTACCACCAAAAGTGATCACCCACTATCAACGCATCCCGTCTTTTCTGCTATTCCTACATGTAAGGCCAAAGAAATGACACACACAACTGCACAACCATCATAAATGCATGCACGTCCACATGCAAACGTACCACCAAAAGTGATCACCCACTATCAACGCATCCCGTCTTCTCTGCTATTCCTACATGTAAGGCCAAAGAAATGACACACACAATTGCACAACCATCATAAATGCATGCACGTCCATATGCAAACGTACCACCAAAAGTGATCACCCACTATCAACGCATCCCGTCTTTTCTGCTATTCCTACATGTAAGGCCAAAGAGATGACACACACAATTGCACAGCCATCATAAATGCATGCACGTCCACATGCAAACGTACCACCAAAAGTAATCACCCACTATCAACGCATCCCGTCTTTTCTGCTATTCCTACATGCAAGGCCAGAGATATGACACACACAATTGCATTACAACTATAAAGGCATGCACGTCCACATGCAAACGTAACCACCAAAAGAGATCACCCACCATCAACGCATCCCGTAAGTCTTTACAGCCACTGACACGCAATGCCTTCCCGTCCAGGAAGGCTCCCTCATTGCGTTTGGCCGTGAAGATGCGCTGCTTCCAGCCACTTCCGTTTGGCCCTCCAACAAACTCGATGATGCAGCATGCCATGGGCTGGGAGGAGGGAGGGATTGGGCACACGTACACAGGGGGAAAGAGACGTGAGGGAAGGAGCACATACACACCATGTATGCAAGAGGCGAGGAAGGGGGCACACATACTCACCGTGAAGCAAGAGGCAAGGAAGGGGGCACACGTATACAGTATACAGGGAAACTAGAGGTGTGGGAGGGGGCACACATACACAACGTGAAGCAAGAAGTTAAACCGAGGATGTGCAAGTGAATTTCAAATGAAAGGAAATTCAAACGGTGATGCAGGACAGGGATATAGGATGGAGCACCTGGTATAGCGTTGGGCCAAGGACAAATGAGAAATGAGGCTTATAGACAGAGAACAACTTTGGTTAAATTTTCTAAACTCAAATTGAGAATAAAAGAAAAAGAAGTGCTCCGCTGCCTGCCAACAAGCAGATGCCACCACAAGTAAATAAGCTTACCACAAAACTGCTATGCTCAATGCCACCATAAGCAAATGAACTTACCACTGCATTTCGCAAGACTGATATGCTCAATGCCACCATAAGCAAAGGAACTCACCACCGCATGTCGCAAGACTGCTATGCTCACGCAGAATGACCCGTAGCCTGCACAAGCACCAAAATGTAGAGGGCATTAAATGTGTTTTCCAGGATCCTTTGTGTGAGCGCCTGGTGAGAGGAATAAACGGATGTCCTCGTAATAGCAAGCGCGCTTTGTTGACTGCTTTATCAGGGCCATCGATTGATCTGAGGTAGGGGAATCCCATGGAGAGGAATTTTTTTAACACCTACGTACAGTGTTTCAGGTTGCTCTCCCGTAAATGAGAGTATCCTTGCAACGTAGTTCATAAATCTCTAGTGAATCTAAACTTGACACTCAATTCAAGGTTCATTGTGTGCAAGTACAATTGACGTGCTTTTCCACTTGTTTCAAACTTGCTATTGCGCCCTGTCAATGCTTCATGAAGCATGTTCTTGCGATGAGGTAATGAGGCCTAAACAGAGGCCTAGACAGAGGCTGGGAGGAAGACTTGGCATACGAGAATTTTGTTAAGACTTCAACTAAGCTATTGTTTGCTTAGACTTTGTGCAACTTTGTTGAGACTCCGATAAAGTCACACCTGAGGAGAAGTTCACGGTCCCGTCAAGTGGGTCAATGGACCACAGATACTCCGAAGACACGTCACTGCAAAGCACGAGCACGGCAGATGGAAGGTTAATTGTTGGAGTCCATTGTTCTTGAACCGGCATACCCCGGCATAACCCACGAGGCACAGCAGATTTGAACCTTGCCTGTTATGTGCTCATGCCATTTCAAGTTCCACCATTCTCTGTGGACACATTTGCATGTAATGAAAGCGAACCTACTAAGAGCAAGCAGATATTTACATACCCTCTAGAAAGGTACATACAAGAATCCACCTCGCAATTTTACAAACATGGTAACACCTGCGTTAAAGACCAGAAGCCGACCCTGATGAAAATACTTTCTTAGCCTCTTTAAAATCAGGGAGGAATATGTCAGCAATGTGATGCACCGCACGATTGAAGTGCGCTTAAGGAGAGATTGCTGCTACACTACCACGGATTCTCTATCAATAGCGTAGGCATAGGTGATTCGGTTCAGACCATTAATGAGTGTGGCACTTTACAATAGGAACGTGCAATGTGTGTGCACAAAGACGGGGAACTTCGTGTACGTTCACGTTTGAAGTATGCACCTGAGCCACTATCGCATAGTTCACTACTGTTTGCATGACGTGGCGGTACAATGTGAGGGATTACCATGAATTATTGTCAGAGATGATTGGTTGTACGAGAAGGGTTGGGCAAATTGGGCAAACATGCGGGAGTTCAAGCAAAGACAAGCTTAATAGAAGACTGACTCACCCTGCGACTCTGCTATCTCCCTCCTCGCCTTGGATAGCGTGAGTGGGAAAGGACCTCTGGACCACAGCAATGATCGCCTCCTGACATAGCACACACACACATACATGATGAAACACAGGTCTGTTTTGAAGGTGCACTTGTTTGTATGGTGCACTTGTTTGTATGGTGCACTTGTTTCTAAGGCGCACTTGTTTTTAAATAAGGTGACCTAAGACCGTACTGCTATCGTTAGCAAGGCGTGTCAAGGACAGAAATCTTAATAAACAATCCACTGTAGATGCACCATGAGGTACAGGAGCAAAGCTTTAATTCGTTTAAAATCTTCAACAGCTCTCACAGGTGAAGAAAACGCGTGTACTTTAAAGCAGCACTATGCCTGCAATGTTTGCTCGCCAAGCCTTCGATATGTACCTCAACATGCAAAGTTTGCATTACAGAGAATAGAATCCAGTCACCTACCTCCGCAGCTTTGTCCGTGTTTGTGACAATGTCGTTTCCTGGGCACGAGGAACGGAATAAGAAGTAATAAGAAGCAGTGGAATATTGGCAGTTCCCGATTTTTGGAATGCGTTTCTTGCAAATCTCTTTTACCCTCTTTACGCTCAATCTGCCTCGGCAGCTTAGTGTTTTCCTCCACGACCTGCAGTACGTATGCGTGGGGGAAGGGACACACGTGAAAGCTGAGCTGCCACTGCCCCTGGTGAGTGCATGGGTACCCGGTGTGGGTGTGGTTGTGAAGGTAATTAGATTCAGTGTACAAAAAAGTTTGTAGTATATGGGCTAGGAAGGTTGCCTGTCCTGGTAGCCTGCATGTAGGTCTTATTTGCATTATTCCCTATTCGGTTTCTGTTGTGTTTTCCTCATGTAAACAAACGACCAAGTAATTTTTTAGCCTGATCATCATGCTTACTGCACAGAATTTGGTATACCTTTGCCCCGGCCTTGCCGGCCTCCAAGCAAGTTTTCATCAGGAGATCTTTTTCGCTGCGCGACAAGCTCTTGCAGGACACGCTGGGCCTGTGCGTGCCTCGGGCCACATGGGCAGTTTTAAAGCAAGACTGGGCCACCCTGACCCTTGTGAGGCCCGCAGACAGCATTTCCTAAAGTGTGGTAAGTGGTAATTCCTGGAAAGACTGAGCCACGACGACTAGACCTGAGTCAAAACATGTAAGTGCCACTTTGTAATATAAGTATATGATGATTCACCCTTTCGGGCAAAAAACGTTCAAATTCTGATCTTAGTTTTTGTTTCTTTATAAACTATGTTAGCCGCAAACTCGAACAACTTCGTCCCTAGTCCAATTGCTCGCGTTAATCTGAAACACACATGTCACTCAAGATGTCTGAATCATCAGAGACCAGTTCTCACTTGTGGGACCACATTAATGGGACCTAGTCACCAACAAGCAGACGAGCAGTTCCGGGCCTTTGGCATCGGTGAGTCACCCTGCGTGCGCGCACACGCACACATACACACACACACACACGCACACACACACACACACGCACACACACACACACACGCACACACACACACACGCACACGCACACGCACGCACACGCGCACGCGCACACACACGCACACGCACACACACACACGCACACACACACACACACACACACATACATACACACAAACACACATACACACACACTCTCACACACACACACACACACACACATACACACACACAGGTGAAACGTACCATCGTGTTAATCACATTACTAGTGGATACTTAGACAGGCTTCCCTCAGATCGCAGCCACGCCGTTCTTCATTACCTTTCAAATGTGAGTGGGCGAGGATGCTTTGGTTTGACACACGTACACACATGCGCACACACATACACACACAAACACACGAGCACACACACGCACACACACATACACACTAGCACACACACGCACACACACACATACACACACATACACACACATACACACACAGGACCTGCGATTAGGACCAAAAGAATTAGAGCTCGTCCTCATTGCTTACCCTGAAGCCTTCAAGCTCCGCATTGAAGGGATAGAGGTAAGTTTGCTTGCGCGGTTAAATACCCTTTATTCTTGCTCCCTTCAGACTCTGTTTCTCCGCAAGCAGAATGCCCTTCCCCGCTCTATTAGCCACTGCTTAGAGAGGGGCGGGGATGCACTCAAGTGTTATCCTCTAAGTGGAATTTCTCATTGTGGTCATAGCACATGCACATGCAAATGCACACACACACACAAACACACACACACGTATGTCCAAACACACTTTTGCTCAACTGTGATCAGCTTTGCTTTAGGATGCACACCTGCACATCTGCAGCAAGCTCACATCATCCAAGCCATTACAAAATCCGAATCACCCCCTGCACACACGTACACATATGCACACACAAAAAATCCTCCATGTCCACAGCAACTCGTGGAGGCTCTGCGCACCGATTTAACATGCCAGGATGAAGAACTGCGGAGCATTGTGACCAGGTTTCCTGCCGTTTTAGGTGCGTGCGTGGTCACATTGTATGAGCACCACTACTTGTGAGTGGACTGTACGTTTTATGTGGGAGGTACAACCACTCGTGTGAGGGCAGTATTTGTGTGACTCACAATACGTGTGTGAGAGTTAACTATGTGTGAGGGGGACATTTTCTGGGGTTCTCTTCCAGGGTAAGGACTGCTTAGTGCTTATTTGCGGATTGGGTAGCTCTGAACCTGGCCGCTTGCAATGTTATTAGGTTGATTTCACTTACTTTATCCATAGATGCGGCCAATTTCTGACACATGCTGTTTTGCTCTGAGCATCGTGCTTGGAGTTGTTTGTGTAAGCGTTTGGGCATCTGTGCTCAAATGCAACTGATTTTATTTGTGTGATGCCGGTGTAATTGAAGTAAATGCTAGCATAAATGTATGCGTTTGTAATAACGTGTGCAGACTATATGTGTTATGCACCTGTCTGTAAGTGTAGTTAACGTATTTGTGTCGGTGTGTGTGCAAGGCACCCGTCTGTTTTTTGGATGAATGTGTGAACCCACTGCCAAATAGCAACAGCTATTTTGCCACACAACCCTCAACCTCCACATGATATTTTGCCACAAAACCCTAACTTACATAGTCATTTTATAGTATTTACAACACAAGAATAAAAATCAAATATGAGAGGTATTAATAGACCGTACTGCGTTACATCACCGCGTACCGCAAAAAGTTTTGACCCCTCACTGAGTGTTGGAAGCAATTTAAATAATTTAGTTACAAGGGCCTCGCGAATATGTATTGGGGTTATGCATTTTGAGCGTGAATGGGGAAAGGCCGAGAGGGCCTCCCAGGCCGCCTTCCATTGCCTTCAAGGGGAATACACAGCTTGGTTGCAGGCTTCTTTAAGCCTAGCAACCTGAACTGCAAGTGAGAAGGAGGCAGCAGAGGAGGAGGGTGAGGACATTAATGAGAGGACATTGATGATGGGAGAGGACATCGGTGATGGAGGGAGAGGACACTGATGAATTCATTGCACAGAAGAGGAGTGGCATGACCATTTTGATGGTGGTAGCTCAAAGTTAGACGAAGGACTCCTAACTGTCGTTTTCTACTTCTAGAAACGGCCCAACTTTGAATTTAGAAATGTAAATACCAAAACCCTCCTAAAAGAGTGCCTTCAATCCCTTCACGTGCGCACACGCACGTGCACATGCATACGCGTGCACGTGCAGCTCAGACGGCCAAAAGGCTCTCGCGTATGCTCGTGTTTATTTATCAAGTGTTGCCCCCTTGCATTGCTCGCGTTGGGTTTTTTTTAATTGGGTTATTTAATTGG
>Ga0307952_1001244_pt1 | contig 12850 bp, 10 predicted proteins | sample OrgLakmetagen376_FD_201821 | JGI IMG/M metagenome (GOLD analysis project Ga0307952, IMG submission 201821) | Saline water microbial communities from Organic Lake, Antarctica - #376 | ecosystem: Environmental > Aquatic > Non-marine Saline and Alkaline > Saline | place: Antarctica: Organic Lake...
TCCTATCGCATTAATCGTTCTCAAAGCAAGGAAACTATTTTCAACAATTTAATAAGGAGAATGGTTACCACTAAAAATATTACTCACGCTCAATTAATATGTAGCTAAATAGTGACCTCTAAAAATGAATACACAAATCAGAAACTCCAGCATCCAGCCTTTATGGCGCGAAACAATTCAGTTATCAAGTGAACTCATTCAGCAATTGGAAAAGTGTGGTGATATCCCTTTTGTTAAAAGAGCAAAATGGTTAGCCGGCAGACTCACCAAAACAATGCTGACAGCGTTGCAGTCCTCGCCGCAAACCGGCCTTATCGATGCGCTGGCCAATTTCCACAGCCACTCCACAGAGCTTTCGCTGATGCTGATACGTGCTGAAGGGTTGCAATATACCGACAAGCAAACCTCTGCACGGCTGATGAACCAAATGTATCAACTAAGACAAAGCGTTAGCCGGATGGGCAATTCTTAATCAACAAGGTTTTTGCTTTTCATTGTACCGGCAACATAGATGAATGGCGTGTCTGCTGCTGCCACTATCCATTTCAGCAGATAGGTTGTGACAAAAATCTCTGTTAAAACGCCGGAATCAAAAACGCCGTAAAAAGCGATGAGGGTAAAAATCAAACTATCCAGCAACTGAGAAACCATCGTTGAAAGGTTGTTTCTAATCCACAGGGTTTTCTTTGCAGCAAAGCGCTTTTTCCAGAAATGAAAGGCCCAGATATCATGTTTTTGAGACACAATGTAAGCCACCAGGCTGGCCAGCACGATGCGGGGCATGAAGCTGAAAATGGTTTTGATGCTCTCATAAGTAGTTAAAGAAAACTCCTCCGGTGTGGGCTCAAAAAGCAATGCCAGGTTCATCAAAATCGTCATCGTAATCAAACTGAAAAAGCCGATCCAAATCGCCTTATTGGCCTCTTTTTTCCCATAGTTTTCCGATAAAATATCCGTAACCAAAAAAGAGGAAGCATACACAATATTTCCTAAAGTAGCTGTAAATCCAAACAATTCTATCGTTTGAATCACCTGGATATTGGCAACAATTCCGGCAATGGGAACCCAGATAAACAGGCCCATCTTGCCAAAAAAACGATACGACAAAAGAATAAGCCCAAAATTGGCTAAAAGAAGTACAATCCAATAAATCTCATTCATAACAAAAAATGTTGTACGCCCACGAACACCCTGTTGTGTTAAAACGAACAAAGCCTGTAGTGTTAATATTGTTAATTATCTTACTTGCAAAGCGTTGTGAATGCTGGCACAAAAATAGGATAATTACCTTAAAAACTAACTGACAGTGCAAGAAGATGATTAAGAAAACAATCCTTATCGCTCTGAGGAGCCTTCGTAAACACCCCGGACATACCGCTATTAATATTATTGGGTTAACCCTGGGCCTGGCCGTATTTATTCTGATAACCTTGTATCTTGCCCATGAAGTTTCTTACGACCGCTATCATGAGCACTCCGGCAAAACGTACCGTGTTATTAACGACTCCAACTTCAATGGTGTTGGCGAAACCTCTACAAGCAGTCCGTGCCCTTTAATGGAGAGCCTCTTAAACGAATACCCCGGCCAGATAAAATATGCAGGAAGAGTTTTCAACAACTGGAACTCCGAATATTTTATGGAATACAATGACAAAGGTTTTAAGGAGCAGGATTTTTTCTTTGCTGACTCGGGCATCCTCGATATTTTCGATGTTGAATTTATCAGGGGAAACCCGCAAACCGCCCTGCGGCAACCTATGACCATGCTCATTACCGAAAGCGCGGCAAAGAAATATTTCGGGGAGGAAAATCCTGTAGGAAAAAAGCTGCGCTATGAGGAACGCTTTTCCTTTACCATTACAGGTCTCATACAAGACGCCCCGGCCAACACCCATCTCAAGTATGAGTTCCTGGCAAGTATGAGTTCCCTGGAGATATTCTATGGCGGCCAGATGCCTCAAACCTGGTATTGGAATCCTTTTTGGACTTATCTGGTTTTGGAAAAGAATGTGACCCCGGAAAACCTGGAAAGTCAATTCCCTGCCTTTGTGAAAAAATATTTCCCAGTAGCACAAAGTGAGCGTAAACGGCTCTATTTACAGCCTCTCGAAGATATCCACCTCCACTCCGACCTTGACTATGAAATAGGAACCAACGGCAGTTACTCCACCATCGTCATCCTTGCCACTATAACCGTGTTTATGCTTTTGATAGCCGTCATTAACTTTATCAACCTGTCTACCGCCACGGCTGCCGGACGGGCCAAAGAAACAGGGATAAAAAAGGTGTTGGGGAGCCGCCAGTATCAGCTTGTGATCCAGTTTTTAACCGAAGCCTTAGTTATGGCCCTGGCAGCAATAGTGCTGGCATTGATTATTATATATCTGTTCCTGCCGTTATTCAACGACTTCACCAGCCGCACGCTGTCTTTTTCAACCTTGTTTACGCCGGCTGGTTTAGGGCTGCTGCTATTACTCCTGTTGATTACCGGCATTGGGGCAGGCCTTTATCCGGCACTATTCCTGGCACGCTATTCGCCACATAAAGTACTAAAAGGCGATGTCAGCAGGGGCATGCGTTCTGTCAATGCGCGGAAAGTGCTGGTTACTTTTCAGTTTGCTGTTGCTATTGCACTTATCATCGGGACGTCTGTGGTTTATCTTCAGTTGAACTTCCTGAAAAAGGCTCCTCTCGGATTTAATGCCGAAAATGTAATTCTCATTCCGGTGTCGCGAACACCGGTGGTGCAGAAGTATGCAGCCTTCGAAGGGGCGCTGCTGCAACACCCCGATATAAAATATGTTACCACTACCGAATATATCCCGGGCACCGATCATAATAACCATGAGTTTAAACCTGAAGGGTATCCTGATGATGAATGGCAGTTTTACCCGACGATGATTGTGCGGGAAGATTTTCTCAGACTGTTTGAGATTCCGGTAATAGCGGGGCGCGACTATTCCAGGAAACACCGCAGGGATAAACACGATGGTATCCTGATTAATGAGGCGATGGTAAAGCACATGGGCTGGCAAAGTAACGAGGCGGCACTGGGGAAAAAATTTCACTCGCTGGGCGGCGAAGAGCGCGTTATCGGTGTATTTAAAAACTTTAAGGCAAAATCGCTGCACACTGCCTCCTCCCCTTTTGTGCTGAACATGAAAGAAGAACCACGGACGATCAATTATTTCGCGGCCTTTGTTGCCGTAAAATATGCCGGAGATAATCCGCAGGCAATCATCAGTTTTCTTGAAAAAACATGGCATACTTTCGCCCCCGCACGGCCATTTGAGTATATTTTCCAGGAAAAGGCCCTGGAAACGCTTTACGATAATGAAGCAAAGCTCGGAAAGCTGTCGGCTATACTGACAATCCTCATCCTCTTCATCGCTGTGTTGGGATTGGTGGGCCTTGTCTCTTTTATGACCCACCAAAGGGCAAAAACAATCAGTGTCCGGCGAATCCTTGGAGCTTCTACCAGCCATATTATCCATCTTATCTCTAAGGAGTTTATCATACTTATAGCGTTAGCCTGCGCTATAGCCTGGCCTGTGATATACCTGGTGGCAAAAAACTGGCTCGAAGGCTTTGCCCATCAAACAGGCATAAATTACTGGATCTTTGCTTTATCAGGCTTTACAGCACTGATTGTGTCTTTATCAATTACCATATTGATGGGAATAGCTATCACCCGCCAAAATCCTGTAATAGCGTTAAGGAATGAATAAATAAACTCACAAACCGCATAAATGGTGTAACTAATAAATACCCCTGACGTCCAATAGATGATTTTGAAACCCGTTTAAAAAAAATCTAATGCTCTTCAGCTATATTAAAACCGCTTTACGCACCATCACCAGAAATAAGTTTTATGCTGCACTAAACATCCTTGGCCTGGCCATTGGGTTAGCTGCTTTCATTTTTATTCTTATTTATGTAAAAGTGGAAGGGAGTTATGACAAATATCATGAAAAACACAGCCGCATTTACCGGCTGGAGTCCGGCTTTACCATATCAGGAAAAAACGATGATTTTGCGATAGTACCCATTCCTATGGCTCCGGCACTTAAAACAGAATATCCTGAAATTGAAAGCTATGCCAGGTTTTCTTCCGCCGGAAACCAGTTGTTGCGGTATGAAGATAAAGAGGATTATGAAAAACGTTTCTATTTTGCGGATTCCACAGTGTTTGATATTTTTTCTTACCGGCTGATGATGGGAAATCCCGGCAAGGCGCTTACCGAACCAAATTCGGTAGTGCTGACACAAAAAACAGCACAAAAATATTTCGGGGAGGAAAACCCCATGGGTAAAATTCTTTATGATGCCGATGATAATGCCTTTAAAGTAACCGGTGTGATGGAAACCCTCCCCCCGAATACGCACCTGAAATTTGACGGACTGTTTTCCGCCACCACTTTGGCAAAAAGAATAGGAGAGGAATCCTTTAACAGCATGGAGCCGGTGAGATTTTGGAATATAGGAGTATATGCCTATGTGCTTTTGAAAGAAAATACTTCGATAGAGGCTATCCACAATAAATTCCCCGGCTTCTATGAAAAGTATATGAAGTCGGTAGGCGATCAGCTCAGTGCCAGCTTCAACCTTTTAACCACCCCCCTGGCACAAACACACTTTTCCGGGAATTATTCAGAAGACCTGCCCAAAGGCAACATGAGCTATCTCTATATCTTTTCTGCCGTTGGCATTTTCATTTTAATCCTTGCGGCTATCAATTACATGAATATGGCCACGGCCCGTTCAGTGAAGCGAGCCAAAGAAGTGGGCATCCGAAAAGTAGCCGGAGCTCACCGGGAGATACTCATCAAACAGTTTTTAGGCGAATCAGTGATTCTGACATTTATCAGCCTGCTGATTGCCATCGCAGCAACCTACTTGCTTTTCCCTGTTTTTCAACAACTAATTGGAAAAGAACTCTCTTTTGCCAACCAGTTTAACATTACGCTACTCCTCGAGCTGCTGGCCACAGCGCTTATCATAGCGTTGCTTGCCGGGAGCTATCCGGCATTTTACCTTTCTTCCTTCAATCCTGCCAAAGTGCTGAAAGGCAATATGTCAGGAAAATCAGGGGGCAGCGGCAAGCTCCGGAAACTACTGGTGGTTTTTCAGTTCTGGATAGCTATTATGATGATTATAGGCACACTGGTTGTTTCCGAACAGCTTGGTTTTCTTCGCAATAAGGACCTGGGATTTCAAAAAGAGAACATGATAGTGATGGAGTTGCAAGACTCCACATTTCGCAGCAAAGGGCCTGTCTTTAAAGAGGAGCTGCTGAGGCATCCTTCGATAACCGGCACAACCGTTTCTACCGGCGTGCCGGGACAAAACGGATGGTACCAGGTAGTGCGCGTGGAGAAGGGTCCGGAAATGATTGACGATGCCATGGTGATTTGTATTGCAGATTACGACTATTTAGAGACCTATGAAATTGAGATGGTCAAAGGCCGATATTTTGATGAAAAGATGGGTACGGATGCGCAAAATGCAGTAGTGGTGAATGAAACAGCAGTAAAACAGTATGAATGGGACGACCCCATCGGTAAAAAAATCAACTGGGGTTTTAATCTGAGTGGTAATGAAGGACGTATGATGAAGGTGATTGGGGTGTTCTCGGATTATCATGTAAAATCGCTGCACAACAAGGTGCAGCCTATGATGATATTTATCGATAATAACAGGCCAAAAGGGCTGCTTACCGTTAAAACCGACGGAAAAAACAGTGCGGCAGTACTGGATTTTATTGAAAACAAATGGAATAGCTTTGGTGCCGACCGGCCGTTTGAATATAAGTTTTTGGAACAGTCGCTCGATGAAATGTACGAAGGGGAGCAAAAAACCGGGATTATCTTCCACATGGCCACAGTAATCACTTTAATGATTGCTTTAATAGGGTTGCTGGGCCTGTCATCCTTCATTGCCGAGCAAAAGACCAAAGAAATCGGCATCCGCAAGGTGGTGGGGGCGTCGGTCTCCGGCATCCTCATGCTTCTTTACAGGGAATTTGCAATCCTTATCATGATAGGGTTTATACTGGCTGCGCCACTCACCTGGTGGGCACTCGACAACTGGCTGCAAAGTAATTTTGTGTATGCTATAAACATGTCGTGGGCAGCTTTTGTAACGGCCGGCATTGCATCCGTTCTGGTAGGTTTAGTGGCCATCAGCTACCACACCCTTAAAGCCGCCAACGGCAATATGGTGGAGGCGGTGAAGGGGGAGTAGGAAATAGCAATATGTGGAGCATCAATTTTTTGCATTTATTGCAGAAGCAACGAATATAAAAAGGCTGCCAAAACAGAAACCATATTTCCAATAAGGAATTGGTCATTTGAGAATTTGTTTTTGCTGTCTTCATCAAGCCGGGTTCCTAACTTCAGTGCACTGAAAAATACAAGTGCAACAGAAAAGTCAAAAACAAAACTTAAAGTAAGGAAAGCTCTTTCGAAGATTCCTTTAAGGACTGACTTGATATGGTCCTTAACTCTTCCTTTCCTGTACATTCCAAACGCCCAGTATAAAACAAAAAGGATGAGTTCTCCTGCAGTTATCAGCAATACATGAAAAAGAGACGAATCAAAGTTCATAAGCCAGGTTTTTGATGAGTTCTTTGATGGTGAAGTATTCTTTCATTTTCAGGGTTCTTTCTTTTCTCCAGACGCTTGAAGCATCGTGGTTAATCATTTTAGCAATTTGCCTGTAATTATTCCCTGCCAGAAAATAGCTGATGATTTCATAGTCTTTTTTGCGCCAGCTATTTACTTCAGAATGATATAAAAATAATAACTGGTTGAGATATTTTGATTTTGTATGGTTTTCCAAATATACATAATAATTTTGGTTCATCTTTTTTAGCATTTGCAAGGTTTCCCGGGCGTTTGCCAAACCTTCGCCAACCATCTCATGAGCAATTGTTGTATTGATTTCAGTGTCTATTTCTCCTTGATAAATGACATACCGTAATTCAAAGTCAATTTGTTTATAAATCCGGTATTCTTCCATGTTTAAAACAATATTGATCCCTTCTGACAGGGTTTTAACAATGCTTTGAAACTCGTCTCCCAGTGTGATGGTAATTGGAGATACGAAACTTGATTTATATTCAATTGAGGCTTCATTAACAACACTTTTAAAGTCGCTCATCAACTTATCACCCTTTTTGAGGCGGCTATCTTTAACATCAGCCATCAATATATAATGTTTGTTTTTAGTCATAATTGCATAATTAATACAAAAACATATTTATTGTAAAATTAATACAACTTGGTCTATATTGCAAGTATACTGCAATTATATTTTGATCAAAACATTATCCTTACAAATTCTTACCTTTGCCCCCTCTGTATAACAGAAGGAAAAATTCGATCATGATGGAAAAGAAACAACCTAAACGATACACGGTAACAGCGGCTTTGCCTTATGCAAATGGACCTCTGCATATAGGTCACCTGGCAGGGGTTTACGTTCCTGCCGACATTTATGCCAGATATCTGCGACTGAAAGGTAGAGATGTGGCTTTTATCTGTGGCTCTGATGAGCATGGAGTGCCCATTACGCTCAAAGCCAAAAAAGAAGGCGTTACTCCGCAACAAATTGTGGATCGCTACCACGAAATCAATAAAACTGCCTTCGAAGAGCTGGGTATTTCCTTTGATATCTACTCCAGGACATCCAATAAAGTCCATCATGATACGGCTTCTGAATTTTTTGTTAAGCTTTATCAGGATAATAAGTTTATCGAAAAAGAAGAAGAGAATTATTACGATGCTGAGCAGAAGCAGTTTTTGGCTGACCGTTATATCATCGGGACTTGTCCTCACTGTAATTATGACAAAGCCTATGGCGACCAATGTGAGAGTTGTGGAACATCGCTTAGTCCGAGGGAATTGATTAATCCGGTTTCGGTTATCAGTGGCAACAAACCGGAATTACGAAAGACAAAACACTGGTATTTGCCTCTCGATGAATATGAAGGTTGGCTTACAAAATGGATTCTGGAAGGTCATAAAGACGATTGGAGAAGCAATGTTTACGGACAAGTGAAATCATGGATTGACACCGGGCTGAAACCCCGTGCTGTGACACGAGACCTTGATTGGGGCGTGAAGGTGCCTGTAGAGGGCGCCGGCGCTGAAGGGAAAGTGCTGTACGTATGGTTTGATGCCCCTATTGGCTATATCTCCGCAACCAAGGAATGGGCTGAAGAAAAAAATATCGACTGGAAACCCTACTGGAAGGACGAAGAAACCAAACTGGTTCATTTCATAGGGAAAGACAACATCGTGTTTCACTGCATTGTTTTCCCGGTCATGCTCAAGGCTGAAGGCAGCTATATCCTCCCGGATAATGTTCCGGCCAACGAATTCCTGAATCTGGAAAATGATAAAATATCCACTTCCCGCAACTGGGCTGTGTGGCTGCATGAGTATTTGCAAGAGCTGCCTGATAAGCAGGATGCATTGCGCTATGCCCTAACAGCCAACGCTCCCGAAGCCAAAGACAATGATTTTACCTGGAAAGATTACCAGGCTCGTAACAACAATGAATTGCTGGCTATTCTGGGGAATTTCGTAAACCGCTCGATGGTGCTCACTAAAAAGTATTACGACGGAAAGATGCCGGAAGCAGGCGAATGGACTGAAGAAGATCAGCAAATCTTAGAGCAGGTAAACGGTTTTCCGCAACGCATTGCTGATAAGATTGAAGTATATCGTTTCCGTGAGGCATTGAATGAAATGATGGCACTGGCCCGTTTGGGAAATAAATACCTCACCGACAATGAGCCCTGGAAGTTACAGAAAACCAACCCGGAAAGAGTGAAAACCATCATGAACCTTTCCTTGCAAATTTGCGCCAACCTCAGCACGCTTGCGGAACCATTTATCCCGTTTACGGCACAAAAGCTGCAACGCATGTTGAATATTGACAAGAGGGCCTGGGATGATACCGGGCGCCTGGATATTATCCCTGCCACTCACCAGTTTAACGAGCCTGAACTACTTTTCGAAAAAGTGGAAGATGAAGTGGTGGAAATGCAGAAAAACAAACTTGTTGAAGCTAAAAAGGCGAATGAGAAAAAAGAAGTTTCTGTTTCTGATGCCAAAGAAAATATTGGTTTCGAAGATTTTATGAAGATGGACATCCGCATTGGAACCATAATGGAAGCTGAGAAGGTGCCCAAAACCAAAAAGCTGCTGAAGTTGAAAATAGACACCGGAATTGACCAGCGCACAGTTGTTTCGGGTATTGCAGAGCATTACAAGCCAGAAGACATCATCGGCAAACAAGTGAGTATTCTGGTAAACCTGGAGCCGAAAAAGCTGAGAGGCATTGAATCACAGGGTATGATTTTAATGGCTGAGGATTCAGACGGCAAACTCAGTTTTATAGAGCCCGACAGTAAGCTGCACAACGGTTCTGAAATACATTAATAAGTTATTTGCATACGCGCCGGATTTTTCGGAATTTTGCGCGGCCTTTTGGCCCCGTAGTTCAAGGGATACCCGCCCGAACGACTGAAGGCGCTCACTCGGGCGGGGAATAGAGGTTTCCTAAACGACGGTAATTCGTTCATAAATAAATTTGGCCTCGTAGTTCAAGGGATAGAATAGGAGTTTCCTAAACTCTAGATCCAGGTTCGAGTCCTGGCGGGGCTACAATTAAACCAACCAGAAATGCCCTTTTTTACGTACGTAATATATAGCCTAAATCATAAAAGATATTACAAAGGACATTGTGAAGATTTAGAAAATCGGCTTAAAGAGCATAATAGAGGAAAAACAAAATCTATAAAAGCCTTTTTGCCCTGGGAGTTAGTATATTATGAGGAGTTTCCTACTCGGGAAGAAGCCATAAAACGTGAAAAGTATTTTAAAAGTGCTGCTGGCCGAATATTTCTGCAAAAGAAACTGAAAAAAGAATAGAGGTTTCCTAAACCTTAGATCCAGGTTCCCCGCCCGAACGACTGACATCGTTCAGTCGGGCGGGGAACCTGGCGGGGCTACAACAGCACTTTTCAATGAAAGATAAGTTCTTACTAAATTGATTAACACTTTTGATTAGTCTCATAAATAATCATTCCTGCTGAACAACACTACTTTCGAAAAACTTACGTTTTCGTAAAATTCCATAATAGAAAACCAAATATTAAGATCATGTACATAAATATATTTACGGAAAGTAAGCTTCAATTTGTATTCAGAAAATGGAGTCGCACGAAATACGGAGTTTTCAAATCCATCGAGCAGCAAGTGGCCATTGCCACCATGGTGCTGGCTTTTTCGTTTGTTTTTGAAGTGAAAACCACGCAGGCACAGGCAGATACCGCTGATATCGCGAAAACGTATGATATGGATGAAGTTGTAATAACGGGGGAACGCACGCCTGTGCTGTATTCGCGCCTGGCCCGGGTTGTAACGGTGCTGGACAAGGAAGAGATTGAATCGGCGCCGGTTCAGGACGTCACCGGCCTGCTCGAATACGTCCTGAACCTGGATATCCGCCAGCGAGGAAATCATGGTGTGCAGGCCGATATCGCTATGCGGGGCGGAACCTTCGACCAAACCCTGGTGCTGCTCAATGGCGTGAATATGACCGATCCCCAGACCGGCCATCACAACCTAAACTTGCCTGTGGATCTTTCCTCCGTCGATCGAATCGAAATACTGCAAGGTCCCGCTTCCCGGGTTTTCGGCGTCAATGCTTTCAACGGAGCGATAAACATCATCATCAATCAGTCGGAAGAAAAAAAAGCAGAGGTCTCCGCCTCGGGTGGTGAGTTTGGCTTTTTGAAAGGGAATGCTTCTTCCCGATTTCAAACTGGGAATGTTCGGCATTTCGTATCGACGTCTTACAAAAAATCGGATGGATACCCACCCAACAGTGAATTAAACAACACCGATTTTAAAAACACCAACGTTTTTTATCATGGTAAAATCAATTCTTTAGCCGGACAATTCAACCTCCAGGGTGGATTCAATAACAAGGGATTTGGTGCGAATAGCTTTTACACGCCCGCTTATCCCAATCAGTACGAAGCCACCGAAACCGGCTTTGGGTGTATGCGCTACACGTACCGCAAAGAAGGTTTTGCAATACGTCCGGTCGTTTACTATCATCGCCACCAGGACCGCTTTGAGCTGTTTCGTAATGATCCCCCTGTATGGTATGGCGGTCATAACCATCACCTGACGGATGTCTGGGGGGCCAATATCAGCGGTTCGGCAAGGGCAGGTTTTGGAAACCTGGCTTTTGGTCTGGACTACCGCGATGAGCATATCTTTAGTAATGTGCTTGGAAAAGAAATGAATGAACCCGTTGAAGTTCCGGGAGAGAGTGCAGTGTTTACCAAAGAAGACAGCCGCAATACGGTTAGCCTGAATGCCGAATACTCTTTTGACTGGAAAGGGCTTCACCTGGCTACCGGGGTCATGGCTACCCGGTACTCGGAGGTGGACGATATTCAGGTTTATCACGGAGTGGAAGCCAGCTACAAGATTTTTGGCGGATTACGCGTTTTCAGCTCCTACAACGAGGCGATGCGCCTGCCTACCTTTACCGACCTTTATTACAGCGGCCCAACAAACATCGGGAATCCCAACCTGAAACCCGAGGAGTCCAATACGATTGAAGGAGGACTGAAGTACACCGGAACGGCACAGCGGATTCAACTGGCGGTATTTCGCCGAAACGGGAAAAATATTATTGATTGGGTGAAAGAGAATGAAGAAGAGAAATGGCAGCCACAAAATCTTATCGAATTAAATGCCACCGGCCTGGAGGTCTCTTGGGAAATCCGCCCAAAGCAGCTCAAAGCGGATTATCCGGTATCGAATGTCCGTGTCTCCTATTCCTATAATCAACTGGATAAAACCGCCGGCGATCTGATTTCTCAGTATGTACTGGATAATCTGAAGCATAAACTGGCGGTTAAATTACAACATGAAATAGCCGGAAATCTGAGCGCTAACTGGGGGGTGACCTTTCAGGACCGCGCCGGTGGCTTTGTTAAATATGACGATGGCTCTTACGGTCAGGAGACCTCCTATAAACCCTTTTGGCTTTTGGATGCGCGTCTGGCTTGGACAGAGCCGAATTGGAAAGTCTATGCGGAAGCGTCCAATCTGCTGGACAAAACCTACTACGACCATGGTAACGTCCCGCAACCGGGGCGGTGGATGCGTTTTGGGGTGAGTTATAAGTTAAATTGGTAAGATAAAAGACCTCCTCCGGAAATGGAGGAGGCCTTTCTGTTCCGGATTTCGAATCGCGGATCCGATTGTCTTTCTGAAAGCTTACTGTTTTTCTCTTAAATAAATGAGAATCTGTTTTTTGAATACGTAGAAATCATCTAAATGCTCCTTGAGATATTTAAAAATCATTTCATCATCAATGTCCCAGTAAACATGTACCAACCTGTTTCTGAACCGGGCCATTTGTATAAGCTGTTTTTTGCTTGATTCAGTGATGATTTCTTCTTTATTCAAAATTCTGAAAATATCAGCATATTCATTAGGTACGCCAAGCCTATGACTGGAAATTATATGATTGGAAATATTGATGCAAGTCTCTATAGTCACCTGAAATAAATACCTCAAACTGTAAATATTCTTTCTATCTGAAAAATATTGTTCCTCACTGAGCTTTTTTATTTCTTCGAGCTCATTTAAAAATTTATTTAATTCAGACAGAAGAGCGCTGATTTTATTTTTAGAGGTCACCATTTAAATTCATATCTTTACACCCTAAAAACAAGAGAAAACATGGAAATATTCAGAGGTCAAAACCTTATAGAGTTTACTGAACGCTTCAAAACGGATGAAGATTGCTTGAT
>Ga0307952_1001249_pt1 | contig 12823 bp, 12 predicted proteins | sample OrgLakmetagen376_FD_201821 | JGI IMG/M metagenome (GOLD analysis project Ga0307952, IMG submission 201821) | Saline water microbial communities from Organic Lake, Antarctica - #376 | ecosystem: Environmental > Aquatic > Non-marine Saline and Alkaline > Saline | place: Antarctica: Organic Lake...
CCAGTCGTTGGCCCGCTCACAGGCAGCGCGCCAGACGCGGAGCTGTTCAGGGTCAAGACCCCGTTGTCGGAAATACTCCGACAGCTCCGCCTCGTTCATCGCCGCCGTCTCGATCACCGCCGCGAACTTGTCACGCGTCGTCCACCCCTCGGGATCAGCATCAGGCATGAGTTCGCCCCGCGCATGGATCTCGGTCCGCCAGCGCGACAACGTCCCTTTCGATATGCCTTATTATTAAGACCGCCGCCGCAACGGACTGTTGTGCGGCGGAAGCTTCTTCGCAATCACAGATGCTTTCCGCTCCTCTGAATATGCCACCGGTCGTCCTTTCTTCCGCCCGCCTCAAGGTACCATTCACTTTTGAAACCAGGCAGCAACAGCCCTGACAGAGAGGCACCCCATCAGGGATCCTACCATGAGCGATCCTTTCGCCGATGTCGATGCCGCCTCGCCTGACCTGATCGGGATCATCGCCACCGCGCTGGAGGTCCGCGCCGCAGATCCGGATATGTTGCCGGTGATCGACGCCTATCTCGACCGACTCGACCCGCCCGAGGGTGGCCTGATCGTCGATATCGGCAGCGGCACCGGCAGCGTGACCCGGCGCATCGCCAACCGCTTCGAGCGGGTCAAGGTCCTCGGTGTGGAGCCGTCCGTCGCCCTGACCGACAAGGCGCGGGCGCTGGTAAGCGCGGCCCGGAGACGACCGTAGGCCGGAGGCGCAGATGTCCACATCAGCGGCATCGCCTGACCGAAAATGCTGCGGCCAGCGGGAACGGCTGGTTCGGTTAGGCTGCACCGCGGCATGCAATCCAGATTAAACGGCAGAAGAGGGCAGGTCACGCCAAGAAGGACGACCGGAGTTCGCAACTTTACTCCGACATTTTCGGATGCGGGATTGCGAATGCAGTTCCGAACAAAAGCAGCCGTTCGGATCTGGGCGTCTGAGCAAATGCCGCGAATTTAGATTGCAGAGATGAGCCAGATATTGGCTCACACTTCACGCGACAGGACCCGGTCGGCCGCGATCGCAGCGGCCGTCCGGTTGTCGACGCCCATCTTCTGGAAGATCTGTTCGAGGTGCTTGTTGACGGTGCGCACCCCTATGTCGAGAATCGCGCCGATATCGCGATTGGTCTTGCCAAGGGTCAGCCAGTAGAGAACCTCGGCCTCGCGCGCGGTGAGGTCGAAGCCGTCTTGCAGCATCGCGTTCTTGTTGCCGCTGTCTTGATATGACACCGCGACCAATCGCTCTTGTGTGGCAGAGACACACAAGAACCTGAAGACCAGCCCGGCATGGGCGAGGTCCGATGTGGCAGAGACCAGCCGTGCGGCGCAAGAGGCCATCCATCGTCGCATCACCGCCCAGTCCAGATCCTCGGCGGTGGGTTCGACAATGTCCTGCGCCTTCTGCGTGCCCCACAGGATCTGCATGTCCGCATCGAAGGCCAGCACCGCGCGGCCGAGCGAATCGAGCGCGTCGCGCGCGCTCTGGATCAGCTTGGAATTGACGATAGGCGTGGTCACGCGGGCCAGCATCTCGTCGAGGATGACAGGCTTGGTGATGTAATCGACCCCGCCGGCGCGCAAGCCTTTCAAGATGTGCTGCTGGTCGGACAGTCCGGTCATGAAGATGACCGGCGACAGAACCGCACCCGGACCGAACTTGAGCGCGCGGCAGGTGTCGAACCCGTCCATTCCCAGCATCACGGCATCCATCAGGATGACATCGGGGCTTACCCGGTGGGTCACGTCGATGCCGATTTGCCATCGCGGGCCAGCATCACCGTCATCCCGTGATGTTCGAGCGCGGTCGAGACCATGTTGAGCGAGTCGGGGTTGTCATCGACCACCAGCGCGATGCTGCGCGACCCAAGATCAGAGGCTTTCATGGCGCTCCTCCGCGAGAAGCGTCGCGATGGCGTTGAAATCGAACCGGTCCAGCCGGTCGTGCAGATGCCGCATCAGGGACGGGCAACAGCGACGCGTGGTTTCCAGTTGCACCAACTGTTTGCGCAGCGCGCTGGCATGGCCGATCTGCGCATGCTGCAGCAGCTCCGCGCGGTCGGTTGGGGACAGCTCCTGAAACGCATCCTCGGTCGCGGGCGCCTGTTGGTCGAGGGTCAGGGTGATCTTGAGAAGGTCCGCGATCTGCAACACCAGATCATCGAGGTTGTAGGGCTTGGTGATGAACGCGTCATGCAGGCTGAGGCCGTTGCGGGGGCCGCCCTCGTCCGTGGCGTCGCCGGAGATCATGATGATCGGGATAGACCGGTGCGCGCCGTCGCGCAGCTCCCTGGCGAGTGACCAGCCGTCGCGGTCCGGCATGTCGCTATCGAGCAGCAGGATATCGGGCACGGCATCCTCCATCAGAAGCCGGGCTGCGTCGGCCGAGGTGACGGTGACAACGAAGAACCCGAGCTGGCTGAGGTAATTGTCAGCAAGTGACAGGTGATTGAGATCGTCATCCACCACCATCACCGTCTTGCGCTGTCCCTCGTAGCCCGAAAACCGCAAGTCGCGCCCCGGTTCCGTATGGTTGAGATCCTCGAAGGCGCCGGGCGAGATCGATGGCAGCATCAGCCGCACGGTGAAGGTGCTGCCCTTGCCGGGTGTGCTCTGGACCGCAATGTCGCCGCCAAGGATTTCCACCAGTAGCTTGGTGATCGTCAGGCCCAGACCCGAGCCCGGGATGCTGTTGCGGTTCGCGCGCTCGAACGGGCGCCAGATGCGGGCCATGTGATCGGGTTCGATCCCCATGCCGGTATCCGAAACGGTGATGATCGCCACCTCGTTGCGATAGGTCAGGTCCAGCGTCACGCTGCCGCGTTCGGTATAGCGGAGGGCATTCGACAGCAGGTTGATTTCAATCTGGCGCAGGCGTTTACCGTCCGAGCCCACAAGCGTCGGCAGACGGCCATGCGTGGTGAGGGTGCATGCAAGGCCCCGGTCCGCGGCCTCGGCGGTGAAGATGTCCAGCAGGCCTTCGATCAGACCGGCGAGATGTTCGCTCGACCGACGAATGCTGGAAATCGAGGAATGCCATGGCTTCAGCGCCGGATCCTTTTCGAGAAGCTGTGCAAAGCCGTAGATCGCGTTCAGCGGCGTGCGCAGTTCGTGGCTCAGCCCCGACATTTAGCGCGTCTTGGCCAGATTGGCGGCCTCGGCCTTTTCCTTGGCCTGTTGCAGCGCGCGGTCGGTCCGGTCATGCGCGCGGACCTCCTGCAGCAGGCGCTCTGGCTGGCGTTCGGTTTCGGCGCGCGCGTTGCACCGGCTTTCGCCGATCAGGATGAACATCCATACCGAAATGCCGATCACGATCATCACCGTGCCGAAGATGACCGTCAGCACCGCGTCGAAATTCGGCGCGCCCGCGACATTGCGGATCATCAGCAGCAAAAGCCCGAACGTCGCCGAAACCAGCGCCGTGGCCGCGATGAACCGTGCAAGCCGCGATGTCATCGCGCGCGCGGCCGGCGCGGGCAGCCTGTCGAAGATCAGCGCGTTCACCGCCGCATCAAAGCGCCCGTCTGGACGGCAGAGATCGTTGCAGCCGGTATCGAGGGTGCAGCAGAGCGAGCAGATGGTGCCGCCGTGAAACGGACACTCGGTCATGTCCTCGCCGTCAAAGCCGTAGCCGCACACCACGCAGTCCCGAAGCCCTGGGTCGCCCAGACCGGCATCGACCTGGGTCAGATAGTACCTGCCGCGTGTGGCATAGGCGATCACCGGGGCCAGTGCGGAGGCGACGATGAGCGCGATGAAGGACGAGGCGGCCATGGCCTCCGGTCCCAGAAAACCGGCATAGGCCAGAAGCGACACCACGCACGCGATCAGCATCGATCCGATCCCCACGGGATTGACGTCATGCAGATTCGAGCGCCGGAACTCGTTCCCCTTGGGGCTCAGGCCAAGCGGTTTGTTGACCACAAGATCCGCCACCAGTGCCCCTATCCACGCCACCGCGACATGCGAATAGAGCCCCAGAACGTGCTCCAGCCCGGTGAACACGCCCAGTTCCATGAGCATCAGCGCAATCGCCACGTTGAACACCAGCCAGACGACGCGGCCGGGATGGCTTTGCGTCAGCCGCGAGAAGAAGTTCGACCAGGCGATCGACCCGGCATAGGCGTTGGTCACGTTGATCTTGAGCTGCGAGAGGACCACGAAGGCCCCGGTCAGCCCAAGGACGAGCGCCGGATTGCCGAGCGCCTGATCGAAGGCCACGTAATACATCCATGTCGGGTCGGACGCGTTTTCCAGCGGCACGCTTTCGCGGATCGCGAGGGTCACGAGGTAGGAACCGGCGATCATCTTCAGCACACCCAGAACCGACCATCCCGGACCCGCCACCAGCAACGACATCCACCATTTGCGACGCTCGGCGCGTGTCTTGGGTTCCGGCAGGAAGCGCAGGAAATCCACCTGCTCGCCAATCTGCGCGATCAGCGCGAAGACAACGCCCGACGCCGCCCCGAGCATCATGAGCCTTGCGCCCTCTGGGATATCGGTGTTGACGGGAAAGCTGGTCCACGCGTCGCTATCGTAGCCGACAAAGGCCAGCAGACCGAAAGGCAGCACATGCAGCAGCACCCGGAGCGGCTGTGTCCATGTATGGAAGGCCGAGGTCTTGGAAAATCCGTGGACCACGATCGGGATCACCACCAGCGGGCTGACCACATACCCGATAAAGATCGGCAGCCCCATCGTGAATTCGAGAGCCAGCGCGAGGATCGCGGCCTCGAGCGCAAAAAAGATGAAGGTGAACGAGGCATAGATCAGCGAGGTGATGGTCGACCCGAGATAGCCGAAACCGGCACCCCGCGTCATCAGGTCGATATCCACCCCGTAGCGCGCCGCGTAATACGAGGTCGGCAGCCCCGTCGGAAACAAAATCGCGCCCACCAGCATGATCGCCGTGATCGCGATGTCGAACCCTTAGGTCAGCGTGATGGCCGCCCCGATCGCCTCGAGCGCCAGAAAAGAGATCGACCCGATGGCGGTATTGGCCACCCGCGCATAGCCCTAGCGCCGCGCGGTGAAGCGCAGGGCGAAATCCTCCGTCGTCTCGTTGGCGACCCAACGATTGTAGATGCGTTTCTCGCGCGTGGCCCGGAATGTCGCAACCATGTCGAAATCCATTGCATGACGGGCGCCACCCTGCAGAAAACGGCTATCGGTCCTGCCACGGCACGTCACGGGTGCCGAACCACAACCCGGAAAATAACATAGTGGGTAAAACGCGCAGGGATATACGTCATTTTACGTATACTGCAGCGCAGCATTTGACGCGAGCATGGTGCCAGGAGGGTGATTTCAGGATCGCCCGAACTGCAGCACACAGCAAAGGGGTCAACATGTCTGACGAAACTTTCCAGGGGAAACCCGGTGATATAAACCGCTGCGCAGTTCTCGCGGGGGGGCACGGCGCTGACCGCCTCGCTCTTTCTGCCGAAATTGGTGAACGCTCAGGATTATCCGACCGCAGAGATCAACACCACGGGGCTGGCCGTCACCGATGACGCGGTGACCATCGGCATCCTGCATTCGATCACCGGAACGATGGCGATCTCGGAAACCGGATCGGTGCAGGCCGAAAAGCTGGCCATCGAGCAGATCAACGCGCAGGGCGGCATCCTCGGACGCAAGATCGAGTTTATCCAGGAAGACGGTGCCTCCGACTGGCCGACATTCGCGGAGAAAGCCCGCAAGCTGCTGGTCAGTGACAAGGTCGCATCGGTCATGGGATGCTGGACATCAGCCAGCCGCAAGGCGGTTCTGCCGGTTTTCGAACAGCATAATGGCTTTCTCTATTACCCGACCTTCTACGAGGGGCTCGAGCAGTCGCCCAACGTGATCTACACCGGGCAGGAAGCGACCCAGCAGATCATCGCGGGTCTGAACTGGGTGACAGAGACCAAGGGCGCAAAGACCTTCTATCTGCTCGGCTCGGACTATATCTGGCCGCGCACCTCGAACAAGATCGCCCGCCGGCATATCGAGAACTTCATGGAGGGCACAAGCGTGGTGGGCGAGGATTGCTATTCGCTCGGTCACACGCAGTTCAACTCGGTGATCAACAAGATCCGCCTGCGCCGGCCGGACGTGATCTATGCCATCGTCGTGGGCGGTTCCAACGTGGCCTTCTACAAGCAGCTGAAAGCGGCGGTCATCGACATGACCGCAGAAAGCCCGATCGTGCTGACGATCTCGGTGACCGAGGACGAGATCCGCGGCATCGGCGGCGAGAATATCGACGGTGCCTATGCCTGCATGAAGTATTTCCAGTCGCTCGACAACGAGAACAACATCGCCTTCGTCAAAGCATTCAAGGAGATGTGCGGCGAGGACCTGGTGATCGGCGATGTCACCCAGGCGGCCTATCTCGGGCCGTGGCTGTGGAAGGCGGCGGTCGAGAAGGTGGGCAGTTTCGATGTCGACAAGGTGCGCGACGCCAGCCCCGGGATAGAGCTGACCTCTGCCCCCGAAGGCTATGTCAAGGTGCACGAGAACCATCACCTGTGGTCCAAGACACGGGTGGGACTGGCCAAGCCCGACGGGCAGTACGAGGTCGTCTTCGAGACCGATGATCTGGTCGAGCCGGACCCGTTCCCCGAAGGTTATCAGTAACTCCCGAACTGGCGGCCCGGCTGCACGCGCACCGGGCCGCGCTTTTTCGCTGAACGCACCATGAAAGCGGGGCCGCCACATGTTTTCCGACTATTCCTGGGCCGATCTCGGCGCGATTTTCGCCATGCAGGGCTTTGTCGGCCTGACACTCTTTGCCGTCTTCGTGCTGATGGCGCTCGGGTGGGCGATCATCTTTGGCCAGATGGGGGTGATCAACCTCGCGCATGGCGAGTTCATGATCCTTGGCGCCTACGTCACCTATCTGGTTCCCGATGAAGGCCGTGGCGGACACGCTCGGTGTCTCGCGCTCGAACCTGCACGAGCGGGTGAGCGGCAAGACCAAGCCGCGTCGGCGCTATCATAAAGCGCAAGACGCGGCGCTTCTGCCGTTGATCGAGCGGCTGGTCGCGAAGCGCCCAACCTATGGCTACCGGCGGATCACGGCGGTGCTGAACCGAAAGCTGCGCACCGATAGCCTGGCGTCGGTCAATCACAATCGGGTCTACCGGATCATGAAGGCGCACAACCTGCTGCTGGCACGCAAATACACGGAGCGCCCGGAGCAGGTCCATGACGGCAAGGTGGTCGTCATGCGGTCGAACCTGCGCTTGTGTTCCGTCGGCTTCGAGTTCACCTGCTGGAACGGCGAAGTGGTGCGGTTCGGGCATTCATTCGGACCAGTGGCGTTCGTGCCCTCACCCTTCATAATCGATGCGCATGATCGCGAGGTCATCACCTGGCGCGTGGTGGTGAATGCCGGCATCAGCGGATCGGATGCCCTTCTACGCATGATGCTCGGTGGCCGCGCCGCCGAAACAGTGGTCTTCGACGAGGTCTCGAGCGGAGCCGGCGGCGGTGAGGAAAGTGATCTCGCCATGGCCACCCAGCTTCTGATCGACGCCGAGACCCGCCTCGGCCTCGGCGAAACCCTGACCTGGCACTCCCCGGACATCACGGCGCGTCTGCTCGCTCAAGGGTCCCGAACAAGGATCGAGGACGCCCTCAGGACCGCCGAGAGCGAGGCGAGAAACGCTCTGACCGATCATCGCGCCGATCTCGACCGGATCGCCAAGGCCCTCCTCGACAAGCGCGAGTTGACCGCAAAAGACCTGACAGCCCTGCTGGATCCCGTTGATCCGGACACGGCACGGGACACTCCCGATTCTGTCATCACGCCGAACAGCTGACCACTCATGCCCAGCCCGCACGCGAGACAACATGCCCGAAAACCGCCCCACCAAACCCACCAAACCAAAGGGCTCCGGACCCCGATCCGGAGCCCCCGAGGCCCGCGCCCGGCACAGCCGCGGCGCCGCCCTCCATAGCGCGCGGGCCACAAGGCCCCGCGCAGCACATTTGATTCACCCCCGTATCCGAACACACCAAACCACCAAATCACCAAAAATCCCGCCGCACCCAAAGCCGGCGGGAAAGAAAGGCGATCAAGACAAGACAGGGATATCCGATCATAACATCGAAAGGACCACCTAAAGTCCCTGACTCGATGAACGCGAACAGCTAAGATCGACGAGCGCGGTCCAGCGCACGCGCCAAAATATACCGCGTTTCGTACCTTGCAAATCCAACCGAATAGAAAGTCGAACGATATGAGTTGCTTGGAGGAGAAATGTGGCGGACCGAGGAGGATTCGAACCCCCGACCCCTTGATTCGTAGTCAAGTACTCTATCCAGCTGAGCTATCGGTCCGCTGGGGCTTCGGATAGACGCTGTGGCGCGGTGATGCAAGGGTGCTTTGGCGGGTTTATCGCGTGTCGCCCAAATTTCCTTTCGGCAGCGTGAAGCAGAACGTGGTGCCGTGTGCGTCGCTGTGTTCGAGCGACAGATCCCCGCCATGCCCGCGCACCAGTTCGGCGGCGATGGTGAGGCCAAGCCCGGCCCCGCCCTTGGTGGCCCCGCCCTGAAACGGCTTGAAGAGGTGTTCGCGGGCTTTGGGCGGCAGGCCGGGGCCGGTGTCGCGCACGCGGATGATCCAGGCGCGCGCGTCCTCGCCGGCCGTGACGGTGACGTCGCCGGGCTGGCCCGTGTTCACGATGGCCTGCCTTGCGTTGCGCACGAGGTTGGCGATCACGCGATAAAGCTGCTCGGCATCGGCGCGCAGCATCATGTGGGCCGGCACGTCCGACCGAAACGTCACATCTGACTGCCCCACCGAGAGCCGTTCGCTGTCGATCACGTCGGCCATGATATCGGCGAGCCGCACACGCGACAGCGTCGGTCCCGGTTCCTCGGCCTTGCCGTAGGCCAGCGTCGACTCGCACAGATGCACCGCCCGGGTGAGCGAGTTGACCAGCTTGGGCGCCATGCGTTGCACGCGCGGATCCTCGCTGAGACCGAGGCGATCGGTAAAAAGCTGCGCCGATGTCAGTATGTTGCGCAGATCATGGCTGACCTTCGCCACCGCCCCGCCAAGCTGTGCCAGATGCTCCTTCTGGCGCAGCGCGCCGGTCAGTTGCGTCTGCAGCGATTGCAGCGTCTCTTCGGCTTCGCGCAGTTCGCTGATCGTCGCCGATGGCTCGATCACGTGGCGCGCATCCTCGGGGGCGGCGGCATAGGCCTGCATGTTGCCGACCACGCGCCGGATCGGTCGCACGAGAAAGCCGTGCACCGCCCAGAACAGGAGCAGCGCAGTGATCACCGAGATGACCAGCGACAGCCACAGGATGCGCAGCCCGTAATCGATCATGGCGGTGCGCAGATCGCCGCTATCGAGCGTGATCTCGATCAGAAGCCCGCCCATGCGCACCGGTCGCCCGATCACGCGGATCACCTCCGGCTCGGGATTGGCCAGCCGGGTCAGCGCGTCGCGGATCAGGGTGAGGGCGGGCGCATCGCGCAGATCGAAGGTGGTGGTGACGGGGGTCGGCACCGGCGAGGACAGGATCAGCTGCCGCGCCTCGTCGCGGCGCAGGACCACGTTGAAAACGCCCGCATTTCGCAGAAGTTCCTCTTGCAGGTCGGGGTTCACCTCGTCATCGGCCAGCAGCACGAGCGAGGCGATCTGCGCCCGTTCCAGCCGCGTGATCAGGAATTCCTCGCGGAAACGGGCGATCGAGGGCACGAAGATCAGCACTTCGGCCAGCATCACGAAGATGACCGTCAGGATCAGAAAGCGCCCCGAGAGTGAATTGATCAAGCGGTTCCTCCCTTGGCCCCAAATGGTCAGGGCAGCCAGCGTTGTACGAAACCTACGACGTTTTTTACAAAACGGCTATCGAACAGTCTGGGCGAGAAATAGGCCCCCGCGACCCGCTTGTTGATCTCGCCGAGCGTCGGGTAGGGCGCGACCATCCCCGCCACGTGTTTCATCTTGAGCCGATTTGCGAGGACGAGCGCCCAGAGATTTATCAGCTCGCCCGCCTGTTCGCCCGCGATCGAGGCCCCTATGGGCCGTCCGCGCACCACCATGACCTTGATGAGGCCATGCGTCTTGCGCTCGGCGATGGCGCGGTCGTTATGGGCATACGCGAACCGCACCACTTCGAGGTTGCCACCGTGGCGTTCGCGCGCGGCGGCCTCGGTCAGGCCCACCTGCGCGAGCTCTGGCTGGGTGAAGGTGCACCACGGCACGTGATCGGTGCGCTCCTTGGCGGGCAGACCAAGCAGTACCTGCCGGATGATCAGCCCCGCGTGATAGCCGGCCATGTGGGTGAACTGCATCCCGCCGGCCACGTCGCCGATGGCATAAACGCGGCGGTTGGTGGTGCGCATCGACGCGTCCACCTTGATGCCTTTTGGGGTGGTCTCGATCCCCGCGGCCTCGAGGTTGAGCCGGTCGGTATTGGACTTGCGCCCGACAGCCATCAGCAGATGCGTGCCGGTGAAGACGCGGCCGTCCTTGGCCTCGACCGTAATCGCGCCGGCCTCGCCGCGGACCTCGGCGGCCATGGCACCTTCCTCGATGGTGATGCCCTCGGCCGCGAACTGGTCCCGGATCACCTGCGCCGTCTCCGGATCGTCCTGGGCCAGCACCGTGGCCCCCTCGATCACCGTGACCTCGCTGCCCAGACGGCGATGCGCCTGCGCCATTTCCATGCCGATCGGGCCGCCGCCGATGATCAGCAGATGGTCGGGACGCTCGCGCAGCTCGAAAATCGTCTCGTTGGTCTCGAACGGAACCGCGTCAAGCCCCGGGATGGGTGGCACCAGCGGCGAGGACCCGGTGGCGAGGATCACCCGGCGCGCGGTGATGACATGATCGCCGGCCTGCACCTGTCGGGGCGAGATGAATTCGCCATATTGCTGGATCACCCGCACGCCGAGGCCCTCGAATCGCTCCACGCTGTCAGTGGGCTCGATCTGGCCGATCACACCGGCGACGTGATCCTTGGCGGCGGCGTAATCCACCTGTGGCGTCACATCGGCGACGCCGTATTGCGCGGCATGCGATTGCGCATGGGCGGCCTTGCCGCTTGCGATCAGCGCCTTGGAGGGCACGCAGCCGTAATTTAGGCAATCGCCCCCCATTCTGTGCCCTTCAAGCAGGACGACGCCGGCGCCCATCTGCACGGCACCCGCCGCGACCGAAAGCCCGCCGGAGCCGGCCCCGATGACCAGCAGGTCGGTTTCAATCTCTTGCATGCTCAAATGTCCTTCTTGCCACGAATTGCCTTGATCACGATGGGCAGCGCCGCGAGCGCGGCCAGCCCGAGGATCGGCCCGATGATCTGCGGCTCCCACAGAAGCGAGAGGTCGGGGCTGTCGCCCCGGTCGAACACCTCGCCCAGCCCCACGCCGATCCAGGTGAACACCAGCGCGCCGGGGATGATTCCGAGAAACGTGGTGATCGCGAAGTTGAAAAACCGCACCCCCGCGAGAGCGGGCAGCAGGTTGGCCACGAAGAACGGCACCGCCGGCACCAGACGGATCAGGAAAAGCACGCTGATCTCGTTTTCATGCAGCGCCGCCTTGAGCCGCTTGAGCGTGCCATCGGAGGTTTCGATCTTTGCCGCCAACGTCTGCCCGAGGCCCCACCGCGCCGCGAGAAAGATGGCACAGGCCCCGAGCGAGGCCGCGATCACGTTGAACACGGTGCCCGAAATCAGCCCGAACAGGAATCCGCCGGTCACCGAGGCCACCGCCGCGCCGGGCAGCGAGAAGGCCACGATCGCGAGATAGACCGCGATGAAGGCCAGCGCCATCAGGCCGAAATTGGCATCGCGGAACGCCAGCAGCGCCTCGCGGTTGTCGCGCAGAGTGTCGAAGGTGATGTAGTCGCGCAGGGTGAAAAAGCCGATCACCGCAACCGTCAGGATGAGGGCGAGCGGCGCGTGCCGCGCCCAGCCCGCGCGTTTCGGATCGGTCGGTGGCTGCATGCTGTCATCCATGTGGGTACCCGTTTTCATCACTGTTGCCCCCTAGTTGCATGGCGGGCGGCGCGGACGCCAGTGGCCTCACGCGAGGGTGACCGGGAGTGATGGTTGCGGCATCATGGCCGGACAATACCCGCAATCCGTAACATCACCGGCGCGTCCCTGCAGGATTTTGTTGCGGCGGCCCGATCGGGGGTTTGACTTGGGGGGGCAGGGCGTCTAGAAGCCGAAGCCTAATATGCAATCGCGCAGATGCGGCCCTTGAGGGCGCGCTGCCGGAAAACGTCGGAGACGGAGCGATGAAACGCACCTTTCAACCCTCGAACCTCGTCCGCAAGCACCGCCACGGGTTTCGGGCGCGCATGGCCACCAAGGCCGGGCGCAAGATTCTCAACGCGCGCCGCGCACGGGGCCGCAAGTCACTGAGCGCGTAAGCGCTGCGGACATCCCGGACCCCATGACACCCTCGACGGCCCCCGATCTGCGCGCAGGGACGGCGCGGCCGGGGGCCTTTTGTCGTGTTCGGGGCAATCTGTGTGTCCTGCGCAAGCGCGCGAGTTTTCTTGCCGCAGCGCGGGCACGGCGCGAGGGCCGGCCCGGCATGATGGTGCAGGGCCGCGACCGGCATGACGGCGACCCGGTAATTCGGGTCGGGTTCACCTGCTCCAAGAAAGTCGGCAATGCAGTGGCGCGCAATCGCGCCAAGAGGCGCCTGCGCGCGGTGGCGCGCGAGGTCCTGCACGAGGCCGGTCAGCCCGGCTGGGATTATGTCCTGGTCGGGCGCGCGGGGCAGACGGGGACCCGGCCCTACCCGGCGCTGCGCGACGATCTTCTGCAGGCGCTGCACCGGTTGCGCAGCCCGC
>Ga0307952_1001251_pt1 | contig 12816 bp, 9 predicted proteins | sample OrgLakmetagen376_FD_201821 | JGI IMG/M metagenome (GOLD analysis project Ga0307952, IMG submission 201821) | Saline water microbial communities from Organic Lake, Antarctica - #376 | ecosystem: Environmental > Aquatic > Non-marine Saline and Alkaline > Saline | place: Antarctica: Organic Lake...
ATTGCCGACGCTGACACGTTGGAGAAGCTGGAAGCACTGCTGCCATGGAACGTCAAACTAGAGCGGGTCTCAAAAAAAGTGCCGCAGTTCGACTGAGGGCAAGTGGGTCGGTTTAAGGGCGCTTACACTGAATCAATTTTCAGCTCCCCACAAATAGTGGTTCAAATATACCTGAGAACCTCGACGTCAATTTCTTCCACGCCTCACCAGTAAGGCGCTTGAACCGCCCTTCTGGAGCCAACTCAAACTTGCTTTAGTTCTGCCAATCCAATGTCGCAAAATTTGAAAATTACAGATTGCTCTCTGAAGACTAATCGCGGGTGCTCACAAGGTTCTTAAAATAATTTGGATGCAAAAAATCGTCGCTGTCGCATAACGCTATCCACTGACCATCACTGTTCTCAATAGCTGTCTTGCGGGCAATAGCAGGACCACGGTTCTCAATCCGAATAACTTTGATTTTATCTTTATAGTCTTTTATTGCCTGATCTAGATCATCGGTGGACCCATCGTCACATAAAACAACTTCATATACAGGGATGCTCTGCGAGAATATATGTGCCAGCGTTGCACCAATCTAGTCAGCTCGATTAAAGACCGGGATTACGACAGAAATTGATTCCTTAAAAGTTCATCGCCTTCTCTGATTTATTAAGCCGATTGCTATTTTTGGCATCATCACATCGAGCCTTACTGAAATAGCGCTATCGCCCTTACTGCTAGTTTGTCCCAACTGAAATGTTGTTCCATATGGACGCGCCCCGCGATACCCATCTTGTTGATTCGCGGCATATCACCAAGCATATCAATCACGTTTTTTGCCAGAGATTCTGGCGTTGTACAGTCAACAACTGCTCCTGTTTTTTCAGCTATAAGCGTTTCGCCTGTACCACCGGCATTGCCTGCTAGCACCGGGCGCCCGCAGGCCTGAGCCTCCAGGAGAACCATTCCGAAACCTTCGTCATCATTTCCAATCCGGCGGTTGGGTAGTGCAAACAGATCGCAGTGCCGGTAATGCTCTACCATTTCCGCATCGTCAATCTCGCCCGCAAATTCAACCATGTGAGAAACGCCAAGCTCGGCAGCTAATCTGGACAGAGGTTCTCGTTCTACCCCATCCCCAACGATGCAATAATGCAAATTAGGGAACTGGATTTCTAACGCTGGCAATGCTCGGATCATCATGTCCTGGCCCTTGCGTTTCTGCAATCGTCCCACCGTGAGGACAACCCTCTTACCGGCCCATTTTTGGAGAGGCTGGCTACTGGAAGCTGGAGTAAACTTATCCACAGCTACTCCCGGCGTCATAACCACGACTTTTTTCTCGGGTAACTGCCATTTCTCGGTAAGAATACTGCGACTATTCTGGCTATTCGCCACAATTCGCTCGGAGCGCTTCATTACAAGCTGCGTTAGCAGCTTCAGTTCGCGGCTAGTCACTGCCACTTCCACATCTTCACCATGAACATAGCAGGTATAAGGCACGCAATGGGTCAGATTGAGGAGCATAACGGCCAACCCCTCTGGCAGGACTCGCCCGCAGTGTATCTGAGCAATGCCTTCGACTTTTACAAGCTGCCGAAGCCTGTTCCATACCTTCAGGTAGTAGCGCAATCCAGCAAATGAACGCAATCCCCATTCGGCGCTATTCAGAGCGACACGATACACCGGATGACGGAAAGTAGGGTCGATTGCCTCTGCCTTAGGATGCTCTCCAACCAAGCAAGCCACACTATCCTCTGGAAAACGACTGTAAATTTCCCAGAACCAGCGCCCGCTTCCACCGTGAATAGGGGGAAATATTTCACTGACCAACAGGATTTTCCGCATTCTTTGATCACTCCCAAAAAGTTTGGCCGATACCCCTTAAGCGATCATAAGAGAGGCTCTATGACCCCCGTTTTATAAAAATGTTAACGAGGTTAATGATGATAAATCGACAGGTATGGAATATCGAAACTCCAAGGCCGGCCTCGAACATGTCGCGTAAGTTGTTCTAGGAATTATATACTTGTCAACTAGAACCTTTTCTAAAGCCCTTCTTCAGACTTTCAGTAATAGACGAATTTCACCATACAGCGGGTGGCGTAAAGCTTTCAGGGAGACCAGCCAGACAACCGGTAAGCACAAAGCGATCATGCCCACCGGGCGCCAAGCCTGATCATGATCGAATGAAACAAAATGCGATATAGCGATAGTAGCCGCACCACATATGGCAGAAAGCACCAGATTTGCCAGCAGTGCTCGGAAAAATGGGACTATTTCTAGATTTACAGCACGGCAAAGAAGCCAACTAACTAAGAGAATTTCGAACACACCTAAGATTATAAAAGATTTGGCTACCGCCTGAATGCCCAAAGGGAAAGATAAAATCACCAGACCAAAGGCGCTACTCAAAATGAATATCTCTTTGGCGAGCATCAGACGCTCCTTGCCCGAGGCGATTAACAGATTGTTGGCGAAGTTATGGGTTGACCGCAATATCAACCAGATCGACAAAGTGGATGCAATGGGTGCCGCAGCATCCCATTGATCACCGAAGAAGATTCGAATAACTGGCACGCTTGCCACCGACGCAACGCTTAATACCGGCCACACCATCGCACCAAGCAGCACAGTTGCCCGAGTGTAGGACTCAGTTAAATTCCCGCCAGCGCGTTTTGCCTCAGACAAGTATGGCAGTACAACGGGCGCCACGCCCATCTGAAGAGTCCCAGAGAGGAACTGCACAAACCCCAGACCGCGAGAGTACATACCAACCTGGGCCGTTGCCCCCATTTTGCCAATTACCAAATCGGGTACAGTATTCAGCGCTTTGTTACAAAGGTTGCTAAGTGAAGTAAAGATGCCGAACCGAGCTATAGCACCGATATTCGAGAATTTCGGCACCCAATACTTCGGAAAGTCGCGAATCAGGCAAACAACAGAAAGCTGAGTTATCACCTTCGCAAAATAACCCCAAGCTAACGAATAGTAGCTGAAGCCCAGATATATAAAGAGTACTGTTGTGGCGAGTGATGTGAGCGAGCTTACGATATTCGCTGCCAGCACCACCCTGAATTCAAAACGTCTCGCAACTACCGCCATGGGTATACTGATGAAAGGGCCAAGAAACAGCCCTATGGAAAGTATCGCGAAAATAACTGCAAGCGAAGGAATACCGTAAAAGGCTGCTGCAGGCGCACCCAAAGCCAGAACGAGTAATCCTAGCCCCCAGGAAATAAGAATGGTCAGGCCCAGAGCACGACGAATTTTAAGATCCGTAATTTCCGGCTCCCGTATGAGGTAGTCCGCAGCGCCAAGGAGTTTGAATTCGCTGATAATCATAATAATAGCGCTGGCGATGGCAAAGGTCCCCACTTCGTCTGGCGTCAATAGGCGCGCCACAATCATAGTCGTGACCAGGCCTATGATGCGAACGCCGTATTGACCCATCGAAGAGAAAACAATGGCTCTTCGTATTTTGGACATATTCGTGAATCACCGGAGTGGGTTGAAGAACGTTATCGATGGCCGACGCTAATCCTGGTCATCGCCGCGTGTTCCAGTTGCTGGCTTGATGTCTCAGCCTGGGCCAGGCTAAGTAACCAAGGGACAGCAAGATAAGTAATAAGGGAAATACCCATTTCGCTATATAACTCACTTTTTCGAAAATATATCGCAAGGTCATAAAGTGATAGGTGTTATCGAACAGCGCGAACTCGGTTTGATATATGCTAATCAGATCATCTACTTCAGCGTCGCTGTATCCAGCCGCCAAGTATCGGTTCCGCACCTGTTCGAGTCGTTCCGACAATTCTTCAAGGGGGAGCTCTAGTGAGATACCAAAATCCGGGTCAAGGAGCTGCTGTTTACCATCCTCCCCTTCATACTCAACGATGACATGCCCACCAAACGATACAATGCGATTGGGAATCTGATGCTGATCGAGAACGCTGGAAAGAATCGTGGAAGCGTCTCCACAGATCCCGATACCCCTCCTGATGTTTCGCTCATAGCCTGCGTAATGATAGCGCTCAAACTGGGGTAGCCCTGAAAACATACCGATACCCCATAGGAAGTAGTTTTCCCAGATCGGCACCAACTGCCGGTATTCCACAGGGTCTACTTTTTGCCAGTCAATGTGAACAAGGCTCTGATTAACAACCTGATTCGCCGCCGCTGCCAGTTCACTTCTTGACCACGAGGAGTTGAGCCCATTAATCGCAATAAGACTATCCTCATAACTCCAGACCTGCTGCGGAATAAACCTTAGCTGATCGTGGTCGACAACCCCCAACCCCGGCTTCCGGATGGGCGGGGTCAACCCGTAGATGTTAATTCCCATAAGCACAAGAGCAACTGCGAGGCTGGTGAAAGCCAACCCTTCGAGCCAGCGTCTGGGCTGTCTCCTGGTGTTCATATTGTTGTGCCGCCCAAGGAAAGAGTCTTATTTCTCATATTCTTCATCGTTGGTAAGCTCCCCACCAAAGCTCAAACGCCAGCATACTCCAGAGTTCCTGAGTATTCTGGTTTTGACCCCGCTGATGAATCTGCCAAAGCTTGCGAACCTTGTGCATGTCAAAACACTGGGCCAGCCCACCATCATCGGAGCGAAAAACAGCGTCCGCAAGTTCAAAGAGCTCGCTCCTTAACCACTGAGCCAGAGGTACCGAAAACCCCATCTTCTTTCGATACAGCACATCTTCGGGGAGAAGCTTTTCAAATGCGTGCTTAAGAATGTATTTCTTTTCCTTACCGTTGAGCTTTAGTGCAGATGGAATACGGGCAGCGTATTCAACAACCCGGTAGTCCAGCAGAGGCGCCCGAGTCTCAAGAGAATTGGCCATGCTCATCCTGTCCACCTTGACCAGAATATCCCCCGGCAAGTAAGTCTTGATATCCGTATAAAGAATTTTGCCTAAATGATCGTCGGTATCCGCCCTCGCGTAATGATCGCGGGTAATATCGGCGGGATCATAACCCATTGTCTCGCGCTTCAGGTCGCCCCGCACCAGGTCGTTCCAAACACTCTGACGAAAAAAGCTGTTGGTCACGAAGAACGAACGGTCCGCGTCCATAGCCAAGGTTCCGAGCAGTGACTGCGCTTTACGTGTGGCTGGCGTAACAAGCAAACCGGCCATATTTGCTAGGGTAGGAAAAAGGCTGCGACGCAGGGCCCTAGGGAACAGACTGCGAAGCCGGTTTTCAATCTGATCGGTTCGGTATTTGCTATATCCTGCAAAATTTTCATCGCCCCCGTCACCGGCGAGAGCAACGGTAACTTTCTGGCGCGCCAGCTGTGACACGAAATACGTGGGGACAAACGACGGATCGGCAAAAGGCTCATCAAAATAGCGCGCAATGTCGACCAGGCTGCCCGCAACATTGTCTTTCACCGTGAACTCGTGATGATCTGTTTTGAACTGGTCAGCTACTTTTTTGGCCCATTGCACTTCATCAAAACGCTTTGAATCGAACCCGATGGCGCAGGTGGTTACAGGCTTTCTGGAGTGGCCAGCCATCAAACCCACTACTGCACTTGAGTCTATCCCGCCGCTGAGAAAAGCGCCTAGGGGGACGTCACTGATCATACGAAGGCGAACGGCGTCATCAATCAAATCATAGAGGCCTGCTTCCAGTTCGGATTGACTTGCTGAACTAGGATTGGCGAAAGACAGGTCCCAGTACTGTTGTAGCTGACATTCTTCGCCGTTCGTGATCAGCCAGTGACCGGGGGGTAGCTTGTGAATATTTTTATAGATGCTTTTCGGGTCCGGCACATACTGATAGGCAAAAAAATCTTTCACTGCGTCCGGGCGAAGCTCGGTTTTGATAAACGGGGCGGGAAGTAGCGCTTTAATCTCGGAAGCAAACGCAAACTGACCGCTTTCCTGGTAATAATATAAAGGTTTTTTGCCCAAGCGGTCCCGGGCCAGAAACAGCTGTTTTGCTTCGGTATCCCAGATCGCAATGGCGAACATTCCGTTGAGCTCATCGAGGCAGTTGACGCCTTTGTGCTCAAACAGAGCCAACAAAACTTCGGTATCGGTTTGGGTGCGGAAAGTGAAACCGGACGCATTTAGCGCTTGCCGGAGCTCTAGATAGTTGTAGATTTCACCGTTGAAGGCGATGACGTAGCGGCCCGTTCGAGACACCATGGGCTGCGTGCCGGCTTCACTGAGATCCAGGATACTCAGGCGGCGATGCACCATACCGATGTGGTCGTCTAGCCATACCGCACCAGCGTCTGGCCCACGGTGGATGATGGCCTGCCCCATGGCTTCCAGCCAACCGCGATGGGCTTCACGATATGGGATAGAGGGGTTTCGAAAAAAACCTGCCAGCCCGCACATACCTAGCTCACCCCCTTCTTAGAAGAAGAGTCTGGCTGACCCAGACTTATCAGTTCCACAAACAGGGCTTCATACTCTTGGGCCATGCGCGCGGCAGAAAAACGGTCATCAATCAGGGCTCGCGCATTAACAACCATGTGACGAGCCAGTTCAGGATTTGCGAGGACCTGATGACAACAATCCACCAAGGCATTGACGTCGCCTAAAGGCGTAAGTAAACCGGTCTCGCCGTGTTTCACTAATTGATCCACGCCCGGGATATCATAGGCAACAACTGGCACACCCAAGGCCATGGCTTCCATAATGCACCTAGGAATACCTTCCAAGGAAGAAGTCATGACAAATAGATCGAACCGTGAGAGCAATTCGAGCCGATCAGTGCGAAAGCCAAGGAACTCGATTGCTTCGGAACTAGCCTGGGCAGCAGCCTGGGCTTCCAGCGAGCTACGCTGGCTTCCGTCTCCCAGCAGTTGCAGGGTGAGATTCTGATTTTGCTGATGCAACGAATCAAATGCGCTGATGAGATCTGGCAGGCCTTTGCGGGGAATCATCTGGCCAATGTAGCCGATGGTTTTCTCTGGTCCCGCTTTAGCTAATGAGCCAAGGCCTTTTACGACCGCGTCGACTTCAGTCAAGTCCACGCCGTTACGGACGAAGCGTGTTTTCGCCACAGGCACTCCCATTCGCTCCATGTCGCTCATCAAATCTTCCGAAAGCGGCACTACAGCATCGAAATAGCGCAGAATATGAGTGCCAATTCGAATAAAAGTAGCTAACTTAAACCCCACGTTTCCCGAGAAACCGTGAGGGGTACTAACACAGCGGATGCCTGCTTTCTTTGCCGCTAAAAGGCCGAGAATATCGGATTTGTAGCCATGGGTATGAATGACATCTATCTGACGCTTTCGGATGACGTCCACTAGCTGGCCCACAACCCGCAGATCAAAACGCCCAGCCATATCAAGATAATGGACATCGCCCACATCTCGTGGGTAGACTTCTGCTATGGTCAAATCTTGGTTTTCACTCTCACGCGTAACCGCAAGGTCACAGGTCAAGCTGTGCCGGTCGACGTTATTCGCCAAGGCAAGAACCCAACGTTCAGCGCCGTAAAAACCAGCGGGGGTGATGAACTGCAGTATGTTCAAACGTCGCATCAGCGCTACGCCTCCTTTCTGGCGTTATAGGGTTGAAGATATCTTTGGAAGTTGGCATTTAGCGCACTTGCATCCCGGCACTTCAGCCGACAAACGTTAAGCCCGATGCGAAGCCACACTGCTTAAATCCACCCTAAAAGTGGCGGGAGTGTACCCTTTTTAGTGTGACATCTGCGCACGAACTGATGCGGGACAAATGACATCGAGCGACTAAGCATAAGTAGTCCAACAACGCCGCCAAAAAAATGGAAAAACGAGAACAACAGGCCAAAAGCGGACTTTTTTGGCGCTCTCATCAGGTATTTTCCCGCGTCGATGCAGCACGGGCCACCCATTTTCGTTTCCAGTGTCCTATGCGCCAACGGTACTGAATCTGCAGCTCACCGATCACCGCCTGGTGTACACGATAGTACTGCACCATCCAGGCCGGAGGCTTATAGAAGTCGCTCTGCACTTCGTAACCACAGCGTTCCATGGTCTTTTCACATACAGAATCTATGACTCTGATTTCGTGCGAGTTCAACGTTTTCTGCCACTTTCTTGTTAGTGTAATATCTGGCGCAAGAAAGGTATTTTTGTTTTCTCGATTTTCGGTAACAAACACTTTTTTCCGAGTGTAATCGAGCATGCCCTTATCGAACGGGACCTGCAAGAACTCACAAACGCCTTTCAGTACCTGTTCCGACTCCATAACGAGATCTTCATAACGTATGCGATAAGCCTTACCAGGTAGGTCCGCCTCAAACGACAACTGCTCTTCGACCTCGTTTCGCCAACGCTCAGCACCAGTATAGGCGTTAGTCCCGAGTCCCCACTTATTCTCCATGTAGGAATTTACAACTGCTCTCGCATCACGAGTAATTATAATAAATCGCGCCCCAGGAAGAAACTGCTTCAAGGGCCCAAGATATGCCGTTAATTCCGGATCCTTAAGCCCCCATATGCTTTTCCCTTCAACCTTTAACAGTTCTGCTATTCCCTTTCCAAGCTGGGACTTTACTGCTTGATCGATTCCCGTTTCAATCTCATCTCGAGTTGCTTCAGCTTTAAATACTGACCTGACCGGCACTTCGTTCTTTATGAAAATATCGCGATGAGCACTTAGCATCTGACACAACAAAGTCGTTCCGGAGCGCTGGGTACCAATCAAGAAAATTGGTGAATTCATAAATAACATCCTACTAGGGAAGCATTTCTTAAATAGCCGTCGCCCTATATAATTATTTGAGCATACTGGCAATTTTTAATATGCTATTAATATGAAAAATCTTTATTCACCGTTGATCCAGCCGGATACGTCTATGTCAAATCGATCGCTAAGCCTTGTTAAGTCTTCTTTATAAAACTCTGCTATCGTCTTGCGCTCTTCACTGCTCAGCCTTGGTTTTTCGTGTGGCCTTGACCCTATATTTGCAACGTTTAAAAACTGCTTTTTTAATATATACGGAATACGCTTCTGTTCAACATGTCGCCTGTAAAATCTGAGAACTGAAATTCCAAACAGGGATCGTTCTTGCGTCCCCTCACTTGAATTGAAAACTTTTTCTGGCTTTTTCACCAAAAAATCCGAATCGACATTTAAAAAATCAAAGATCTCACGAATTACAGTTTTTGGGCTTTTTTTCAAAGTATCAAAAGTAATTACCTTTATTTTACTACAATCAAAAAACTCCATATATTGAGTTAGTTGGTAGTAATAGCGACCTTGCCATGCTGTTGACTCATTTTCCAAATTATCAACTAAATCAATGAAGGGTCGCCGTTCAATACCGCGGTGAAGCCTATGCATATAGTGGGAAACGAGCCGCTCAATAGGTTCTCGAACAATATAGATCAGCTTCGCATTCGGATTATATTCCCAAATTCGCCGAGGCGCGTCAGTAAGAAATGGACTAACAGTATAACTCGTTGATGCCTCGCCACATTTTTTACTATTATTTTGACCTTGAAAATGGGATTCATACCACTCGAATCCTTTAACCCAAACATCGGGATTCGAAAAAAAATTAATTTCTTTCACTTCAGAAAAAAATATATCAGGATGTTGGTCTAGATACGAGTACAGACTTGTAGTTCCCGATCTAGCTGCGCCAATTATAAATAAATCAGGTTTCATATATTGTCTCGCTTTGCTGTGCAGTGGCGTGCCATCTCGCTCATTATTCTGATGCTATCTTCCATAATTACTATCGAGTTATTGTAGGATAAATTGGTTTTATAAATTTCAATCCCTCATCGCTCATCGAGCACAACTTCTTTCTCCTTTGTCTGAACCCTCAACCTCTGCAGGTAATGAACATTGATTCCCACAGCCAAAAGCATAATCATCCAGTAAAGGACTTCAGCGCGGAACTGGTTAATGAACGTAGCCGCAGCCATGTAACCAAGCAATGCACATTCCAGCGCCAGAATTTTGAAATAGGAAGTATTTTCATCGATGGACAGCAACCAGAGCTTGGCCTTCCTAGACATCCGATACAGGGACAGCAGCGCCATAATAAAAAGCCCAAGCCCAAGCCAGCCTGTCTCGGTTAGCCCCTGAAACCACATGGAGTGGACGCTTTTGCTGTCGTTATCACCATGGTACTCCGGTGCTAAGTAAAGAGAAGAAACGGCGTTAAAACCCTGAACCCCTAGGCCACCCGGGTTATCACGAGCCACTTCAATGGACGCAATCCAGTAATTAATGCGGCTCGAGCCACTGGTGCTCTCATCCTCAGTATTCTGGAGCGTGCCCATACGCTCCCAGAAGCTGTCATCCGCCACATACAGGCCTCCGCTGATCCCGCAGAGGATAATCAGCACAGCCATGGCCCGCTGCCCTTGCTTTCGGTAACGGGAAAACATCATGTACATTAGGAAAAGCCCGGCGCTAGCGACTACCCCCACAAATGACCCTCGGCTGTTAATTAATACCAGACCGTTGGCTATCAGGGCACCACATAAGACGCACAGAATTTTGACTTTATAGTTGCCCATCCAAGCGTAATACATGAGCAAAACAGCACTGGGCACCAACGCTGCTGCCACGCCATTAGCATCCGGGGAATCAATCAGACCAATGCCTTCCACCCGGTCGCCGGAGTTGCGACCCGTGATGGTTGCCAGGTAGCCAATATAGGTAGCACCGATGAGATAAGACCAAAGCGCACCATCCAGCCGTCGCGGCGTATGCACCAACTTATAAGCCACAAGGATAATAACCACCAATTTGGTCAGATCAAATACAAAACGGTCATGCACTGCTGGGCTTATTGCCCATGATCCCACCATGTAATAAACCGCAAGCAGCGCAAGTAACCACTTGAATACGGGCTGCTGCTTCCAGGGCGCCTGCTCAGTATACTTCCGATACCCAATAGCCAGTGACAAGAGCATCAATAGCGCAGCGAAGAATGAATAGCTGATTCCGGGAATGCCGGAAGACCACCAGCGGTTGTCGGGGTTGAGGAAATACACAATCTGGTAGAGAAAAAACGACGCAGCACTACTCAGGAAGAATGTAGCCGCAATTCCCCCAAGATAAACGGTGATGAAAAGTAATGCGAACTTAGACATCCTCGCCACCACTCCGCGCAACTTCCCAGGCCACCTGAGTTTTACCCCGCAAAGCCCAGTATATTCCCCTGATTGAGTACAGATTGACCATCACAAAATAATAAGGAGTCGAAAGCCAGAATGGCAGCTGGTTTTTATCGACACTACGATGGCCAAAAAGCGCCAACAAAAGCAAAAGCAGCGCGCCGAGCGTGATCAACTGAAACACCGCCAACCCCTTAATCGCAAGTATTGCACTACCCGAGACACCAAACCCCAGAAAAAGCGGTATCAGCCAGCGCAAAAGTTTGTGGGAGACCACTTCCCAAGCAAAAACCCCGGTTTTTCGGGGATTCATAACGGTTTTAACCCGCATCAGTCCCCGAATGCTGCGATTTACTATGCGCTCTTTGCGGGCGATTTCCCGACCAAAGTCCCCGGCGGTTTCCTCAAAACAGCGAGCTTTTGGATCGAAAACTCCACGATAGCCTTTGGCGATGATTTGTAGTGGGTTCACAAAATCGTTGATGTCTTGCGGCTGCAAGGGTTCCCAGAGTTCGGTGCGAATGGCGTAAATAGCGCCGTCGCCGCCGACTACCGAATGCAGTTTTGATTCCATTTCTTTAATGGCCAGCTCGTAGCGCCAATAGAGGTTTTCATTGTTGGCGCTGGCGCCGCTGTCTGCGTCTGTGTAGAGCGCGGCGCCTACGGCGTAGCCGACTTTGGGGTCGTCAAAATTCTCTGCCAGGCGGCTGACGGCGTCCGGGGCGTACATGGCGTTGGCGTCGCTGAATACGGTGATTTGGGTGCGTATCTGTTCCATGGCCAGATTGATGCCCATGGTTTTTCCCAATCGGCCTTCTTGGCGAATGAGTTTGATGCGGGGGTTACCAAGAGCTTCTACTTTTTCGTCGGTGCCATCGTCGGAGCCGTCTGACACGACAACGATGTTCAACTTGTCTGTGGGGTAATCCAGTGCCAGGGCGTTGTTCAGCTTTTCTTCTATTACTACGGCTTCGTTGTAGCAGGAAATGACCAGAGTTACGGTTGGAAAACCGCTGCCTTCAGTGTTGGAGCTTACCGGGGCTGACTTTGGCTGACTATTGCGGGTAAGCAGCCACAAAATAGCCGGGTAGCCAAAATACACGTATACCGGCACCAGCAAACACACAACGGTAATAAACAGAATAATGCTCATAAAGTGATATAACGCCGTAATTTAGGGCCAATCCAGTTGGCGACGGGCAAGGGAAACCGCTGCCAGATGCGTTCGATCAGCGGGCGCAAACGGCTGACAGTCCTGCTTAAACTAGAACGTGAACTTGGGCTTGAGTTTGCACGTTCGTCCGTCTGGCTGTCGTTGCGCCAAATCAAATGGTGGGGCACTGCACCCCACTGCTTTTTAAAACGGAATGTGCCCTCCCCCAATGTGGAGCGGCCAAAATCAAATTGGGTGCAGCCTAGATCATTCACTTTGGCTAGCAGAGTCCAGTATAGGAGCATGTTCGGTGCCAGCTTATTGTATTCTTCAAGGGTAGACGCCCAGGGAATGCACGCTTGTTTGCCCTGCACCAGCACTATGCCGCCACCTACCGGCTGCTCGTCTTTGAACACCAGCCCAACCAGCATTTTGTCGCCGTAGGCCCTACCCAGTTCTTTGAACCAGATCAGGCTGTGTACCGGTGAACCCAGGCGCAGCATGTTTCGCGAAAATACCGCATAAAATGAGGCAATGGCATCGTCGCCCTGGCGTACTTCTGCGGTCAGGCCATTTTTTTCGGCTTTGC
>Ga0307952_1001252_pt1 | contig 12814 bp, 6 predicted proteins | sample OrgLakmetagen376_FD_201821 | JGI IMG/M metagenome (GOLD analysis project Ga0307952, IMG submission 201821) | Saline water microbial communities from Organic Lake, Antarctica - #376 | ecosystem: Environmental > Aquatic > Non-marine Saline and Alkaline > Saline | place: Antarctica: Organic Lake...
AGGGTTAAGCGCCTGATTCAATCGTACGGACGGCACATTGCTATCCCCTGGCGAGATGACGCCGCAGCCGCTCAGCGGGTTATTTTCTGCGTCTATAACGAAAACGAAGAGCGATGGCTCAGAGCGAAGGTAGACGAATTTGAAATAGTCACCCGTCAGTCGGGACACGACTGGGCGTTGTTCGATCTGACCAACAGCTTCGCCGGCTGGCTAGGCACCCAACGGTATGCCAAGAGCTATTTCCAGAAACCGCACCTGTTGGCCACTGTTCTGCCCAAATACCTCGACTACATCGTCAGCGATTTAGAGCGTGTTCTGAAAGAGAAGAATGCAGACAACAACACCGTGGTAGCTGTACAAGGTGTTGGCTCCCTGTTCGGATTTCTCAAGGTCAAAGACGTTGTAGATAAGCTGGCGCCCTTGGTACAGGGGCGGCTGCTAGTTTTGTTCCCCGGCAGTTATGAAAACAACAACTACCGGTTATTGGACGGTTACGACGGGTGGAACTATCTCGCAGTGCCGATAACCGCAGACAAGGATTAAGGAAGAGGCTGTTAATGAAGAATCGTGAGATTTATCAGAAAGATCCGACCACCCGCAAATTGGTTAACGAAGGGGTGGCCACTGTTAACGACGACACCACCAGTCAGGCCCTGACGGTTCTCCGCTATGAGCTGGAAACCTTTGTCTGCGATGGCCAGTACGAAAAGGGCATGTCTCACATTCTGGAAACCTTCCTGAAGAACATCGATCAGGCACAACAGCCAGCAGTATGGGTAAGCGGGTTCTACGGTTCCGGTAAATCCCATTTGGTTAAAATGCTGCGAACTCTGTGGGTCGATAGCCAGTTTGAAGACGGTGCTACTGCCCGGGGCATCGCTAACCTGCCCCAAGGGGTCCGCGACCATTTACAGGAACTAAGTACCCAAGCTAAACGCTATGGAGGCTTGCACGCCGCATCTGGAACCCTCGGTTCTGGCGCCAGCGGCAGCGTGCGGCTGGCGCTGCTGCGCATTCTGTTCAAGTCTGCAGGGCTGCCCGAGCAATATCCGGTCGCCCGCTTCGTGATGTGGCTGAAGCACGAGGGTATTTACGACCAGGTGCGCCAGAGCGTCGAGTCTGCAGGTTACGAGTGGCAGGAAGAGTTGGATAACTTCTACGTGGCTGAAGGCCTGCATGAGGCTTTGGTTCAGGCCAAGCCCGCGCTATTTTCGTCGCCCACATCCTGCGTGGAAACCCTGAATAACCTTCATCCGTTTGTCCAGGACATCTCCAGCGACGATATGCTCAAAGCAATCCGCCAGACACTAACCAAAGACGGTAAATTCCCGCTCACGTTGATCGTTCTAGACGAGGTGCAGCAGTTTATCGGCGAAGACAGTCAGCGTTCCATCGCCGTACAGGAAGCGGTAGAGGCGTGCTGCAAGAACTTTGGCGGCAAATTGCTCTTCATCGGTACCGGCCAAACAGCCGTCGCCGGCACCAGTAACCTGAAGAAACTTGAAGGCCGCTTCACCATCCGCGTTGAGCTGTCCGATGCCGATGTCGATGCGGTTATCCGGCAGGTCATCCTGGCCAAGAAGCCAGAGGCCAAGACACCCATCGAACAAGTCCTGCAAACCAACTTAGGGGAAATCTCCCGACACTTGGCTGGCACAACCATCGGTCATCGCCAGGATGATTTGCAGTATTTCCCCCAAGACTACCCGATTCTACCGGTACGTCGGCGCTTCTGGGAAAACACCCTGAGAATACTGGACCAGACGGGTACTGACAGCCAGTTGCGCAACCAGCTCAGCATGATCCACAAAGTCATTCAGACCAACTTGGATGACCCCCTCGGCCATGTGGTACCGGCGGACTACCTCTACTTCGACTCCGCCGACAAGCTGCTTCAGTCTCGCATTCTGCCCCGCAAGGTGCATGAAAAAACCATGAGCTGGATAAAGGGCTCGGAAGATCAGCGCCTAATGGCTCGTGCCTGTGGCCTGGTTTTCCTGATCAATAAATTGGGCGGACAAAACAACGAAATCGGCATCCGGGCTAACGTGGACTCCCTGGCAGACCTGCTCGTGAAAGACCTTTCCAATGGTAGTAGTAGCTTGCGTAGCAAACTGCCCGGGCTGTTGGACAACTGCGAGCTATTGATGAAAGTGGGTGAGGAATACCGCATCCAGACCGAAGAAAGTGCCGCCTGGACCGACGAATTTCTCAGCCAACGCTCAGCACTCTCTAACGAAGCGCATCGTATTCACGCGGAACGCGATGACCGAATCCGCCGTATGTTCGGCGATGTGGCTCGCAAGCTGTCATTGATGCAAGGTGAAGCCAAAGTTACCCGGGATATTTACCCGGTGTTTGATGCCCAACTGCCGAACGATGCCAGCCAGCGCATCTACGTGTGGATAAGGGATGGCTGGAGTGGTGATGAAAACTCCGTTCGGGCCGATGCCCGGCAGGCAGGCAACCAGTCGCCAACGATCTTTGTGTTTGTCCCCAAGCGTTCCGCAGACGACCTGCGCCACCACCTGATCGACTTCAAAGCGTCCAGTGCCACCCTGGATAAACGCGGCTCTCCTAATACCCCGGAAGGCACCGAAGCCAAAGCTGCCATGGAAACCATCAAACAAACAGCAGAGGGCAAAATCCGCGAGCTACTCAGTGAAGTTTTCTCCGGTGCCCGGGTATTTCAAGGCGGAGGTAACGAAATCCTCGGCAATAACTTGCAGGAGATGGTGCTAGAAGCGGCGAACAATGCCCTGCAGCGCCTGTATCCTAATTTCCATATTGCCGATCATAGTGGCTGGCAAAAGGCCTACGAGAAAGCCCAAAAGGGTGCACCGGATGCCCTTAAAGCTGTGGGTGACGACGGTGATCCCGCAAAGAACCCAGTGTGCAAGACTCTTCTGGGCTTTATTGCTGGCGGCAAAAAAGGGACAGATATTCGCGATAATTTTGAGGGCTCGGGTTATGGGTGGTCGCGCGATGCTGTAGATGGTGGCCTTCAGATACTGCTGGTAGCAGGCGTGATTCGCGCCCAGGATGATCGCGGGCAGGCGGTTGAACCCTCCGCACTAGAACGCAAGAGCATCGGCAAAGCCTTTTTCAAAGTCGAATCGGCCAATGTCACGACACCGCAGCGCATCCAGATCCGCAAACTGCTGCAGAAAGTCGGCGTATCAGCCAAACAGAGTGAAGAGCTGGCCCATGTGCCGCTGTTTCTGCAGAAGGTGTCTGAACTGGCCGACAAAGCCGGTGGCGAAGCGCCCAAGCTGAAACGCCCGGACACCCAGTTTCTGGATGATATTCGGCTGACCACTGGTAACGAACAACTGCTGGCGCTCTATAACCGGCGGGATGAACTAATTCAAAGTATTGAGAGCTGGGAAAGCCTTGCCGAACGGATCCAGCAGCGTTGGCCCAGCTGGACTACCCTCAAGCTCCTCGTAAACCACGCTAATGGCCTGAGTGATGCCGATGTCTACCGTGCCCAAGTGGACACTATCGAACAACAACGGCAACTGCTGGAAGACCCGGACCCGATCACCCCGCTGGCGGCCAGCCTGACCCAAAGCCTGCGGGATGCCCTGAACACACTGAACCAGGACTACCAGGCCCGGCATAAGCAGGGCATGAAGCGCCTGGAGACGGATGCTAACTGGCAGCAGCTGGAACCAGAACAGCGAAATCAGTTGCTCTCCAGGCAGAAATTGACCCTTGCCGACCAACCTAAAGTAGCTGTCCAGTCCACCGATGAGGTGCTGAACACCCTAGACCATTATTCTCTGGCCACGTTCGCCGACCGGGTAGCCGCGCTGCCCAGCCGCTTTGATAACGTGGCGGTATCCGCCGCTGAGCTGTGTGAACCGGAAATCCAGTTTGTATCGGTACCACGACGTACCCTGAAAACCGAGGCAGACATTGATACCTGGGCTGAAGAGGTGAAAGACCAGCTCAAAAACGCACTGGTAAAGGGCCCAGTCTCGGTCAAATAACGGTCAATCAAAGAAAGAACTGTCAAAAAAAGGACCGCCAAAAAGAGGACTGCCAAAGCCATGCGAACCCTCACCAATATTGAGGAACTGCTGCCAGAGCTGGATCACTGCATAGCCGACGATCTGGAGGATCAGGATCTCGACTTCAAACAGTGGGACACCAAAAGCCGTGACAAAGCGGTGAGAATTGTTGTCCAGATGGCCGTATGCATGGCCAACGGCGGTGGTGGCACCGTGGTGTTTGGTGTGGCAGATCGCATACAAGGGCGCAAGAACGCCATTCTGGGAGTGCCACCGGAAATCGACGCGAATATGTTGAAAAAGGCGGTATACGACCAGACCGATCCCAAAGTCATGCCAGTGTTCGAGGAATTGACCGTACCCGAAGGCACAGGCCGCGTTTTGCTGATGCAGATCCACCCCGGCATGCCGCCCTATACCGACACCGCAGGCCGAGGCACCATCCGTGTCAGTAAAGACTGCGTGCCTTTAACCGGCACTGTCCGCCGCAAGATTGGCGTGGAAACCGGTGAAACCGATTACACGGCAGAAGCAGTGGCGCCTATAGATGACGCCTTGCTGTCTGCTACCGCGCTGGAAGCCCTGCGAAATCAGGCCAGCAGAGAACGTGCGCCAGATGACTTGCTAAGACTATCGGATGCCGAACTACTATCCACTCTGGGGCTAATCAAACAGGGCAAGCTGACCCGTGCAGCCATCCTGCTGGCGGGCACTGAAACGGCTATTCGTGAACACCTGCCCGGCCACAACTGGACGTTCCTGCAGATGACGTCCGATACCGACTACGGTATCCGTGAAGATCGCGCCAGCGCTTTGCCTTTGTCCGTTCAACGCATCGAAGAGCTGCTAGTGCCCTTTAACCCCATCACCACCTATAAGCAGGGCATGTTCCACTACGAATACCGAACCTGGCCGGAAATCGCCCTGCGCGAAGCCCTGATGAACGCATTCTGCCATGCCGATCTGCGTATTGCCGGGCCGATAATGGTCAAACTGTATTCAGACCGGCTGGAAATCAGCAATAACGGCGGATTTATCGCCGGCATTACCGCCAACAACATTCTGCACCACCAACCTGCAGCCAGAAACCCTTTATTGGTTGAGGCACTTACCCGCCTGCGCCTGGTTAACCGCAGCAATCTGGGTATTAACCGCATGTTTTCTGCGCTGTTGATGGAAGGTAAAGAGCCACCCCAAATCAGGGAAGTGGGGGATTCCGTGCAGGTGAGCTTTCCCAAACGCGAGTTGAACGCCACCTTCCGCTTATTTGTGGCAGATGAAAGCGAGCGGGGTCGCAACCTTGGGGTGGATGAACTGATGCTACTGCAATACCTACTTCAGCATCCGGAGGTAGACACACACACGGCCGCTACCCTTTGCCAGCGTGGCGAAGCAGAAATGCGCGAAAAGTTATCCACAATGGAGTCGGCTGGATACATCGAACACGGCGGAACCGGGCGGGGAGCTTACTGGTGCATTCAGCCTGAGCTCTATAATCGACTGGCCGAGGATGGCCAGAGCGAGGCTCGTCGTCGCATCGGCTGGGATGCTGCCAAAACACGGGTGCTCAGTATTCTGATGGAACGGGCCAAACGGAACGAGGGCGGGCTAAAAAACGCCGAAGTGCGAAAAATCACAAGATACTCTCGTAACCAAGTAACCACCCTAATGCGAGAGCTGGCTGCCGAAACCGGCCAAGTTAGCCGAACAGGCCACGGCGCGGGCTCCCGCTACTGCTGGGAAGTAAACAGTGGCCAATAGCATCGCTAATGTTATCTTCGCAATTAAAAGTGCAATTACTCATATAATTGCACAAATAATTGCACCGAATGCAATTCGATACCCAATGATCCATTACTATTGGCCCGGAAAATGGCTAAGAACCGTTTTTTGGGCCAGTAGCACAGGAGTTGAAACAGCATGACCCCCCTGGACAAAACCCTCAGAAACCAACTGGAACGCGCCGTTAAAAACGCCCGCGACACCGCTGAAAAAGGTGCTCACGCAGCGCTGGGCCAGCTGGGGGTAGCCGACCCCGCAGCGGCCGCGCACTTGAGTGATGCCGACCGGGAACTGCGCCGCCGCTTGCGTGCCCATGGCCGCCAGTTGGGAGATTCCCTGAATGGGGGCAAAGTTCAGAGCATGGATCGGCTGGTGGAAGAGGTGGCCTACGAGCATTGGCACCGCATGTTGTTTGCCCGCTTCCTGGCCGAAAACGACCTGCTTATGTATCCCGACCCAGACGAGCCGGTAGCCATTACCCTGGAAGAATGCGAAGACCTGGCCGCCGACGAAGGCGCTGCCAACGGCTGGGAACTGGCCGCCCGCTATGCTGCCCAGATGCTACCGCAAATTTTCCGGCTGGATTCCCCAGTGTTCCAGCTAACCCTGCCGCCAGAGCACCAACAAGCCCTGGAGCGGTTGGTCTCTGGTTTGCCGCAGGAAACCTTCACCGCCTCCGACAGCTTAGGCTGGGTGTACCAGTTCTGGCAGGCCAATAACAAAGAGCGCATCAATAAATCGGAAGTGAAAATCGGCGCCCGGGAACTGCCTGCCGTTACCCAGTTGTTCACCGAGCCCTACATGGTCAGCTTTCTGCTCGATAACAGCCTCGGCGCCTGGTGGGCAGCCCGAACGCTTACCGAAGATGACCTGAAAAACGCCCAAAGCGAAGAGGAACTTCGCCAAAAAGCCGCCATTCCCGGCGTACCTCTCGAATATCTACGTTTCGCAAGGATTCCCTCTCCCCTCGCGGGAGAGGGCCAGGGAGAGGGGGAAGAAATCTGGACCCCAGCCTCTGGCACCTTCGATGCCTGGCCAGAAAACCTGGCAGAACTGAAAACCCTGGACCCCTGCTGTGGCTCCGGCCACTTCCTAGTGGCCGCATTCCTAATGCTAGTACCCATGCGGATGGAGCGTGATGACTTGTCCGCTCGGGACGCAGTGGATGCGGTGTTGCAAGAGAACATTCACGGCCTGGAGCTGGACCAGCGTTGTGTGGAACTGGCCGCGTTTGCTCTTGCATTGACCGCCTGGAACTACCCGGGTGCTGGCGGTTACCGCCCCCTGCCGGAGTTGCACCTGGCCTGTACCGGCCTGTCCGTTAGTGTTGCCAAGGAAGAATGGAAGCAGCTTGGCCTTGGCAAGCATAACCTCACCATTGCGCTGGATTGGATGCACGATACATTCAAGGACGCACCGGTGCTGGGCAGCCTGCTTAACCCTGCCAAGTCTGATGCCGCCAAACTGGTGAAGTGGGATGAATTGTCCGCCACCCTGAATCAGGCGCTTGAAACAGAGAAATCAAAACAGGACGAAAGCCAGCAGGAAGCTGCAGTGGTGGCTCAGGGGCTGGCCAAGGCAGCTACGCTGTTGTCGGGGCAATATCAGTGGGTCATAACTAATGTGCCTTATCTGTCGAGAGGCAAACAAAGCGAAAAGTTGCGAAATTACTGCGAGCAACACTACCCGGAAGCCAAGAACGATCTAGCCACCGTCTTCCTCGATCGCTGCCTGGAGCTGTGTACTTTGGGTGGTACATCTAGCGTTGTGCTACCCCAAAACTGGCTGTTCCTGAGCAGTTACAAGAAATTCCGCGAGAAGCTACTGAACAACGACACTTGGCATTTGATTGCCCGGTTGGGCGAGGGTGGCTTTGATTCATCAGCCGCCGCCGGAGCATTTGTTGCAATGATTAGCCTTAGCCGAGGCAATCACGCTCAGACATCCGGCGGGTTGTTTGGTGAGGCGGAACAGACCAATCGGCTACGTGGTGTGGATGTTTCCGAGCCACGCACGGCGGCGGAAAAAGCTGCACAGTTGCTGAAAAGCAAAATTAAGACTGTATCTCAGGCAAAGCAGTTGAAGAACCCGGATGCTAGGGTGGCTTTGGAAGAGGCAGAAGATATAGAGATATTGGCTACTATTGCGACGGGTATTAAAGGGATAACAACAAATGATGACCCATTGTTTGTACAGAAGATATGGGAGCAGCCATGGTGGTCAGATGATTGGGAATATTTTCAGACAACTGTTCGTGGAAATGTTTTTTATGGAGGAATGGATCAAGTTTTCTTCTACGAAAATGGCTCAGGAAAAATGCGAGCACTTTCTGCTGCGCAAGACCGAGACCGTAGAAGAGATCGACAAGGTCGAAATGCTTGGGGAAAAAAGGGGGTTGCAGTCAGTTGTATGCGTGTATTACCCGTCTCTCTATATGGCGCAACCAAATTTGACACGAATGTCGCCACGATTATACCCCATGAACCCAGCCAACTCCCTGCCGTTTGGTGCTTCTGCTCCTCGGGTGAATACAATGAAGCAGTGCGGCGAATTGACCAAAAGCTGAATGTCACTAATGCCACTCTGGTCAAAATCCCTTTCGACCTTGACCGCTGGACCAAAGTCGCAGAAGAAAAATACCCCAACGGATTGCCTAAACCATACTCTGACGACCCAACCCAATGGATTTTCCACGGACACCCCTGCGGTTCGGTTGTTTGGGATAAGCAGCGAAAATGGACAACCGAAGGCCCACTACGTACGGATGATAACGTGCTGCAAGTCGCCTTAGTCCGGCTACTCGGCTACCGCTGGCCAGCTGAACTGGATGGGGCAATGGAACTGGCCGACGAGCAGCGTGCATGGGTAAAGCGTTGCGAGGCCCTACTGCCGTTCGCCGATGACGACGGAATTGTCTGCATTCCTCCGGTGCGCGGTGAAGCGTCAGCAGCCGACCGTCTACTCAACCTGCTGGCTGCCGCCTTCGGCGAGGCTTGGTCAACCAATGTATTGACCGAACTCCTCAAACAGGCCGACCACGCCGGTAAAACCTTGGAAACCTGGCTACGCGACAAGTTCTTCACCCAGCACTGCAAGCTATTCCAGCACCACCCCTTCGTCTGGCAAATCTGGGACGGCTTGCCAGACGGCTTCTCGGCCTTGGTGAACTATCACAAGCTGGATCGCAAGAATCTGGAAACTCTGATCTACACCTACCTGGGTGACTGGATCAGCCGCCAAAAGCAGGATATGAACAACGGCATCGACGGCGCCGAAGAACGCCTCGCCGCCGCCGGCGCCCTCAAGAATAAGCTGGAGCAGATCCTCGAAGGCGAAGCCCTTTACGACATCTTCGTGCGCTGGAAGCCCATTGAACGACAACCCATCGGCTGGGAACCAGACCTCAACGACGGCGTGCGCCTCAACATTCGCCCATTCATAACGGTAGGTGATATCAAAAAGAAAGGCGCCGGAATACTACGCGACAAGCCCAACGTCAAATGGACCAAAGACCGCGGCAAGGATGTGGAGTCAGCACCTTGGTTTCACACATTTGGCGGTGAGCGGATTAATGACCACCATTTGAAGCTATCAGAAAAATTGATTGCACGGGAGAAGCAGAATGACTGAAGATTCTCGGGTGTTAGTAAACGAGAGCGAAGCTCCTCTCGACGGCGAAGATACTAGCGATGATGAGATAAGAATTACCACTCCATTCGATCCAAGTAAAATTCGAGTGGAGACAAAAAACACACAAATGGATGCATTAATAAAAAGAATTATACGAAATGAAATTGATCTGGCACCAAGCTTCCAGCGCTTGGGAGGAATTTGGAATGATGTTGCTCAAAGTCGTTTGATCGAATCTATGCTAATAAAAATTCCATTGCCAGCGTTCTATATGGATGCCAGTGACGATGATCTATGGCTCGTTGTGGACGGCTTGCAGCGCCTGACTACAATAAAAAGATTCGTCGTTGAGGAATCTTTTTCACTGACAGGCATGGAGTTTCTTAGTGACTATGATGGTAAGCGATTTAGTCAGTTGCCCCGTGGTTTCCAGAGAAGAATAGAAGAAACAGATATAGTTCTATACCTAATCCAACCTGGAACACCTGATAATGTGAAATTTGACATATTTCGGAGAATAAATACTGGCGGTGAACCTCTCAGTGCGCAAGAGATACGCCATGCTCTCAATCAGGGTAAAGTAACTGAATTCTTAAAAAATCTCGCCGATTCAAAAGAGTTTTTAGAAGCAACTGATAACGGAGTCTCATCTAGACGAATGGATGATAGAGAGTGCGTACTACGTTTCTTGTCTTTTACGATTTTTGAACCTGAAAAATATGAAAGTGGCAACTTCGACGGGTTTTTGAATCAGGCCATGGCTAAGTTGAACAAGATGGGTGAGGAAGAACTTTTTTATTACAGTACAATATTTCTAAGCTCGATGACGCGAGCAGAAGCTATCTTTGGTAAAAACTCATTTCGAAAAACATATAAAAACCAAAGCAGTCGATTTCCTATCAACAAAGCGCTGTTTGAGTCCTGGAGCTATCATTTAGCTCGTGTTGATAAAGAGCACTGGAAAATTTTAGAACAAAGGTCTGATACTCTTTGTGAGAAGTTCATAAGCCTGATGAATTCGGATAAAGAATTCGAGGCGTCAGTATCCCAGGGAACAGGGTCAGTCCGAAAGGTTAGATATCGGTTTGCCAAAATTTCTGAGTTAATATCGGAGACCCTGAGATGATTGATGCTGTTGCAATCAAGAACTTTAAATGTTTTGAGAATGAACTTATTCCGCTAAAACCGTTGACTGTATTGTCGGGCATTAATGGAGCGGGTAAAAGCTCATTCATGCAATCGCTGCTATTGTTGAGGCAGTCCGTCTTAGAGTCATATAAAGAAGTGGAGATAAGACTAAATGGTTCTCTTGTCAGCCTTGGTTACTCAGACGACGTTCTATATGAGAACGCTAAAAGCAATGAAGCTATCGAATTAGGGATAGTCGCGCAGGAAAACCAGCAAATATTTTCATTCGATTATGAAAAAGGCCAGCAGACTCTAAAATGTAAAGATCCAAAAAATTCGAAATCCTATTCTGGTCCCCTCTTCGAAAACAACTTTTTTTATTTAAACGCTGAACGAATTGGCCCTCGCGCCTCATTTGCATCAAATGAGGCGATTAATGGTCGTATCAATGTCATTGGTAACGCTGGAGAGTATTGTGCCTGGTTGCTGGCTAAGAATGAGAGGAGGCCAATAGGCATTGAGGCCCTTATGCACTACAGCGAATCGATAAACGAGCTTCGCAATCAAGTTGAGGCTTGGTTGTCGGAGATAGGGCAGACTGCGAGAATTCATCTTGATGAGCACCCGTCAATGGATCGAGTGAGCATGCAGTTCTCATTTCTTCGGGATGGACTTCCAAGTAACAATTATCGCCCAACCAACGTTGGCTTTGGATTAACATACGCCTTACCAATATTCGTTTCAGCTTTGCTTTCTAGGCCTGGAGGCATGCTGTGCATTGAGAACCCTGAGGCACATCTTCACCCTAGGGCTCAATCTGCAATGGGAAGATTTTTAGCGCTTGTTGCGAAGAGTGGCGTTCAGGTTATTGTGGAAACTCATAGTGATCACTTGTTGAATGGCATTCGCATTGCGACAAAGCAAAGTATGATTGATCCATCTAACGTTGCTTTGCACTTTTTTCACAGAAAGGAGGGGGCACAGTCGACCAGCTTCGTTACCCCTCAACTAGATTACAACGGCCGACTAGATGGGTGGCCAGAAGGATTTTTTGATGAATGGGAAAACGGCTTGACTGAGCTTCTGTAGGGGCGATCATGGATCAGATATTCAACGAGTTATCAGCGAGTTGCTGTTATGTCGATACATATTCTGCTAACGCAGGTATGGAATCTTTGATTAATATATCAATAGAGCTATCACGTATAGGGTTCTCCACTAAATTACGCACCGTCGAGAGTTTCCACCAATTGTTGCTTTCCCCACAATATACTATCCAGAGTTGGGTAACGGATAGAAAGATAGGTGCTAATCGAGATCTCCAGAGATGGTTGCTAACAGCTGCGACACAAGCCCCATATGTAGAAAACCTATTAGCGGAGAAGCAATTCGATAAACTCCTAGAATTTAAATACAAAGAAGATCTCTGTTATGGCTTCGGTTTGGCATATTTGAGTGGCTGTGGAGCGCTATCATTAAATGGGGACCCACGTTTTACTCAGCCTGAAGTTGAGATTTCTTTATTAGAGATCGATGAAAATTGTGATGAAAAAAATTCGATCACTATCAGTTCGATATACTCCGCAGCACAATTGAAAGATATTAAGACGGCCCTCGCTAAAAAGAAAATAGGGGGCATCAAGAACGGTGATTTACTTTTGCAGCAGATGCCCAAGATATTTCCTAATTTGAAAGTAGGCGATAAAGCAGAAGGCCAAATTCAGTCATTAAATGGAAGTGAGCAATATTTTTCTGATATTTTACAGCACCTTGAAGTTCTAAATAGGACGATGGCTGAATGGAATGGTGGAAGGTTTGATCCGCAAGGGATTGAATGGTCACCCGAATCAGAATCTACGCTCAACCAGTTTTCAGAATACAGAACGTTTTGTTGTAAGGACAACGAAACTCGAATCTTCTCATCACACAGCAAGATTCGCGGGGCGAATCAACGTATCCATTTCTATCCGATCACTGAGCAGAAACTCGTTCATATTGGTTATGTTGGGAAACACCTTCCAACAAACAAGCACAGGACTTGAGCGTGAAGTTTTCTTACTATCTTATAAATTCGGTTCGTAAGGCGGCCACCTTCAACCCAGACATCCAAGTTGCTCCAGCCTGTATTTTATGGCCAGACCGCGACCACCAATGGGAAGCGGTCATTCCCGTTTTGCAGGCTGAAATGCCAGAACTGATGGTGTTAGGTGACTGCGCACCGGAAAAGCGCACAGGCCCTGCTATTTGGCTACGTTACG
>Ga0307952_1001260_pt1 | contig 12752 bp, 10 predicted proteins | sample OrgLakmetagen376_FD_201821 | JGI IMG/M metagenome (GOLD analysis project Ga0307952, IMG submission 201821) | Saline water microbial communities from Organic Lake, Antarctica - #376 | ecosystem: Environmental > Aquatic > Non-marine Saline and Alkaline > Saline | place: Antarctica: Organic Lake...
TCCGTTACCCCCTTTGTAAACATACGCCTTCTTCAATATAGAACCATCATTACAACAAATAGCAACCTACTTGGTAGACAAAAGAAATTGGTGCAACATGTATGTCAAAACACCACGCCGTCACAACAAAGCTGTTTGCAATAGTGAGGTCACACCGACTGCTCTGTTGCAGCTCATAAGATTAAGGAGATGACTGTATCACAATTTATCGCTGCTACCAATTGCATATGAAAAACACACATATAACCGACCTTACCGCGGACGTAAATCCCACAAAAGAAAACGCGCCTGCTAGAAAGCCACTGTTGATTTGAACATGATGGCCAGCCATATGCTTATGCACAAAAATTCTTGCAACCAAGCTGGTAATTATGCTTGCCAATCTAAAAAGGGCACTGGCAAAGCTTGCCATCATTTAAAAGAGACGCACAGAAAAGGAACATGCATACAGAAAAGGAACATGCATACATACCAAGCTATATATATATCAGTCAGATTTGGAAGGACAGGCCACCCTGTGCCTCTTCTGTGCTATTTGGCTATTTGCCGTGGCCGCTTGATGCACTACCTATGTAAGTTTCCTCCACTCTTCGGCTACGGTTTCAACGATCATTAAAAAACTTCCTTATTGGCTGGACAAGCTGCTGATGCACATGTTAGACAACACAAGCCGGAATTGCATGAAATACCATGAAAAGCTTCCCAACTGCCACCAGGAGATTTACCTGATTGCAACCATGAAAATATACCTGGTCGCCACCATAAAAACCAATCGATTTGGCGCTAAGATTAAGCCACCGTGACTCTCGCCCTGATCGCCACCATGAAATTGTACCTAGCGGCAGAGTACTGCAGTATTACTGCTCCGTACAGGAGGTTGTTGAGGTGAGGCGGGGCCCGGGGATGAGGTGGAAGGGAGGGAGGTAGGTTTTCCAGTCCACAGGTTTGGAAGGCTTTGTTGCTGCTGCATCTGAGGCTGTGGCTGCTGTGGCTGTTGAGAAAAGTTGCTTGGCGCCTCAAATCTGGCCTGCGTGTTGTGTATGCGATATGCAGTGTGACAGGCGATACCTGACGTGTGAGCACAGCACGGATGTTGCGACCATCGTTCTTGGTGGGGTAAGAGAGTGGATGCCTTCCGAACAATAATTCCTTACAGCACATGATCACTTGCACATCACAGCAAGCCTTTGTGCCTCAGACTTATTGAGGATCTCCTTATTAGGGAATGGCAATGAAAATCTCCAGGATGACATGCAGACGTGAATGGCATCAGGCTCACACATGCACATTATTCTGCGAGTCGTCATGAGATTGATTTTCATTTTCAGTAACATGATTTCCTCCCTTCAGCACAACACAAACTAACCTCGCTGTTCACAGGCAAATCACTTTGAGCATCCACGCTGAGCAAGGGCATTTTCATCACGTTCTTGCCGTTAGATGACTTTGACTTCCTGAGCGTCTTTGCCTGCAGAAGTGCGCGTTGAGACAGTAACATCGTGTACCGTGCAGGAATTATATGGGTCTTGAAATGTAGTTGTCCATCAAGAGCAAATCTAACAGAGCTAGGATGCTTTGGATGCATTGTGTCGACAAATGCCAGCTCGTGGGACAGCACTGCAGGCAGGATCTAGGCGGCCAGCAAACAGTTCGCTGATCAATGTGATTGGGGATTCCATGGGCGTGCTGACGAGTGTCATGTTCAAGGCAAAATACCATGGTAAACTTTGGCTCATGTCTTGCAGAGGTAACAGGACACAAACTGACTGCCGCGCTCATCACATCGCTGCTGCGGATCATGTTTGCATACTCACCGCATCAGCAGCCTCAGAGCCCTCCTCTGTCTGCCTTTGCTCGCCCTGCGGAAATTATGAATTTGTGATGAAGAGGCATACGTGAAGAGGCGCAGGCATCAGTTAGGATTGATCAAACTAGTTGTCCTAGCTCTCATTGCCTAGGAAGGGAGGAGAGAGGGAGGGGGAGAAATAGCACACAGACACAAATAAGGGGGTGAGCGGTTAGCCCAAGCAAGGCTATGATGAGGAGACTCACCGAGAAAGAGAACCACGTCTTCGCTTTAGACAACAGCTTGGCCATCGTACTGCTCCTTCCTCGCGACTAGAGCGTTATATTGTAAAAAGGCGCCGTAAGGAAAAAGGCGCGTGCCTTGCACACGTACGTGCAATGTCACAGCGTGGTTCTAAATATATGAAATTATATTAACTGAATATAAAAGCACAAGTAGAACCCGAGGGAAGGAGGACGATGTCTAGAAAGTACAACTGAAGACAAAATCATTGGTGTAGAAGCTTGCCAAGCAGTGTAGGATGGAGCTCCAGCAGAGAGGGAGCCCTTGTCCTTCAACTGGGATCAGCGCAACCCTGTGGGAAAGTGCAAAGCCCTCTCGGCTTGCCTCCTGCTTTTGCCCTTTTGTCCGTAGCATAGGCACTGGGAACCTGCCCATCCCAGCATTCCAGCACTATGTGGCGCAGGTGTGAGGTCGTAAAGAAACACGTGTTCTCAGGCTTGCTACATTTGCTACATACCAACACAGAGAACAAACCAACACGTGTGATCAGGCTTGCTACATTTGCATGCAGAAATGGAATTGTGAAATGTGTGAGTTCTTGCCCTACCTGTTTCCGGTCAGCGTACAATGCTTTGCATGCGCCAGCTCAGTTCCTGATTGATGTGCAAAACCAAACGGGGCTGGCTTGTCCGTGTTCACTCACGAGCAGTTCGTGATGTACAATGATTCCCATATGCGTGCCCTGTCCTCACGGCAACCAATGCTGAGTCGTGCGATGTACGTGGTGTCATAGTGTGTGATTAGTCATGCAAGCCTTTCACTCCAGCGGTGCTGCACACAGAAATCCTCAGCTTGAAATGCATGCCGCTGTTGCTCGTATTGCGGAAAAACTGTTTACCTAAGAAAGGTTAAACCATCTCCCCAGAGCGGTAGAAGGTCGCTGTATCTCGTATTGTGGAACAACTGTTTACCCAAGAAAGGTTTAACCATCTCCCCAGAGCGGTAGAAGGTTGGGCAAGGTTGAGGTGCAGGCGATTTACAGTTGTAGCTAATTGCCTTTAGCTTGTCTCAAAACTACTCTGATCGACAGTGCATTGAAATACAATTCCACACAGGATGCTTCCTTCTTACAGTCTTTTGGAAAGGCATACCAAATTGCAATTGACAAGGTGACGCTGCTGAGTACTTGTCCGAGCGGCGATTCTGTTCGGCTCCGCCTCGTCCGTTTGCTGCAAGGCGTGCAGGAGGAGCTACAGCTTCACGGCAGCTACGTGCGTAACTAGTACTGTAGCCAACACCCAGTCAAGGGTTGGGTCGACTACCTGTCTGTAATTTCCCCAGGCATAGTAGAATCTTAGCGCAGCTCCCGAATAAATTACTTTTCTGCTCATTCATGTAGTGTCAATGTCCACAGGCTTCTTCTTTGGGGCACTTGGACTCCAAAGCAAAGTACAAAATATACCATACAAATGGCATTGAGGTTCACGGATCTCTGGGCTATCAATTCTGTGCTCTAAACCACACATGTTCTCTGCAATAAAATACTCCCAAAATTCAGGCTGCCAAGTGGGGGATTGACCTGCGCGATGATTGCGTCCCAAGCCCGGCCACAAATGCTTACACAGGTATGCACGGTTGAAGTGTGGGCAATGGATGCTTGGGTCAGGCGTGAGAAGTAGCACGTGAAGATGTGCAGCATGTAAAATTCCGTTCACCGGTGCCTTGACAGTGTGAGTTGGAAAAGAAAATACATGAGGCAGGCTGAAAACCACTTCCAAAAAGTAGGAAACAAAAAGGGAAAGCTTCAAAGAAACTGTAATAATTCAGGAACAAGATCCAGTTGCGTGCCAAATACCGAGGATATTTCCCTTAAAAAAGGAATTCAGGACGGGCCAGCAGGGTTGCAGGCTTGGCCTGAGACAATGCCTGATGAGAGATGGGTTTGGGCTGCTTCTTTTCTTGTGTTTACAAACCTATAGAGTGTGGTTCTCTAAACTCTCTGAATCATAAAAGTGAAATAGCTGGATTTGAATTCGGCAAACAGAACATCCACAATCCTTACCCCGGTCATTCATTACTATCTTCCGACTATTGTACGCCTGTTTGCAGACTTTCTGATGGATGTAGCGCACAGGAAAGACACTGGCATCCCAGACATCCTTGCAGGTAAGGGTATTGATAGCACGATAGCATTATGCAGGAGCGTGCTCTTTCATATTGATGTAGGCATGCAAGGTGTAACAGACAAGTTATGATGGTAAGTCGCAAGTGACAAGCTACACTAAGTTGTGGAGGTAGTCTACATCACAAGTGTTTTCATGCCTTCAAGTCCGTTTCTTGCGTCATCTCTTGACGATGCCCTAGGGCAGTGGTGCTCACGATGAAAAGCAACAAAGGCAGGCTTAGCTCTTCTGGTTCTAGCCTAGGCTTAAATACCTAACACAAGTGGACGATTGACTTTGTGGTTTATGGTTTATGGACAAAATCACAATAGAGCAGCTTATGTTGTCTTGCTCTTGTTTCTTGCAGCAATGACGCCTTGCTCACGACTCTATGGGTGGCTTGGTTGCACACTGAAAGATGCTTTTCCTGGTGGGTGTTGGGTCCCGTGCTTCTCTGAATTGCAGCTCAGTATGGTACGCAAGTAATCAGTCCTTCAACAAGCAATCAGTCCTTCACAGTGTACATATACAACTCTGAGCAACCATATACACAAGGTTGAACACTACAAAGCAGAGCAGGGATGCAAATGGCAAATAGATTATACAACCTTGCACTTGCAGATGTCGCGTAGCCTCCTTTGATGTGGCTTCCTCCTTTTGCCTTGCTAGAACACCCTTGTTAAATTTGATGCATTTTATGTTGATCTCTGCTGTGCGCTTATGCAAAACACGACAAGAGGAACAGATTTGGCCTATGTTGAGCTGAATGTACGTAGCTGCCAGTATACACCCACGCGCTCACGCACATGTTCATGCACATATTACATATACCTACACGCCTGTGAAGCTCAGGCACACACAGGTACAGCGAGTGGATCGACACCTATAGCAGTCCTGAGTACTGTATGCTGCCTGCAATTAAAGGTAAGTATAAAGTATGAGTTGCTGCACTAGCAGATCATTGTGGTATGTCATCAGAACAACACAAGACAGCTGCTAGCATGTCCTGGAGTTGGTGCTTGCGCAATGATGTGCAATGAGTGTAGCGCATTGTAATGATGTGCATGGAGTGTAGTGCATTGTTATGCACACGCAACACAGACAACAGCATAGCTGCTGGAGGATACACACTTGTGCAATAAGCACAGCGCATCCTTGTGTGCATGCAGAGCTACTCCTGCATGAGCTGACCTCCACCAACCCACCTCCTCCTGGTGCGTTCGGTTCAACAACTGACATGCAAAAAGCGTGGTTAGCCCGGCTGCAGCCACTCTATAGCCAGGCAATGGAGCTCGAGCTGAAGTTCTTCAACGCCCAGCCTGGCTGCCAAGAGCTCCCCAAAGTCAGGGTGGGTAAGTCGATGGTGAAATTTGAGAATGCTTTTATAATTTCTTTGGGGGGGTTGTTTGGCTGCTCCCTGCTTACAACAAATTCAACATGGAGTGAAGGTCACACACAAAAGGGAACAAACAGCAATTATTACACCTGTTCCCAGCGAGCATTCTTGACGTGAAGGTTGGCAATCAAGCCAAGCGAGGCAATTGGGGGGTGCAACAGGTAAAGGTGATTGTCAAGGTTTGTGGGTGGGTTCCAAAAGGGTTGTCCCACATTAAGGGTTGCGGGTGGGTGCTGGATGGTTGCCACATTAAGGGTTGTCCCACATTAAGGGTCGCAGATGGGTGCTGAATGGTTGCCACAGCCACCCGCAAGGCTGGAGTGAGTATAAGTATGCATTCATTTGCCTGCATTGACAAGTACTGCTATGTGCAGCCACCCACTGCCAAGTCACGACTTGCGTGAGGGAGCCACACTCACACACACTCACACACCCACACACTCACACACACAGAACAACAGCTTGTAGCCAAACAGCATCTGCTTACATGCTTCTTACTCTAGCTTCCTCCTGCAATTGGTTTTCATTGGTGTATATCATTGCTTGCAGTCCCTCAGCATTGGCTTTAATCAGACCTGCATCGAAGGGGACACGTGCAGCACATCTTTTTGTGCGGTAGCTGCACCACGAGAGTTACGAGCCACAAGCCCTAAAGAGGGACGAGCCATGAGAGGACAGGTGTGTCTGAATAAATGAATGAAAATAAGTTCAGGTGTAAGGTGCTTAAATGCGATCACACAAATAGAGCAGGCACAGTCAATTATGGGTCAAAACTAACACGTTCAAGCCTTCTGTATAAAGTCTGCAACAAATGTATGAAATTTTACCAAGACCGACTTCAAATCAACTCTGTAATAACTTGAAAGAAGGCACAGGCACTGTGAGGGATCTGACAAGGAACACAGTTTTCATCCGACAAGGAATACAATTTATTAATAAGCAGCTCGTATCTGGTCGGATAGTTGAGTTGCATAAGAAAATGCGAGTACAACAGCAAGGGAAACAAATGTGTGGGAGATCATTTTATGCAATGCACGATAGAAATGGCGTAATAAATTTGCAGAGGGGGTCAACGGAGGAGATGCCTGAAAATGTGCCTTTTTGCATTCAGAAGGCAGCCACTCACAGCCACTTCATCCGATCGACACCATTTTAGTACCAAAGTGTAGTTGGCATTGAGAGCTACTCGAGCGTGTGCCCAGTTTTATGTGGGTCGCCATGCGTGTTGAGATAGACTGGATTAAGCACATATGGTGCATGTAAATCTTCATGTGGTCCTCCATGGAAAAATGGCTCAAATCCTCATAAAACACCAACCACTCAGCCGTTCTCTTTCATTTTTGTTGCAATGTTCTTTTCTAATAAGGATTTTATACCATTAAAATTATACCAGACTGGTGATCTGGTATGAAGAAGTTGTGGTAAAAGTTGGGTTCACGCCACAGCAAACTGAGTATATGCGCCCCAAACGCTTAGCTCCAGATTTTACACCCAATGACATTCATGTTATGCAGAAATTGAAGCTAAGCAATTGGGGCACACATGAGCCAAAGAGCATATAAAAAATTGCCAATTTCGGGCCTCCGTGGTCCCCCTCTGATATATTTGCAGTCATCTGATGGTTAACAAAAAAGCTGGCCATCATGTGAACTTTTTTGCATCCACATGCGTGCCAGTAATAAGTAAGTAAGATTCATGTGACACTTTTGTCTACTCTATTCCTTGTCTGGGATGCAGGGCCCTAAATAGCTCAAGCATTGGTTATCTGAGTCTCTTCCTCATAACTACATCATACATCATACATCAGAACGTATAGTGTGGGTCTCCTCCTAGATCCACACTGACTCATTTTAACGCAAAGCGCCTGCTTATGCTTTTGTCTCTGGTTACTTTACACCACACTGCACACATCCTTTGTCTACAACCACACAATGCCACACCACACTCATAAAAACTTTTCACAACACGCGCAGATGGACGCCGCTTTTTCTCGTCTCACAGCCAAATACACATCACAGCAGAAAGAGCTGCTGCAGGCCCTGCTGAGCCACCCTCTGCCAAGCATCGTACATGCTCAGGATAGGCCCACCAGCTGCAGCCACGGCAGAGAAAGTGGGGTCAGCAGCGGTAAAGACGGTTTGAGAAGCAGGGGAAGCAGCAATAACAGCAGTGGTAGTGACAGAGTCAGCAGAAGTATTAACAGCAGCAGTAGCAGCGAAAGAAGGGGGATAAACGAGGAAGGCCGCAGGCCAGATGGTGATGGAGGGGACATCCAAGATGATCTGGGACTGGGTGCACCTGCTGCTTTTGACCCTGCAGAGCTGGAGCGCTTTTTGAATCGGCTTAGTGACATTGACGTAGCTGCAAATGGCCTATTGGAGGAGGCAGGGGTGCTGAAAGGTAATAGGGCTTGAGGTGGTGGCTTCCACAGGAGGTGCACACTCTTCTTTTGGCAGCTTGGCGGCATTGTTCAATTTTATAGGAAGGCGCATCTACAACATGGTTGCACGCATCTGAACTTTTTACAAACAATTTAGGACGGCTGCTAGATGAGGGTGCTTTTGCATTTTTTTTTTTTGTTAATAGCCAAGCCATCTTGGTGTCTCTGTATAAGCTTCATCAGATCCCAGCGGGTTTCCTCTCTTTGGTGAGAGTGCTTGTTTTTCCTAAATGCACGATGCTCATGATCTGCATAGCCTTATATACTTTCTTTTCCAGTGCATGCATGCATGAACAGCTAACACTGCTGCACTTGCATTGACTCAATTACCATGAGCGTAATGATTGTGCTTCTTATCGGTCCTCCATCACAGCAGGCCCGCCCTTTCATATTTGTGTGACAGACCCTGGGCAGTGTGGGTGTTAGAAACTGCACGAGCCACCAGCTGTCACAAGTATGTCAGCTTCCGCTGGATAATGTCCTGGCTACAGGTGTCAGGGGTCCTAGTTTCACCACAATGTGTGGTGCATGACTCATGGCTCCGCTCCTGCTATGTGCTGTTCACAAGTAACTGGAAACTATCACGTAAGTACTTGATGGCTCGTCCCACTCTTCATTTCCCCAGGCATCTCATTTGAGGAGCTGAGCAGAGCCGGTAAAACTGTACCTTTGAGGGAGGGCAGTTTGCAGACCCTGCAGCATACCCGGTAGGGTGACAGGCACAAAGCTTCTTGGTCCTGGGTACTGTTGCAAGACGCACACCAATCCCAGGTTTTCCCCCCCGCACCTATCCAGTGTCCCCTTGTGCATGCTGCATCAAACCTGTGTCGCTCTTTTTAAATTGAGTTTTCCGCACTCGGATGGTAATATGCCACCAATCAAGAGCCTGCTTGTCCGGAACATGGTGTGTCAAGGGTCAAGGCCCTGCCCATATCTTTGCTCGTCATATAACACTCCCATTGTTTAAAAAGACCAATCCCGTGCTCACATCATGTCATACCCCACAGGGATTTGAATGTGCCCGTGCACATTGTGTCAGCATGCTGGTCATCCGCTCTTGTCGCAGCGGCTCTAGGACTAGAAACACAGCCTGCAGCACACCAGCAACCATTCCAGCAGCAGCAACCATTCCAACAGCATCAACCATTCCAACAGCAGCAACCATTCCAGCAGCAGCAACCATTCCAACTGCAGCAACCATTCCAACACCAGCAACCATTCCAGCAGCAGCAACAAGAAAGTGAGCCACGAGGGCAAGAGCGAGAGCAGCAGCATCAGCTGCAGCAACAGCCGCCGCCGTTGCTGACATGTCTGCAAGGCGGCGTCACCATATTTGCACATGAGCTGGAAATGGGATGTGACGGGCGTAGCACCGGGCGCCTACACCAGCGCGTGCAGTGTGCGCACGACAAGGCCTGTGTTGTTGAGCACTTGGTTGTGAAGCGGCAGCAAGGGGGTGTCGAGCAGCAAGGTTTGTCTATTTGTATGTGTTTATGGGTATTGGGTTGTGCCCTTGGCCTGCAAAATGTTAATTGGCAGCGACAGTAAAGGGGGAGCGAACAAGAGGTAACGAATGTGTTAAAACCAGCGTATGCAGAGTGTGCGTGATACATAGATGTGTAGAGGGCCATTGCGATAGGTATTGCTTAAATTGTTCATGCAAGCACACACACTTTCTCCCTGAACCCTATCAAGAAGATAGCCAAAACATAGTCGTGACCCCTATGAGTGCACCCCTGTACCCTTGACTGGTCCATTCAATAATATCATGCATCTGCCTCTCATGCAGATGGCATGACAGTGTATGTCGGCGACTCTGTGTCCGATCTCAGCAGCTTGCTGCGTGCAGACTGTGGAATTGTGATGGGCAAGTGCGACACTCTTTGCAGGTAGGTACTTCAGAAGAAAAAAATTTAAAACTGAGATGAATCAGATTCATGCATGAGTCAATTATTTGCTCTGGTACACAATTATTATTGAGCCTGAAGTTTAGTTAAGAGAGCATTACAGTGTTCTATACTGAGGGGGTGCTTATCGTACCTCAACGTTTGTTTTGGCCCGGGAAGCGACATTCACCGCCTTTCCACCCATGCTTTCGCTCTCTCAAGACTCTGTTACACACTTTGTCCCTCTAGGGTTTAGGGTTTAGGACTCTGTTACACTCTTTGTCCCTCTACTTTGCAGGGTGGCTCAGCATCTTGGGGTTCAGCTGAAGCCCCTTGTGGCTGCTCCCCTAAAGGTGTCAGAGCAAGTGCCTGGTGTTTTGTTTACAGCATCCAGCTGGCTTGAGATCGAGGTGTTTTTGTATGGCAACAGCAGGCCATCAGTGTCAGTTGCGTAGTGAGTGACTGCACCTTCATCTGTTGCCAGCTTCGCCGTCATCAATACGTTCGATGTCAACACATTTGTTTTGCATTTTTAGCATTGCTGATGCAGTTCAAGCCTTATCTAAGAGCCATCTAGTGAAGCGTTTGTTATTGCATTTCAAGACTAAAGAGGCCATACCATGTCTGAAGCGCTAATGGCATGGCGTTAGTGCCTGCACTGTTGGGTTACACAATAAACCAGAAACACAGGGCCCCTTTTGCAATGTGTCGCCATCTAAGCTGTCACCAAAATCACCAACCTTGTCTAGTCCTTATGCCATATTTTGAGCAATCAGGCTGCTCAATGTTCATCTACTGCTTCGCTTATCGTTTTGAGCAGCTTTGCTAAAATTGAGAAGTAAACTCCATTTTTTCATGATTGATTTTTGACACTACACTTGGTTTAGAATAAACGGCAGCTTTAGGAGCAATCAAATTGTGGTTGTCACGGAGCACATTACAAAGTTTTCAGATAAAGCCATCAGTCAAAAAGTGCGACTGCTAGGCTGCATATGTAAAAACATTGTGAATTTTTTTATTTCATTAGGGGGGCCTAAAGACCTCAGCAAACCTCGGCGTGACATCCACCTCGTCGAGATCAAGTACTGTGAGGACACCAGACCTCAGAACCAGCTGAACGCCGCAAAGGAACAGCACAAAGACCTTTGCAACATTCTCCAAGGAGCCTCCGTTACTCTCCACATCATCCTTTTGGGTTTGGGCGACACCATCTACAACATTCACACTCTGAAGCCTTTTAAGGAACTGGGTCTTGATTCTCAAAGAGTAAAGAAGCTTGCCTCCAAGCTCTATGTGCTAAACTTGTCCATACTAGACGCGCCCTTTTCAATAATGTTATCAACTCTCATCAGGAGCCAGTTTCAGGCCAAGCCTGCAACCCTCCTGATCCCCATTGATTTTCCTTTCCTTTTCGCGGTGGAGGAGCTTTACAGTACTCGGTACCAAAGTGGATCCTTTTCCTTAATAATGTGGGGAGTGGCTTGCGCTGCCTGCGTAGTCTTTTCTTCTCTTTTCTTTTCATGGGGGGTGCTTTGTAAGCATCTACATAGCTGTGTTGCCATTGCCACCAGGAGGAAAAGCTACAACGCTCTTGTTTTGCTTTGTCATGCGTCTCTTATCACGATTTGTTTAGTCAGACAACTAGTGCTTAAAATATTTAGCAACAAGCAATAAAACACTATCTGTTCCGCAAAGTCCTCAATTCATGACCACTCTCTTCAGCAATGGGGAGGGGCGAATTGCACGGACATGTGTGGAAGTTAGAAAAGGGATGCCCACATGTGTGTTATCTGTTTCCATTTGCGTCTGCTTGTTGAGCACCATCGTGCTCCTCTTCCTCATCATCATCTTCAAAACGTGAATCGTCCATGCCTTCAACCTGCATACGTAAGGGTTACAAGGTTTACAAGGATGGCCTACAGCCCGAGTCTCTGGCTGATGGCAATTGGCTGGTGAAACAAAGTCAACCAGTGTCGAAAATTGAAACTAATTCTGACACAAACTTGAGAAGTCTGTATGAGTCTTGATTCAGGAATGCATTTATCTCAAAATCAGTGATACTGTGATGACAAGTTAAGAAAGGAATAAATTCAGAGCTTGAAGGAGCAAACACACACAGAGTCTTAAACATTCTTTCAAAACGGTCTCTGTATCTCATGCGCAGCTCGCACACTTCAGCACACTTGCAAAAGAAAAGCACATGCTTCTCATCTTGAACTTCTCCACACTCACATTTATCACAAATGCTGCATACGTACGTGCGCAAATATAAGTTAGGAGGTAAATCCTCGCCTAGTTCTTGGTTGCAGACGAATGAACCAGCCATGGAATAGTTGGGAAGAGAGGAAACTGCTACGGAGCACAAGGGCACTTGTAAAGCAAAACAAGCCAGCCACCTTGCAAAAGAAAGGGGCATCATTTAATTCCATCTTGTATCATTTCCCCCTCTACAACACAAAAAAAAGAAAAGGCTACGCTAGTAGTGGTAACACATCTAGCATTGATTAAGGGAAAGAGACTCACATTCTTCCCACCATAAGTCAGAAAAACACACAATCACCAATGTCTTGTGTGTTTTGAATGAGAAACAGCCAAGATGTGGTCCCTTGCTGCAACCAAACCACAATCTACCGTTCACCAGCAGCCACGCACCCACGCCTACATAGACACACACCCACCTTTTGTACATTTTACTCATCCTCAGACACACACATGCGTACTTCTCAACCCCCCCCACACACTTACTTCCCTGGCTCCTGAGCATTGCACTCATCTTTAAACACCACATGTACACCCATGGCTCCCCCCCTTTTATGTAGATGCAGCAGTAGTGTCGATA
>Ga0307952_1001261_pt1 | contig 12741 bp, 15 predicted proteins | sample OrgLakmetagen376_FD_201821 | JGI IMG/M metagenome (GOLD analysis project Ga0307952, IMG submission 201821) | Saline water microbial communities from Organic Lake, Antarctica - #376 | ecosystem: Environmental > Aquatic > Non-marine Saline and Alkaline > Saline | place: Antarctica: Organic Lake...
GTGGGGCGGCGACAACTTTGCCAGCACTGCCGCTTTACGTTCATCAGAATAACGAGGCACTATCAACACCTGAACCGCCCAACTGGTTAATAATTAAGTAGTGCCAACTATCCTGCCAGAGGGGGGGGGTCAGAAGCATCTTTATATTCGATCACCCGAAGGCCTCTCAGGAATCGGAGCAAATCATCCCGTTCGCTTTCCTTATCCAGTGATTGTTTGGCGACCATCGCGAAGGTATGATTGAATTTTTCTAGATCTACGAAAGCAATTCCGTCATCCGATAGCTGCCCTTCTCTCAGTTTTTCTTCAAAAAGGTACCTGGCCACAATCAGTACAATCTTCTCATTACGACGTAGTTTTCTTTGATAGTGACTTTGTTCAACGTCGTCATTGTAGACACCAGGGATGTCGGATCCTGGTGGGTAGCAAACCACATACTGATTTTGCTCATGGTGAACAACGCGGAAACCAAGCACGCCAAGATACTCTTGAATTAAGACCTGAAGCCGAATGAACTGATCGTAGCGCTCCGCTTCCTTGTTCGATTGTTTGCGGTAAATAGCCTGGTCAGCCAGCAGTCGTTTCACAACCTCCCGAAATTCTCCGAGACTTGAGTTTGCTTTCTTCAACTCACTGTCGATAACTTCAAACATGGGCGTCCTCAAAGTCAGTAATTTCAGGACCGACGTATTCGATTTCGTAGTCATCAGCCGTCATATAGCGATTTTCGTAGGTTCGACCGAGCGGATGCACCACGAAGTCTTCTTCCGGGTTGGAAACACTCCCCACAATCGGCCCGTTAAGTACGAACAACAAGGAGTCTACATCGTTGATAAGGACTTCGCTGGCCTGGATTCGACGCCCTTCGGAAAGGTGTTTGATAGCCTGCTTTCTTACCTGGCCGCTGGTCACTGCAAACATCGTTTCAATCTTATTCATAATATAGCGTTGGCGCATCTGATCAGGGGTTTCCGTTAAAGACTCAACGACGTAATCGTCGATTTTTACACTCTCACGACGATCAGGAAGTGTGACAGCAGCAGGATTAATAAGGTGGATACCGAGACGATCATGATCTTTCATGCTGTTGTCCATGACTGCATTGAACATGGATTCGTTCATCGATTTGAGGTCACCCACCAATTTGAATACCGATTTATGTTTATTCTCACCAAAGGCAATCGTGGTCAGATGATCAATAAGCATTTGAGTACGACGCATGAATTTATCGGCCTGGGAGCGAAGCTCCGGAATCTTGAAATCGCAGGCATTCATGAGTCGACGCTCGATGGTTTGAAGTGCCCAGAGAAAAATGGAATCCCTGTCTCCGGGTTTATGGAGATTTGGGTAAAGACGCCTTAGGCGCTTCTCGATCTTGGCTTTAGTAGGATTTGGCAGCTCCTGCAATTGACGAAGAATAGCCAAAATCTCAGCCTTGTGACGCTCAATTGAGTCGGTCTTCATCCTGGTTTCAAATTCTGGAATTAAGCGCTTTTGGGCAAAATCGATAAAATCCTCACCCGCCTGTTTGGCGTGTTCAATGTTGTCATCAACGGTCTTCACCAATTGGCGACGCTTACTGTCCAATTCTTCAATCAGGTTGTTTAGATCGGAAATAATTTCGCCAGAGTTTTTGGTGGCAATCATTAGGTGATCGACTTCCGGATTCTGGCTCAAAGTGCTGCTATAGAAATGCTGAAGGTTTGCCAGTGTAGATCGCGTGTTCTGTGTGTCCGTGATGATTTCTTCAAACACTCGAACGAACGGTGCAGAAAATTGCCTGCCCATGCCTGAAACTTGGTAAGATTTTCGCATCGCGACCGGATCCGCGTACTCAGTGATCCATCCGCTATCAATCAGCTTTCGTAGAATCCTTGCAGAGCGGTCATGCACAGACAATCGATCCTCTTTCTCTTCAGGATCATCTACGGACGGATCAAAATCCATCAACGCCGTCCGATTGATCGCACCGTGAAAAATGGTCAGAACGTCCTCTCTTGTCAGATGAACGCCGTAATCTGCTTCCGGGCCATTGAGTCGCAAATAAAGTTCGCGAATGCATGACACCACCACTTCCCGGTAACGTCCGACCAGCGGTTTAAAGAAATTAACCTGCTCATCAACGAAAAATGGTTCTGTGCGTTCTTTATCGTGCTGCGACATAAAAATCCAGTTAGTGGATAATAGGACAAAATATAAGATCGATGGATTATAAGTCAGTCAAATGGATCGTCAAAAGGCCACGATAGTGGCAAGCCATTCACCTAAAGTGGATCTGGTTTGGCCTGGTCGGGCAACAAAAATGGCCTTGGTGTATTTGTCCAAAGAAAAGGTCTTTTCTAACTCTACGGGCCCTTTTGCCAGCCCCAGACGCATGGCCGGAGTTTTCCCTTTGTCATTCACTTTGCAATAGTTGTAATAAACTCGGTAGATGTCTTCGAGTTGGTTATCTATCCGGGTTATAGGGTGAGTAGCCATACCAGATCCGACCCTGGGCACTGGGTCGCTCAAACTGTCTGTTCGCCGGTTAACTGAGAAGTGGACAGCGCGCTGCTGCGGTGATGATCCTGATCCAGTCTGCTAAATTGAATGGGCACGATCCTTATGCCTATCTGAAAGATGTGCTGACAAGACTTCCGACGTAGAAGAACAGCGCTATTAATGAATTGCTTCCGCACAACTGGAGGCCAGAGATCATTAGCAAGGTGTGATGGCCGGACGGTTACCATCTTCTCTCCTTCTCGGATCCATAACGCCGAAATCAGGCGCGGCTGCGGAATGGAGGCTAAGCCGCAATGCAGTAGCCGTGACTGTGATTGTTAGCTGCTTGAAACATGGAGCTACTTCACGCGGGAATAGTACTTTTCGCTCAGCACATCACGAACCTGACGTGAATTAGCACCGACTAGGTTAGCGATTAGATCTGAATCAAACCCCCATTCATCACCATATTTTCGGATAGAAATAACCTGATCTCGGTTCAATGTGTTACTGCGTTTGAAAATAACTTGTTCATAAAATTCATCACTCGACCAATTCTTCTTAACCCAAGGAGCTACACGCGCTCCAGATTCAGCATCAAGTAGGTACTTAGCCGAAGCGTGATCCCGCTCATCGACTGAGACCTTTGTTGTGCGGTTCAAATATCCAAGTTTATGGAGGAACTGAAAACCGGCAAATCCGCCTGGGATCATGTTGAGCCCTTTCGGGTAGAGGGTACGTTCGACTAATTTCTCCTCAACCTGCATCGCTTCCTCGTAGCTTAGGTTGACGTATTCCAACTCCGATAATAACGCTGCACCTTTCCTTACTAGTTCAAAACTCCCAAGCCCCGCTTGAACCAAGCTATCGACGTTCAGAACCTTGCGCAGGGAAGTATGAAAAAGCAGTTCGCTTCCGGTTAGCGCGTCTCGCTGATGCTCTTTGTATCTTGTCTGCCAATTTCGTGAAGTGAGGCCGATGTAGCTAGCAGATTCAAACTGAGGATCAGCGAAATCCATTGCCGAAATATTGTGCTCATAGATCATGTGACCTCGCTCTACGTTGCCCCAATTTCTAAGAATGCACTGAATCGGAACCGAGAAAATTCTTCGAGATTGAACATATGCCCCAGCTGGAGTATCCAGACCATTGGCAGGAGGCTCCCCTGCTACCCGCTCGAAATAGAAAATTATGGTTGGTGCTTGTGGTGTGCCGTGCGAGCTGGCTTGCCAGCTATAAAAACACTGGTCCGGATCAGGCTGTTCGTCAAAGAGGATGAACCGGAATTCAATAAGGAGGTCGTGCTTGCGCCCGGATCTGAATCTTCCCCATGCTTTTTTCCCATGCCGTGATTGCTTATTAATTTTCACAAGATCGGAAATACACCCTTTCAAAACTCCATGCATTCCTGCATCTATCTCAACCAGTGCAGTTTCAATCTGACTGAGGCTTTCTACCGGGATCGGTAAAAGCGAGAGTGCGTTTTTCTCATCAAGGTATCGCATGTTTTTTGATCAGCTAATGCTTGCATCAGGGGCGCGACGTTAGGAGCGTCCCTTGCCTGCACTGTGTGTACGCCCAGCATGGGCATGAACTAATTGGGTGAAAGTCCCCTTTGGGAAGACCGCCGTTCAGCCGGTTTTACCCGATTGAACGCTAACCACTAGCGAATGGCAAGGGCCAACCCGGGAGGCGCGGTCTGGAGGAAGCCGCTAGCAAAGCTGCGAGTTGATTAACAAGAACATCATATAAGGCGCAGGCCAGAGGCGAGTTGGCACCAGACGACGAAGCTACGTGATCTGACGGCTACCGTAAATGATGCAGTTGTGCAGTGAAAGTTCATGGTCTTATCTGGGGAGATCTGCTCAACGAGCGATCGGTCAATTACCAGTCAGGCCACTGGTCGATCAAGCCTGGGCGCAACCGCTGCCATCGGCGCTATTGGTGTCCATCTGTAAGTTCGGTAATCCCATCTTGAGCCTGGACCCGCGACAGTCTCGATAGTGTCCACTTGTTTTTTTGTGGACACTCAACATGAACAGCTTATGCGTATCCAAGCCCAACAAGCATCGCCGCCGATTTTCCCGGGAATTCAAAGCAGAGATTGTCCCCAAGTGCCTTGAGTAATGTGTGTCTAGTTTTCCGCTTTTCTTTGGACAAGATTCTCAACGCCAATATGGCCCGGCGCTCTATCAGCGATGCTCGGCGAGTCAGCCCATAGCCACGCTGTGATATTGGCCAAGCCGCAGGGGTGCCAGCCAGGCAAGGATCGATCGGGAGGTTAAGCGCGGTTGCACCAGTGAGATACTTCACTGGTATTGGCTGTCGAGGTACTGGCGCACCTCGGCCAACTCATCGGTCAGCATCAGATCCAGGGCGGGGTTATTACTAAAGGCGGCGTTCGGTTTTTTCGGTCAGGCGGCGGCCTCCTCATGGGCTGGAAAGATCGTCCAGAGTGCTTTGTAAATGCCCAGGACTTAGGATATTCGCTCCAAGTCATCATCGCCGAGGAGCTGTTGGGTTTCCTGCTCGTTCAAGCCCAACGCTTGGGCGATATTGTTGAAGATTTTGAGTGCCGTGGCAAAATCAGGAGACAAATCGCTTTTCGTCACAGCTGGCGTCCTGCTGAAGTTCATGAAAAGAGTTTTACCACCCGAAGGCCACTTTGCAAACGAGTGAGGAAAATCTGCTGACCGGTGGTTGATGACGGTTACGTTGTTCATGATTAGTGTCTGCTAAGGAATAAGTGGACACCATTTTGATGGCTGCGGCACCAGGCTAAAGATGGGATTACCAGATCCTTACGCCTTCTCAGCGGTCATTGTTTCGTATCGTCAAACGACACCTTTGGGTCATCCTTTACAAGTAAAAAATTACAGGGCTACTTCCTGAAATCAGACACGTCGCGCTTGGGACTGGCATACATAGTCAGTAGCTCATTCTCTCTGCTACGACTACCCTTTTATGGGCTCCCAGGATTTTTGTTTTTAAAGAATTCCACGCCCTTCTGCATAGATACTAGTCAGGAATCACGAAACAAAAAATGGCGCTAAAGCATTAGCTTGAAACGGTTTAAAGTTGTGGCCAGTGACCACCATCGGTAGGCTTTATGAGCTTTTACAGCTTTCGAACCAGGCCTGCTAGACGGGTAGATGTCAATGTTAAATTCTCAGGTTTGATCACAGTTCGCGAGGCTCCATTGCATTACCTAGCCCACCAGAATCTACGTACGAGAACTGAGTCGATTTTACATCGCAATGGATACTCAAACATTATGAACGGCGCTTCCCGAATCCTGCCGATCATCGTGCTTTGTGTATGCTTTTTCTCCAGTGGTATGGCTTATTCCGATCTTGTAAAAATGTCGAACAATAGCCTATGCCACCCGCCACAAAGCAGCTGGTACGAGCGAACGGAAAACTTTACCACCTTTGAGTCCCTTGGAGCCTGTCTGGACAATGGAGGACGGCTGCCGAAGCGAATGTCCCTTGCATCGCGTAGCAGGTCTCAGGATCAAACCAGTGGGCAAGACGACTATGATCGTTCAGCATTCGGCCACGGCTGGGTCGATCAGGATAGTGATTGTCAGAACAGTCGCGCCGAAGCTCTAATCGCTACGTCCACGACAAGGATACGGTTCGCTGATGAAAGGCGCTGCCGAGCCAAAACTGGTCGGTGGACCAGTCCATTTACGAACAAGGTCATGCAAAACGCATCCGATATCGATATCGATCATGTCGTGCCATTGAAATGGGCATGGAACAGAGGTGCCAAGCAGTGGTTTGAAGACAAACGACAACAGTTTGCCAATGATAAAATAAACCTTTGGCCGGTTGAGACGAGCTTGAATCGGAGCAAAGGTGCCCGATCCCCAGACCAATGGTTACCACCTGCCGGTCAGTGTAGTTACGTCGCCCGTTTTACTCGAATAGTAAAACTGTACGGCCTGAAGCCGGAGACCACTGAAACCAAATGGATGAAGTCGTTTTTGGATGACTGCCGTAATTGATATGACGCTGAATCAGGCCTAGTCTTTTAAGAGCGTATCCACTTGGATTACAGGCTCATGGTTATTCAATGTGGTAAGCCCTGATGCAGTAGATAGGCTTCGATGTTAGTTATACGTTACTCAAAATTTTGACGTATAACTTTTCTGCGGCGAGGTTAAGTTCAGGTAAGTGGTTCAGCGGCGTTACCATGCTTGACCGCAACGTTTCCTGACGATGAGTAACGGCCGGTGCAGGAGATCCGATATTTTCTGAACGACTTAGTCAATAGAGGCTTGATAACCTGGCAACGACACCTATCTTGGCGAACCTAGCTCTGGGTTCAAGATGGGATTACCGGACGTGCTTACTAATACGGAGCCGCATTTCACCACAAGCTGTTCGAAGACACGATCATGACCGTAGCCGCCATCGACCGACTGGTTCATCACGCCACCATTCTTATTGCATGGGGGAAAGTCTCACTCAAGAAAAAGACAGCTTAGTTTCATCGTCAACCGGACAGGATAGTTGACGCTGCATAAATGACTTAATTAGTTGGTAATTAATTGTTTTAAAAGACTTATTTGACATCTGTGTAATCGTGGCTAGCATATAGTTGATGCTACCAGGAGATTACAAATGCGAGCTGACACTATCATTCAGAATTGGTTTCTCATTGACTTCACATCGGATGAGGAAGGCGAACGACTCGATAAACGCGTTCTGTGGGGAATTGTAGTCGACGATCGCAAAGGCAGATGGATTCCTGGCGATTGGTGCTGCACCAGCCTTATTTTAAAAGAACACGACGATCAGCTGTTCGAAACAAGCAATAGCTTCTACCAAGCTCAGGGGCATGGCACTCGAATGGAAGCCCCTACAGCAGCAATGCAGCTATTGCGCTCCGGTTACTCCCCCGACCAATGGCCTGCTTTAAAAAGTTTGGGCGATCAGATGAAAGGCTCTTGAGTTGCATTATTCAGGGGCACTTGCCCCTTGTGATCGTGTTTCACCCGAGGGAGCTTTATGGATAGTCCAAAAACGGCGAATGAATTGCGCAGACTCGCAAAGCTACATGATGAATTTTTACGATCACTTGAACCAAACAGTGGTCTCAGTTCGATTCATGTTTTAGAGGCGTGTGTTGAGCTAAGTGACTGGTTCCTTGCAAGGTGGGATAAAGACGTTCGAGCCAAACAGGATTTTGTTTACGTTTCCGACGCTCATTACAAAAGATCCGGGTTTTATGTTGATTATGACAGCTTGCGAGGGCTGGACTACGATGATTTGATAGAAAATCTGATTGAGCTAGGGAAACCAGACGGCTAGCTGCGAACAGTCTGGTGCGCTATCTGACTCCAAACGATTTTATTCAATCAATTCGCAACGACCAGCAAGAGGTAAGCCGAGGCCATGCCTGAGCATATAGACAAACCCCTTAAATCGGCTTTAAAAGTTGTAGATTTAGCAAATGCTCGAGTAATCTAACTTTTCGCGGGCCTAAATGATCCGGCTCAAAGGAAGAGTATTGTCGAGGAAGTGCAACAGGAAGTAGCTGAACTCCTGGTTTTCTAAACGAGATAACCGACCTGCTTGGAGACTAGAAAGAGTGATAAGTGCGGAAACTGTAGAGTGGGAGAAGACATTACCGGCACCCTCAAAAAACTTGCCTCATTTGGTCTTTTTGTATCCTGAGGAACTGGCCACAAGCAACAGAGAACTTCTGTTCAAACGACTGGAAATTGCTGCCAAAACGAACGGACAGACGCTTGTGATCTCAGACTGTCACTACAGTCGTGCAGGATTCTATGTCGCTTATGACGAAATCGGGGAGGCGGGGCCAGACTCTGTGGACATTGATGAGATTATCGAAGATTGGAGCAGTCGGGACCGGTGATGACCGTGAAGGTACTCCCTCGGACCCGTCAAAGATGCCTCAATGCCACGTCGACTCTCTATGAGCCGAAGCCAGACGGTGAGTATGAAATGTCGAAAGAACCCTCTGGCTCTAACTCGACTTTTATACCACCCAGGAAGTCCGGCCAGTCAGAAAGTTCCAATGAAGTTTTCTGTAACCGGCTGGCGAGTGAGGCAACGATGGTGTCGTGCGTGACCCACAGGTGAATGCCGTCATCCGTCTGCATTAGTCTGTCTTCTATCGTTTTCCACATCTCTTTAACTGCTTGGTCAAGGTCCCGGAATCCAGGCCAAGTCGAGGTACCAGACAAGAGATACTGATTTACTGCATCAGTCCCCTTCTCGAGCCAATTCGTCCACGCCAACTCGGCGTCTTCGATAAAAAAACCTGGATCCCCAAGCAGTGTGGAATGGCCAATCGACGTAAATGGAAAACCATGATGCTTGGCAATGATGTCGGCTGTCTGGGTGCAACGCAGAATGGGACTGCTATCAAGCGATAGAATTTTTCGGTTCAAAGACTCGGCAAACTTCGTCGTTTGGATAATCCCATTCTGCGTCAACGCTAATCCGTTGCCGACTGTTCCATCCTCGATGGCAGGCCGCTCGGCGTGCCTTATGATAAGAAGAGTTTTGGTCATGATATGAATCTACAGCGCAATATGGACACCAGACTTGCACCGGTGATTGTTTCGATGATCTCGAATCCTGCGCTGCTGAGAAGTAACGAATAATGGTCCTCGAATCTCTCTTGGCCTCCGGTAACAGCCAGGAGATGCAAATCGCACAACCCTCCGCCATACCCCGAATTCGGCAGAAGCATTTCGAAGACTAGTAGCTCACCGTCGGGTTTAAGTGCTGCCTTGGCTTGCAGAAGGATGGACTTTACCTGCTCGTCGTTCAAGTCGTGCAGCACCCTCGCGAGTAGCAGTTTATCAGCATAGGTTGGCCAGGCTTTGAATAGGTCGAATGGTAGGTATTGAATCCCTTCATACAATTGCTGCTGAATGATTTCGGCTTTATCTCCACAATAAACAACAGCCTCAGGGTGATATTTCTTTACCAAAGAGCTTAAGGTGCCCGTGCCTCCACCAGCGTCGAAAACTATTTCACCAGCATTGAGACTCAATTCTGGAACGAGAGATTCGTAATCGTGCATCGCGTAGCTCGCCAGCATCTGATGGTGGCCCTGAATGCGAACTTCGTCGTTGCTGACGTCCTTGAATATATCTTGATCAACCTCTGAACCCTTCAAATTGCTGGTAGTTTTCCCCCGCGCCTTAACATATCGCTTCCATACTCCTCGGAAGCTGAGACAAGGGTTTTCGGATGATCGGATCGTAAATACTGGCTTTTCTTAGTTAGTACGTACCTATTACCATCCAATTGAATAACACCCAATTCACCTAGGGCCCGGAGAAATCGCAGTAACCTATCGGGAGCCATGGTGGTTGATTCAGTCAGCTTCTGCTGACTGGCTGGAAACAGATCAAATAACCTTAACTCCGTAGCCGCCTTAAGAGTCATTGTTCGTCAGAAGCCGACCATATCAGCAGACAAATCAGTAAACGGATCGGTAGTTGAAGGGCGCAGCGTGCGAAGTGTTATCCCTTGCTCGTCAATAATGACCAGTCCACCTTCCCGGGTTTCGACTCTGGCGCAGCCGTTATAAAAAGGCTCAACATCCGCGTACCTTACAGCGTATATAGGATCACCCCCCTTCGAGATATGCTGCCACCCATCCCTACTGCGGGCTCTGGCATATCCCTTGTGAAACACGTCAAGATCAATGAACCAATGACCGTGGATCAACTGCCCGGAGGAGTCAATGTGGGAACTTAGACCATTTCGATGTTGGACAACGGCAGAGCCCTCACGAAAGTCTCCACAGTAAGACCACTTTGATGAATAAATGGGCTCTCCCGCAAGATCGATATGGTAGTAGAAACCTTCGGAATCACAGACCACGCAGACATCACTCTGGAAATTACCGACAAACGCATATCGGCCTTTATAGAGTGAGTTTCCATCTGAATCGATGTGAAACCAGAGACCGTCCGATACCACCGCTGCCACTCCGCAATAAAAGCCGAACGTCCGGTCATACCTGGTTTCGTAAGCGTCGGTTCCGTCCGCACGAACGTGCCAAGCGGTCTCATTTAGGCTGACTGGGGCAAGACCCGGTGAATGGAAGGGAAGCACCTGGTCAAAACGGCGTTGATATGCCGCCCTTCCCTTTAGATCAACATGGTGGGTCCCGCAAGGGCTAACTTCAGATTTGACGGTTGACGTGCTCATAACGGGCGTCTCATATTACAGCCCTTGCACAAATCCAGATTACGGTAGTTCTTCACAAGGTCGGCGTATTGTTCGCCTTTGATCACGTCTTCAACTGACGTATCCATTAAGTTTCCAAAATCACCAAGGGACTTGCGCTGTTGGTCAGGGGCGCAGCAGACATTGAACCGCCCGGTTGGGTCGACCCAGATCTCTTTGTTTAAAAATGGGCACTCACCATCCGGCGCAATGTCATCAAGATTCGCCAGATCGAGTTTGAAAAAGTTCTCCAAACGAATGGCAGGACCACCTGATTTCGCCTGTTCTCTGACAATGGCCTCGCACTCGTCAACGACTCGGTTCCATTTGGTTGCGTAAGCGATATCATTCCGCAAGCTTTGTGCTTCCAATTCCGGAAAGTGAGCCCAGAGCTGATGACCTTTAACACGGTCAAAGCCCATGGATGCGGCCAATCGCACCATATCTGGAATTTCGTGGAGATTCTGGCGCATAAACGTGAGTTGCATCGTCACGGAGCAGTAGTTGCTGCTGGCGAGTTCATCCCTGACAGCAATAAATCGCTTAGCTTTTTCGATGTGCTCTTCCAGGTCTGCGCCAAGCATGACGTCTTCATGTGTTTGCGATGACGCCCCGTTCCACGAAATCTTTACATCGCTTCCAAGGGGAACAATTCTCCTGGCCCAATATTCAACGCTATGATGTTTTTGTGGGCCGGGAAACGTTCCATTCGTGGTGAGGTTAAGCTTAAGACCCAGCTCGTGGCAAAGCTCTAAGAACAACTCAAAGTGCGGGTATAAAAGCGGCTCGCCCATTGTTGAAGGAATGATCTCGCGAAAGCCGAGTTGTCCTACTTCCCTTACAACTTTTTCCAGTAACCCTTTGTCCATAATGGGCCGCAATCGACCTTGGGCGCGGCGTGTTGCCCTGTCATCCCCATAAGGCGAGTGATCCTCGCACATGATGCAGTTCAAGTTGCAGAAATCAGGGTTAGTATCGAGCGTGGCCCGCCAAAAATGTGGTTCTAAACTCAATTCATGACTCGCTTATATTGTTGTTCCAGGTCTATAACGTGCGCATGTATGTCAGGAATCTCTCCGTCATCGCTGAACAAATAGCCCCTCTCACCGAGACTCTGGGCCAACGCTGGATCATGCACAAGGCGCTGCATCTGGCGTGATAAATCCGCAATATCTCGGTGCTCATATAGCAGTCCATTAACTTCATGGCGGACGTATTCGCCCATGCCTCCTGCGTCAGCTGTGATCACTGGAACTCTGGCTTGCTGAGCCTCATGGATTACTAACGGAGAATTCTCGACCCAGATGGAAGGCGTTACAATCGCGTCCGTTTTATCGAAGACATCTTTCGTGATCTGCTGATTCTTGTATTCCGGCATCCAATGAATCTGGATCTGCTTTTCAAAGGGGAGCGTATCGACAATCTCTCTCAATGCCCTGCTATCCTGACCCCTGTCTCGCCCCCAGATTCGTAGTTGGCAGTCTCCAACCACCTTACCAAATGCTTGAATCAACTGATGGATACCTTTTGCCGGGATATGGGTTCCGATATAACCAAATGTGAATGGCTCACCCGCAGTTCGCTGACGGCCGGACATTCTTCTTCGATCAAACCCGTAATCCAGGTAAATACTCTTTTGCTTCGGTAGCCCAAAATCTGCTTCGTACCGGGATTTAAGGTAGCGAGACGGTGAAATGAATAGGTCGACTTGATCAACAAGATCACGGACATGGTCCATCCGCCGCCCCACCCAATTCTCCCAGTAGGCAACGTCCTGCTCGAACTCATCCTCTGCGCCGGAAAAATAGCGTGCATAACATTGTGTCGCGCACTTGCGATTCTGCTGGCCATCACATGCAGCCCACAGATTGTCATCATCGGAATGCATTTGCATAAATTGGCCGCGAGGACACCCCCTCTGGCAGGATAGTTGGCACTACTTAATTATTAACCAGTTGGGCGGTTCAGGTGTTGATAGTGCCTCGTTATTCTGATGAACGTAAAGCGGCAGTGCTGGCAAAGTTGTCGCCGCCCCACA
>Ga0307952_1001271_pt1 | contig 12694 bp, 7 predicted proteins | sample OrgLakmetagen376_FD_201821 | JGI IMG/M metagenome (GOLD analysis project Ga0307952, IMG submission 201821) | Saline water microbial communities from Organic Lake, Antarctica - #376 | ecosystem: Environmental > Aquatic > Non-marine Saline and Alkaline > Saline | place: Antarctica: Organic Lake...
AGCAAACAACCGAAGGGCGTTAGTCAGTTTGGAATGTTTAATGTATCTTAAAAAAATAGATTTTTCCTTGGATTAATCATAGAATACGGAATGACAGGTTTTCGTTGGCTTGGGTGGGGTAAAATTTGCTCAAGCGAAGCTTGAGTAAATTTTACCCCAAAGACTTCCCTATGAACTGTCATTCGGATAGTTGAGAAAATATTAGATTTTAACAACTGTGGAATCCCTTCTTTCTTTTTGATCAAATTTAACTTTAGACAAAATTAATTGATACGATTCTTGGCTGTTATTATTGAAAAAACACAAGGCTAAAATTAGTGATAAACCACCTATTTTGGTAGCCCAATAAAAGAAATTGATTATGAATTGGCTTAGAATTAATTTTAGAGGTGAGAATTCAAAAAAGATAAACAACGAATTTAAAGTTCGATTGATGATTACTTAAGCTTAATGCTTGAAGAGAAGAGTCTAGACAGTATTAAGGTAACCTTAGCAATAAATAAAAAGACTGCTTTTGATTGGCGTCATAAGATACTTGCTTAATTTTCGGGTAAATCTGATGAAGACGACTTTATAGGCATAACAGAAAGTGACGAGACTTTCTTCCTCGAATCTCGAAAAGGTAAATCTGTAAATCATCGTAAACCAAGAAAGCGAGGAGGTTCATCAAAAACTAGGGGTGTCAGTAATGATCAGGTTGCTGTAATAGTAACACAAGACAGGAAATCAAGTTTAGACCTTACCGTGGCAACCTTGGGTAGATTAAAGAAAATAGATATTGAAAACGCAATTGGAGAAAGAGTGAATCCCAATAAAACTATACTGTTTAGCGACGCACATCCTAGTTATAAGGGTTTTGCCAAAGACAAAAAGTTAGAACATCATATGTTAAAAGCTATTACAAAAGAACGAGTTAAGAAATAAGTTTTCGCAGAGTTTCGCAAAGAAAAAGCGAGTTAAGAATCCCGCTACCGCGAGTTTTTAACTCGTGGTCGTGATTCTAACTCGTAATATGTACAAAAAAAAAGAGGCCGCACTTTCGAACGACCTCTAATCACCTATAAGAATTTAAACTTATTTTTTATCTTCTTCTTCTACCTCTTCGAAGTCAACATCTGTTACTTCGTCATCAGCTGTATTTTCTTCGCCTTCTGCTCCTTGTTCTGCACCACTTTCAGCGTTACCGCCTTCTTGTTTGTACATTTCTTCAGATGCTGCTTGGAATACAGTATTCAATTTTTCTGATGCAGTGTTGATTGTCGCAATATCTTTTGCTTCGTATGCTGTTTTTAATTCAGCTAAAGCCTCTTCAATTGGTTTTTTCTTATCTGCAGGAATTTTATCTCCGTATTCAGTTAATTGACGTTCAGTTTGGAAAATTTGTGAATCCGCTTTGTTAATTGTTTCCACCTCTTCCATTTTCTTCTTATCAGATTCTTCGTTTTCTTGAGCTTCGTTTTTCATTCTTTCGATTTCTTCCTCACTCAATCCTGAAGATGCTTCAATCTTAATTGATTGCTCTTTCCCTGTTCCTTTATCTTTTGCAGAGATATTCATAATCCCGTTTGCATCGATATCGAAAATCACCTCAATTTGTGGTTCACCTCTACGCGCTGGTGGAATATCCGTTAATTGGAATCTACCTAACGTTTTGTTGTCTGTAGCCATTGAACGCTCTCCTTGAAGAACATGAATATCTACTGATGGCTGATTGTCTGCCGCTGTAGAGAATACCTGTGATTTCTTCGTTGGGATAGTTGTATTAGCTTCGATTAATTTAGTTAGAACACCACCCATCGTTTCAATACCTAAAGAAAGTGGAATAACATCTAATAACAATACGTCTTTAACTTCTCCTGTCAAAACACCACCTTGAATAGCTGCTCCAATTGCAACAACTTCATCAGGATTAACTCCTTTAGAAGGATCTTTTTTGAAGAAATTCTTAACTGCATCCTGAATAATCGGAATACGTGTAGAACCACCAACTAAGATTATTTCATCAATATCGCTAATTGACAATCCAGCGCTTTTTAATGCTTTACGGCATGGTTCGATTGTTCTTTCAACGATGTCTGAAATCAATTGCTCAAATTTAGAACGTTGTAAAGTTCTAACTAAGTGTTTTGGAATTCCGTCAACTGGCATAATGTAAGGCAAGTTGATTTCCGTAGATGCTGCTGATGAAAGTTCAATTTTTGCTTTCTCTGCTGCCTCTTTCAAACGTTGAAGTGCCATTGGGTCTTTTCTCAAGTCAATTCCTTCATCGTTTTTGAATTCTTCAGCTAACCATTTGATGATTCTCTCATCAACATCGTCACCTCCTAAGTGTGTATCTCCGTCTGTAGACAATACTTCAAAAACACCGTCTCCTAATTCTAGGATAGACATGTCAAATGTACCTCCACCAAAATCGAATACTGCAACTTTTTGGTCAATGTTCTTTTTATCTAATCCGTAAGCTAAAGCAGCTGCTGTTGGCTCGTTGATGATACGTTTGATTGTTAAACCAGCGATCTCACCAGCTTCTTTGGTTGCTTGACGCTGAGAGTCGTTAAAGTATGCAGGAACAGTAACTACTGCTTCTGTTACTTCTTGACCTAAGTAATCTTCAGCTGTTTTCTTCATTTTTTGAAGAATCATTGCAGAGATTTCTTGTGGCGTATATGTACGTTCATCTATTTTAACACGTGGTGTGTTGTTGTCTCCTTTTACAATTTCGTAAGACATTCTTCCATCCTCGTTATTCGCTTCTTCATAAGTTGCACCCATGAATCTTTTAATAGAAGAGATTGTCTTTGTTGGATTTGTAATGGCTTGACGCTTAGCTGGGTCTCCAACTTTACGCTCTCCACCTTCTACAAATGCTACGATTGAAGGTGTCGTGCGTTTTCCTTCTGAATTTGCGATTACTACTGGCTCGTTACCTTCCATTACTGAAACGCAAGAGTTGGTAGTACCTAAGTCAATTCCAATTATTTTTCCCATATCAATTTTTGTTTATTCTTATTTTTTAATTTTAACTCATTCCCCTATTCTCAATTCTTGTGCCACTGAAAAAATGTGTGAATTTTCATTCATTTTGACATCTTTTAGAAGTTAGACACGTCTATTAACTGACATGTTGTCTTAAAACTGTCAGCGTTGTTGTAAATTAGCCTTCAATATACACTTATTGAATAGAAATTCTTATCTTTAGCTTTATGTACCGTTTTACATTATTAATTTACATTTTTCTCCTTGGATTTGCTGGAAATACGCAAGAAATTACACACGTCCATTCTGTCCATCATGCTTTCCTTGAAAATAAAGGACAATGGGAAGACCATGTTTTTTTTAAAAATAAAATAGAAGGCGGAAATATGTGGGTAGAACAAGGACGCGTTCTATTTCAATTGCAAGATTATTCTCAACTTCAAGATGCGCATTTATTTGAAAAAGAAATTAAAGGTGACATCACTTTTAAAGAAAAATTAGTAGAACTAGAATTTGTAGATGCACTCCAGGTTCAAAAAGTAGAGAAAAAAGGAGCGACTGAACATTATTACAATTACTTTTTGGGAAATGATGAATCTAAATGGGTTTCTGATGTTCGTGGTTATGAAGAATTTACATTGAAAGAAATCTATAAAGGCATTGATTTACGATTTATTGAACAAGAAAAGCAAATTAAGTATGAATTTATTGTTGCTCCAGGAGTAGAGGCCAATCAAGTCAAACTAAAATATTCTTATCAAGATGAAATAAAGATTGATAGAAATGGAAATCTAATCATCAAAACAGAATTAGGGAAAATCATCGAAGAGAAACCATACGCTTATCAAATAGTTAATGGAAAGATTTTAGAAATTCCCTGCGCCTATGAATTGATAGATAACCTTGTTACATTTGAGTTAGGTGAATACAATAAAAGAGTTGCTTTAGTAATCGATCCAACGTTAGTTTTTGCAACTTTTAATGGAGCAATTTCCAATAATTTTGGAATGACCGCCACATATGGATACGATGGTTCCGCTTTTACTGGTGGTATGATTTATGGAAATTCTCACCCTATGCCTGATCCTAATGCATACGATGTTAATTCTAATTTCAATGTGACAAATGTGCCTAATTCCGTAACTACAGATGCTTTTATTGTGAAATACTCTGATGATGGAACAACAATGCTTTGGGCAACATTCTTTGGCGGTGGTGACAATAGCACTGGAACCGATGTTCCACATTCCTTGATATGCGACAAAGATGATAATGTTTATGTATACGGCACAACTTCTTCTTTAGATTTCCCGATTGTAAATGGTTTTCAACCTAACCATGCAGGTGGAACTCCTTTTTCAATTAATTCCAACGGAACAAGATTTGGAAATATTGGAACAGACATTTTTGTTTCTAAATTTAGTACCGATGGACATAATTTACTGGGTTCTACTTATGTTGGAGGAGATGAAAATGACGGTGTGAATTATATGATTAGTGCTGGAAATTACCCCTTTGCAAATTCCTACGACAGTTTGACAACAAATTATGGTGATCAATTTAGAGGCGAAATAATGCTGGACTCTGCCAATAACGTCCTTATTGGCTCTTCTACGCGCTCCACCAACTTCCCTTTACAAGATCCTTTTCAAACTGTTTTAGCTGGTCAACAGGATGGTATAATTTTTAAATTGAAAAATGATTTCTCAGGGTTGGATTTTTCAAGCTTTTATGGCGGATCAGGTCCTGATGCAATCTATTCTGTGAAAATTGATTCAAGTCAAAATATTGTATTTGGTGGTGGTACAACTTCTTTCGATTTGAATATTTCAGCTGGAGCTTACCAAAATACAAATGCAGGCGGAACAGCTGAAGGTTTTATTGGTAAATTAAGCCCCGATGGGCAGACATTAACAAATGCAACCTACTTAGGTACTTCTAATTATGATCAGGTGTTTTTTGTTGAAATAGATCGATTGGATAATATATTTGTTTTGGGACAAAGTAACGGAGGCAGTTTTCCAGTTATTAATGCAGCTTATTCAAATCCTAATTCAAGTCAGTTTATAGCTAAATTTAATCCTGACTTATCAATTATTGAAGGCTCAACCGTTTTTGGAAGTGGAAATCCAATTTTTGATATTTCTCCATCAGCATTTTTAGTGGATATCTGCGGAAATATGTATGTTTCTGGATGGGGAGCTAATATTCTTCAAACTTCTCCGATGAGTCCAATGCCAGTAAGTACCGATGCCTTTCAGGCAACAGCTCCTAATGGATTCGACTTTTATCTAGTAGTTATTGAAAGAGATTTCAATAGTTTGCTGTATGGTACCTATTTAGGTGGAACTCTTTCTAGAGAACATGTGGATGGTGGAACGAGTCGTTTCGATAAAAATGGAGTGGTTTACCAAGGGGTCTGCGGCGGTTGCGGTGGAAGTAGCGATTTTCCAACAACTCCTGGTGCTTGGTCGGACCAAAATCTAACCACTAGTGGATGTAATGCATTAACATTCAAGTTTGATTTTAACTTAATCCCGAAAGCAGAATTTACAATAGCGTCTGAAACAGGTTGTGTGCCTTTTATAGTGACTTTTAACAATACTTCTTCAGATGGGGATAGCTATTTATGGGATTTTGGAAATGGAGTTTTAGACTCAACGACTTTACAACCTGTTGTTAACTACTCCCAACCTGGCTCTTACCAAGTGACGCTGATAGTTACAGATTCTATTTGTTTAATATCCGATACGGCTTTGATAATTATTGACTTAGAGCTACCAATTGATTTAGAAAATGTTTCAGATATTAGTTTGTGTTACCCTGACACGATAACGCTTATAGCTGACGCAAATGGAACAGCAAATTCGTTTGTTTGGTCTTCAAATCCGCAATTTACTGATACGCTTAACTTGGCAATAACAGATTCGACATTGCAAATTGATGATCCTGTTGTTGGCTGGTATTATATTAGTGCTTCGAATGGAGTTTGTGATGAAATAGACAGTTTGCAGATTTCTTTTACAAGTGAAAACTTGACAATTGAGGGAGATACAGTTCTTTGTCGAGGGGAAGTAACAGTTTTAACAGCTTTAAACAATGACACCAATGTAACTTTTGTGAACTTTAATTGGCAGGCCGATTCTATTATAACTTCGGGCAATGGAACTAGCAGCGTGGTTGTTCAGCCGAGTATTACACAATATGTTTATTTAACCGCCGAAGCAAATGACGGATGTATTATATCCGATTCTGTAGAGGTTTATGTTAGTTATATCGATCCTTTAAGTGTTGTTGCAACAATATCAGACACAATTGTACCCACTGGAGAAGAAGTGACTTTAAGTGCTGAACCCGACGGTTACTCCTATTCTTGGTCTCCAGCGTTAAATGTAGAAAATCCAAATGCTCAAGAAACAACTGCTACTGTTTATGAAACAACAATTTTTACCGTTATAATATCAGACGGGGTTTGTACGAAAACTGCCTCTGTTAAAGTTAACCCTTTCCCTTATATCTGTGATGAACCATTTATTTTTGTTCCCAATGCTTTTACTCCAAATGGAGACGGAGAAAACGATTTGTTGATTGTGCGCAGTTTGATTGTGGAAGATATCATTTTCAGAGTTTATAACCGTTGGGGTGAAATGGTTTATGAAACCAATTCAATGCATACAAGTTGGGATGGAACTTTCAGAGGAAAAATGCTCGATCCAGATGTGTACGATTATTACCTGGAAGGTCATTGTATTGACGGACAAGAATTTTTGATCAAAGGAAACATTACATTGATTCGATAATTGAAAGCGATTAAATACATATTTGTTTTATTATTGTTGCCAAATCTTGTTCAAGCACAAGATATTCACTGGTCTCAATTCGATCACAATCCTGTTTTTCAAAATCCAGCGAATGTTGGACGATTTAATGGAGATTATCGTGTTCATACTAATTACCGTGACCAATGGAGAAATGTGACTGTTCCATTTCAAACTTTTTCAATTTCGGGAGAAGCAAAGAAAGTTTATAAAGATTTTAATGTCGGAGCGTTTCTAACAAATGATGTTGCCGGAGATGGAGCGTTTCGAACAATCGAATTTCAGCCTTCAATTTCTTACACCTTGAAGTTAACAGCCGATTCTGTGCATCTTTTGCGTCCAGGAATTCAAATAGGAATCAACTTTCGTTCTTTTGATGCAAATGCTTTTACATTCGATAATCAATGGAATGGGCAAGTATTCGATGCTTCATTATCAAGTAATGAAGTCTTTCAATCTCAAAGACGAACTAATTTTACATGGGGATTTGGTGCAGCCTATGAATTTCAAAAAGGTAAACGTCAGCGAATTATTGCGGGGTTAGGCTTGTTCAATATCAACAGACCAAACCAAGGTTTTTTAGGAGAGCAAATAAAACGAGATATGCGATTTAATTTCTTTGCTCAAGCAGAATACGAAGTCGGTTTTGATTGGGATATTTTACCAAGTATGCAATTGAATTTACAAGGAAAGTACCGAGAATTTATTCTAGGGTCACAAGTGCGTTATATTATAGAAGATAGATTAGGTAATTATCGTTCAGTCATGGCGGGTCTCTACATGCGAAGTAATGATGCATTTTTCATAACTGCTGGTATGGAATATCAAAATTGGTGGGGAGGAATTTCTTATGACATCAATACTTCTGACTTAATGCCGGCCAGTAGAGCGCGAGGTGGACTAGAATTTAGTTTGCGCTACATTATTTATAGATTCAACCCAGAGGTTATAAAACATAGAGTATGTCCAGATTTTATATAATATTCCTTTCAGTTTTTTTGTCGACAGTGTCATTGGGACAAGAATTGAAAAAGTACCTTGAGTTTGCGCAAGAAAAGTATACTGATGGTGATTATGTGTACGCCCTAAAGTATTATGAAAAAGCAATGAAAATTGATTCCAATACAATCAATACACTATGGGATTATGCAGAAACTTTGAGAGCCTATAAAGATTACCCAAAAGCTGCTTTTTATTATGGAAAAGTGTATAGCAGAGAAGGAGCGGAGTTGTATCCATCTAGTTTGATGCAATACGGATTGATGCTCAAACAGACAGGGGATTATGATAAAGCATTAAATGTATTTAAATTAGGAAAGAAGAAATACCGCAAAGACAGAAGGGGATATTTATATCAAAAAAGTAGAGCTGAAATTCAATCTTGTATTTGGGCAAAAGCAAATCAAGGAGATTCAATAAATTTAATATTTGAACCTTTGCCAGATCATATCAACACTCCAAATGCAGAATTTGGTCATCGTATTCACAATAATCAATTGATTTTCTCCTCTCTTCGTGCTGATTCTATAAGCGAAACAGAAGAAGTTTATGATCCTTCTTATAGTACAAAATTATATTCCACCCTGATTTCGGAAGGCCAATTTGAAAAAGAAAAACGCATTGAAGAATTAGATTGGAAAAACATCCATACAGGAAATGGAGCTTTTAGTTTAGATGAAAAACGATTCTACTTTAGTTATTGCGGTGATGATGGACATAATTATAAATGCAAGATTCTTGTTGCCTATCTAGAAGGAGATAAATTTGTAGATATCGATACCTTAGGAAGTATAATTAATGTTGAAAGTACAAATACCACCATGCCTTTTATTGGGGAGTGGGAGGGAAGCGAAGTCTTGTTTTATGTTTCCGATCAAGAAGGAGGAGCAGGAGGAATGGATCTTTGGTATAGTTTTATAGAAGATGGAAACCAATATCAACGACCGATCAATATTCGGTCGTTGAATACATTGGATAATGAATTATCTCCTTTTTGGGATGGGAAAACACAAATGCTTTATTTCAGCAGCCCTTGGTATGACGGTTTTGGTGGGTATGATGTCTTCAAATCGCACTACAACAATTCTTTTAGTGATCCAGAGAACTTATTGGAGCCTGTAAATTCTCCAGCAAATGATTTGTATTATTTTGAAACCTCAAATAATGACACTGCTTACTTTAGTTCTAATCGATTGGGAAGTAATTATAGTAAAAATCCCACCTGTTGTAGCGATATTTACAGTTTAAGAAAGCCTTTGATTTATTTACCACCATCAGTGGAGGAAACGTTAGAAGATTTGAACCGCAGATTGCCTGTCACACTGTATTTCCACAATGATATTCCAAATCCACGTTCTTTAGCGACTACTTCAAATGTGAATTACATTAATAGTTACACCGATTACATCGCCATGATGGATCAGTACAAAAAAGAATATTCCAAGGGTTTAGATGGAGAAAGTGCGAAAGATGCAGAAGATGATATCGAAGATTTCTTTTTGGAATATGTTGAGCAAGGAGTAAACGATTTAAATCATTTTATAGATTTACTAATCATTCAATTAGAGAAAGGTAGAAAAATAGAATTGACGGTAAAAGGATTTGCAAGTCCATTGGCGAAAACAGACTATAATGTAAATTTAACTAAAAGAAGAATTGCTTCAATGGTGAATTATCTGAGTGCATACGGTGGCGGAATTTTTAGAGAATACTTGAATAATTCAGCCAGCAATGGCGGTCAACTTAGTATTGGACAAATTCCCTTTGGGGAAAATGAAGCGGATAAAATCGTAAGTGATAATCCAAATGATATGAAAAATTCAGTTTACTCTAGAGCGGCTGCAAGTGAAAGGAAGATTGAAATTCAAAGTGTGGATTTGAAATAAAAAATCGTAGAGACGCAATTTATTGCGTCTCTACAGAATTTTTATTGCGTCTCTACAGAATTTTTATTGCGTCTCTACAGAATATTTATTGCGTCACAACGAATTTTTATTGCGTCTCTAAGCATTTTATTGCGTCACAACGAAATTTTATTGCGTCTCTACGATTTTTTTAATCCAAATAACCCCAAATAACCCCAAATATCTAAGCATCAATTAATGCCAAGTCCATTTCACAAAGAGGACATTGTCCCTCCTGATCATAAGTCTTTCCTTCCTCACAATCCATTGGACATTGGTAAACTTCTTTTTCAGCAGTTTGCTCATTTGTCTCAGCATTAGCTCCTTCTGAACCACATGCTGTAAACATCATTCCAGCTAGGAAGAACATTCCAGTTGCCATTAAAATCTTTGCTTTTTTCATTGTATATTGTTTTAAAAAGTGTTTGAAATCTATTTTTATAATTTTCCACCAAGGTAAGAAATTTTTAAATAAAAACTCTAAACTTTTAGTTCAATAGAAAAAGGCAGTATTCTTTTTATCCAATTGTTTTGTAAATCTCTTTAATAAAGAAGTTTAATTTTCTGAATTAATCAATCCATAAGTTAAATCTGTTTTCGATTTGCAAACATTTTTATGCATATTTCAGCTTAAAATACTCAGTTTATTAGCGGTTTTAAAATGAAGTTTCTTAAATAAAGTATTCTTTCTTGATATTAATTCTATACTTTTAGTATATGTTTGAACGATAACAAAAACAATGTGCGTTTTGAATAGAACAAATAAGTGTAATTTGAATATGATTTTTTATAGTACTAAATTTTTAAATCTTACTACAAAGTTTTCGAAAGCTTTCAACTCTAATGCAAAAGTGTTTACAGAACTCAAAATAATCTCAATTGTTTTAATGGGATTGAATGTAAACCTTTTTGCCCAATTTGTTCAACCACCTTCCTTTTCTCATTCTTCAGGCTTTTATTCTGGAGTGTTTAGTTTAAAAATTCTTGCAGAAAACCCAAATGATATAATTCTTTACACTTTGGATGGTTCTGAACCAAAAATTGATAATTTAACTGGAAAAGAATGGAAATTTAAGCTAGGTTATAAAACATATCCAGAAGATAATCATGGACAACTCATAAGTGATACCCTTTGGACTCATGAATACACAAATCCAATTTTCATTGAAGATATAAGCAATGAGCCAGATAAAATAGCAGATATTTCCACGAGTTACATGACAAATGATTGGTATTATGAAAATTCTAAAGCATTAGAAACATCTGCTTACAAAGGAGTATGTCTTCGTGTTGTTGCCTATAGAAATGGGATTTATAGTAAAGAAGTAACTAAAAACTATTTCATAGGTGATGTTAATAAATATTCAATTCCAATTGTTTGTTTGGCCATTGATCCAGACCAATTTTATGGTTTTGAAGAAGGAATAAATGTGCCAGGAGTCGATTTTGAAACTTGGAGAAATCAAAACCCAGCGGTAACTCTCGAAAATTACCAAGATGTTTTTGGAGCTTCAGGCAACTTTAGGCGAAAAGGAATAAATACCGAATTAAAAATTAATTTCTCCTATTTAGTAGAAGGTAATGAAGTTTTAAATCATGGAGCAGGGATTAGAATAAACGGGAATACCAGTCGGTTTTATCCAAATCGAAGTTTAAGGCTTTATGCTAAAAACAATTACGGACCTAAAGAATTCGAATACCCCTTTTTCAAAAACTTGAACGAAAATAAATTTAGAAGATTGATTCTAAGAAATGCTGGAAATGATACGGAATCTTCTTTGCTACGAGATGCGTTTATTCATGAGGTATCTGAAGAGTTAAATGTTGTTACCCAAGGGTATCAACCTATAATCGTTTTTATTAATGGTGAGTATCATTTACGAGAACGCTTCGATAAAAAGTTCTTCGATCAACATTTTGGTATACACGAAGATAGTCTAGATTATATTAAAATAAATGAGGCGAAAGAAGGAAACACCATTGCATTTGAAGAGTTATATCACTTTATGCAAAACAATGATTTTACTGATGATAGTGTGTTGAAAGAATTATCATATCGCGTTGATTTGGATAATCTTATCGACTTCTATATCGCTGAAACATATATGGGCAATTGGGACTGGCCTAATAATAATCATGAACTATTCAGAAAACAAGTAGACTTTGATAGTACGGCAGCGTTTGGAAATGATGGAAGGTGGAGGTTTCTACTTAAAGATTTGGACGCTTCATTAGGGATTGCACCACATCAAGCAGATTATACAACGAATGATTTTGAGCAATTTAGAACAGCTTCAGGAAATATAGCCTTAGATCATCTCATTCTTTCATTCGTTTATGCAATGAAGAATTCTCGATTCAAACACCGTTTTGTAAATAGATACTGTGATATGATGAACTCAATATATAAAACGGATGTTTTAAAAAACAAGTTAAATGAAATTACAGAGGTAATAAGACCAGAAATAAGCGAAAGTGCGCGTCGTTGGAATCCTCACAACAAATACCTGCTTTTTTATTGGCCAATTTATTCTCTGAACAATTGGGAGCATGAAGTAAATGTGATTTATGAGTATTTGGACAATAGAACTTTTTGGATTAGAAAACATTTGAATGATGAATATAGCTTAGGCGATGAAAAAGAAATAATTCTCGATGTTTCAGAAAACGATGGAGGAATAGTTCATGTAAATAGCTTGAAAATAAATGAAGAATTAGAAGGCGTAAAACAAGGTGCTATTTATCCTTGGAAAGGTGTTTATTATTCAGAAGTTCCTTTGTTTCTAAAAGCAGAACCAAAAGAAGGATATATATTCAACCATTGGTCGGGAAAAGTCAAAAGTTGGTCAAAAGAAATAACCGTCAAAATATGGCTATTTCGGAGTGACCATGCCACCCTTTTCGGTTGAAATGGTGCCACTTTAAAAGATGCTACAAGTATATGAATATTTTCTAATAATTAACATTTAAAGCGTTTGTTTTCTTAAAGATTCACCA
>Ga0307952_1001282_pt1 | contig 12610 bp, 12 predicted proteins | sample OrgLakmetagen376_FD_201821 | JGI IMG/M metagenome (GOLD analysis project Ga0307952, IMG submission 201821) | Saline water microbial communities from Organic Lake, Antarctica - #376 | ecosystem: Environmental > Aquatic > Non-marine Saline and Alkaline > Saline | place: Antarctica: Organic Lake...
CCTGCGACCGGCGCATCTCGGCCACCTTCAAGGATCTGCCGGGCGGGCAGCTTTTGGGGCCGACCTTCGATTACACGCATCGTCTGCTGGATTTCAAGCTGGCCGCCGAGGGCGATCAGGCACCGGCCCCCGAGGTGGCCCCTGAGATGGCCCCCGAGATGGAGCCGCGCGATGAACCGGTGCCGCATGTCGCCGGGTATCTCAACAATGAAGACCTGATCGAGCGCAACGCGCCGGCCGGCCGCGACCCCGTCGACATGACCCGCCAGCCGCTGGAACTGCCCGCGGATCGCGCATTGCGTCTGCAGGCGCTTGCGCGCGGTGACGAGGGATTCCTGCTGTCGCTGGCCTATTCCACGCAGCGCGGCTACGCGCGCAACCACGCCTTTGTCGGCGAGTTGCGGATCGGCACTGTGCCGGTGGAGATGGAGATCCCCGAACTGGGTTTTTCCATCGAGATCGGCGAGATCACGGTGACGGAATGCGAGACCGTGAACCAGTTCACCGGCTCGAAATCCGAGCCGCCGCAATTCACCCGCGGCTACGGCCTGGTGTTCGGGCAAACCGAACGCAAGGCGATCGCCATGGCGCTTGTCGACCGGGCGCTGCGGTGGCGCGAGCTGGGTGAAGAGGATCAGGGCGCTCCCGCGCAGGACGAGGAGTTCGTACTGATGCATGCTGACAGCATCCAGGCCACCGGGTTTCTGGAGCACATCAAGCTGCCGCATCACGTGGATTTCCAGAGCGAGCTGGAACTGGTCCGCAAGCTGCGCCGCGAAGCCCGGGACCTGGATCCGGAGGCGGCGGAAGAATGAGTATTTCTGGCAAGATGAAGCGGGGGGACAGGTCGTGATCGTATCTCACATCGGCAAGGTCCTGATCCGCTGGGATCCGCGCGCCGAATTGCAGGACAGGGGGCTATTGTGAGCACCTACACCTTCGCCTATCTCGACGAGCAGACCAAGCGGATGATCCGCCGCGCGATCCTGAAAGGGTTGGCCATTCCGGGCTATCAGGTGCCGTTTGCCAGCCGCGAGATGCCGATGCCCTATGGCTGGGGCACCGGGGGTGTGCAGGTCACCGCTGCCGTGCTGACGCCCGACGATTGTCTCAAGGTGATCGATCAGGGGGCCGACGACACCACCAATGCCGTCTCGATCCGGGCATTCTTTGCCAGGACCGCCGGGATCGCGACCACCACGCGCACGGCCCAAGCCTCGGTGATCCAGACCCGGCACCGCATCCCCGAGACGGCCCTGGGCGAGGATCAGATCCTTGTCTATCAGGTGCCGATCCCCGAGCCCCTGCGCTTTCTGGAGCCGCGCGAGACCGAGACGCGCCGGATGCACAGTCTGGAGGATTACGGGCTGATGCATGTCAAGCTTTACGAGGATATCGCCCGGCACGGCCATATCGCCACCGCCTATGCCTATCCGGTGCTGGTCGAGGGCCGCTACGTGATGGATCCCTCGCCGATCCCGAAATTCGACAATCCGAAACTGTCGGGCAATCCCGCGATCCAGCTGTTCGGCGCGGGCCGCGAACAACGCATCTATGCGCTGCCGCCCTGGTGCGAGGTGGTGAGCCTGGATTTCGAGGATCACCCGTTCGATCCGTCGAAACCCGACCAGAATTGCGGCCTGTGCGGCGCCGGTGACAGCTATCTTGACGAGGTGATCGTCGATGACGCGGGCGGGCGCATCTTCGTCTGTTCCGACACCGATTATTGCGAGGGCCGGCAGGCGCAGGGCCATCGCGGAAAGGACGCCGCATGACCCCGTTGCTGTCGGTCGATGGACTGACCAAGACCTATGGCGCGCATGTCGGGTGCCGGGATGTGGCGCTCGATCTCTTTGCCGGCGAGGTTCTGGGCATCGTCGGCGAGAGCGGCTCGGGCAAGACCACGGTCCTGAACTGCATGGCGGGGCATCTGCTGCCGGATCGGGGGCGCGTGGTGTTCGACACCCGCGCCGATGGCCCGCGCGATGTGCTGCGGATGTCCGAGCCCGAGCGCCGGATGCTTGGGCGTACCGACTGGGCCTTCGTGCATCAGAACGCGCGCGACGGGTTGCGCATGGGCGTCAGCGCCGGCGGCAATGTCGGTGAGCGCCTGATGGCCGTGGGCGCGCGCAACTATGGCCGCATACGCGCCACCGCCGAGGACTGGCTGACCCGGGTCGAGATCGACGCGGCCCGGATCGACGACCGTCCGACGACGTTTTCGGGGGGCATGCAGCAACGCCTGCAGATCGCGCGCAATCTGGTCACCGGGCCGCGGCTGGTGTTCATGGACGAGCCGACCGGCGGCCTCGATGTCAGCGTGCAGGCGCGGCTGCTCGATCTGCTGCGCGGTCTGGTGCGCGATATGGGCCTGTCCGCGATCATCGTGACCCACGATCTGGCGGTCGTGCGGCTTTTGGCGGACCGTCTGCTGGTGATGAAGTCGGGCGAGGTGGTCGAGCACGGTCTGACCGATCAGGTACTCGACGATCCGCAACATGGCTACACGCAGCTTCTGGTATCCAGCGTGTTGCAGGTGTGACGGCACCGTCGGGGGATGCGCAATCATGTTGGGAAGACACCGCAGATGATCGAGATCGAGAACCTGTCAAAGACATTCACCCTGCACAATCAGGGTGGTGCGATCATTCGAGTGATGGAGGGGGCCAACCTGAGCGTGCGTCCCGGCGAATGCGTCGCGCTGACCGGCGCGTCGGGATCGGGCAAATCCACCCTCATGCGGTTGGTCTATGGCAATTACCTCGCCGCGCAAGGCACCATCCGGGTTGGGGGCGTGGATGTGGCAAACGCCGCGCCCCGCGAGATCCTTGCGCTGCGGCGCGATACGCTCGGATATGTCAGCCAGTTCCTGCGCGTCGTGCCGCGCGTGTCGACGCTGGACGTGGTGGCCGAGCCGTTGCGCCGCCTCGGGGTGAACGGGGCGGATGCACACGGCCGGGCGACGTGGCTTCTGACACGGCTCAACATTCCCGAACCGCTCTGGGCGCTGTCGCCGACCACCTTTTCCGGCGGAGAGCAGCAGCGCGTCAACATCGCGCGCGGCTTCGCCCATCCCTATCCGGCGCTGTTGCTGGACGAGCCCACGGCGTCGCTCGATGCCGACAATCGCGCGGTGGTGCTGGACCTGATCCTCGAGGCGAAGGCGCGCGGGGCGGCCCTCGTCGGGATTTTCCACGATGCGGAGATCCGCGACCGGGTCTGTGACCGCGCCGTCGATGTGACGGCATTCTCACCGGGGCATGCGGCATGAGGGGCGGGCGACTGATCGCGGTCGTGGGTCCATCCGGGGCCGGCAAGGATCGGGTGATCGAGGGGATCGCACAGGCCGCGCCCCATATCGTCCCGGTCACACGCGTTATCACCCGCGCGCGGGATCTGCCCGGCGAGGCCTTCACGCCCGTGACCACGGATGAGTTCACCACGATGCACGCCGCCGGGGCGTTCTGTCTGCACTGGCAGGCGCACGGGCTGCGCTACGGGATCCCGGCGCAGGTGGTGTCGGATGTACGCGGCGGTGGTGAGCGGATCGTCAACCTGTCACGCGGTGTCCTGTCCGACGCGCAGGCGATGTTTTCCGACCTGTTGGTGCTGCACGTCACGGCCAGACCCGAAACGCTGGCCCGCCGGCTGATCGGACGCGGCCGCGAAACCTCGGCCGAAATCCAGGGGCGTCTCGCGCGGGCGACACACGATCTCCCGGACGATATCAGGAGCGTGGACCTGCGAAATGACGGGCCGCTGGAAGCGACGATCGCCCGCGCCCTGCATATGCTCGGGCACGACACCTCGCTGACGCCCCCCCGGACGGCCACGACAGGAAAGGTGCCGGAATGACCCCTGAAACATCTCTGGATGCGGTGCAACAAGACCCCGGCGCAGAGCCGATACGACTGGCCAATGCCCAACTGGTGCTTCCCGATCGTATCATCACCGGCGAAATCGTGTTGCAGGCCGGACGGATCATCGACATCACCGAACGCGCCGACCTGCCTTTCGGGGCCGTGGATTGCGACGGCGATCTGATCCTCCCCGGCCTCGTGGAATTGCATACCGACAATCTCGAACGTCATATCGAACCGCGCCCCGGGGTGATGTTTCCGCCTGCTTCGGCGCTTCTGGCGCATGACGCGGAGCTGGCCTCGACCGGCATCACCACGGTGTTCGATGCCATGCGGGTCGGCTCGATCCAGTCAGAGGCGACCAATTACGCCAGATATGCCCGCGATCTGGCGACCGAACTGATGCGATTGCGCGCGACGGGTGTGCTGAAGATCAGCCATTTCCTGCATCTGCGGGCCGAAATCTGTTCCGAGACGCTGCTCGACGAGCTGGCCGAGTTCGGCCCCGATGATCGGGTCGGCATCCTGAGCCTGATGGATCACACGCCCGGTCAGCGACAGTTCCGGGATCTCTCAAAGCTTCGGACCTATCTGTCGGGCAAGCGCGGCATGACGGATGCCGCGTTCGACGCGCATGTCGCCCATCTGACCGGGCTACAGGCGCGGCACGGGGTGGCCCATGCCGACGGTGCCGTAGCCGAGGCCTGCAGGCTTGGCGCGGTTCTGGCCAGTCACGATGACACCACGCCCGAACAGGTGCGCGTGTCGCGCGACAACGGCACGGGATTTGCGGAGTTTCCCACGACGATCGAGGCGGCACGGGCCTGCCGTGATCACGGGATCGCGATCATGATGGGCGCGCCGAACATCCTGCGCGGCGAGTCGCATTCAGGCAATGTCTCGGCGCTGGAGCTGGCGCAGCGCGACTTGCTGGACATGGTGTCATCCGATTATGTGCCGTCGGCCCTGCTGCTGTCGGCGTTTCGTCTGGCCGGGATCTGGTCCGACCTGCCGCGCGCGATCCGCACCGTCACCGACAGCCCGGCCCGTGCAGCTGGTCTGCGCGATCGCGGACGGCTCGAAATGGGGCTGCGGGCCGATATCTTGCGCGTGCGGCGCCTCGATCGGACCCCGGTAATTCGCAGCGTCTGGACGCAAGGACACCGCGTCGGGTGATCATCCATAGGTATTGCCAGCCCAGAGCACAGGGCGGATCGAGAACAGATGGAACGCACGCCATTAGGAATGCTTTGTCTTAGACAGCGCATCCCTTCTTTGCCCGTTGACCGGCCATGAAAAGATCAAATAGCGCCATCGCGCAGTCCGTGCCGGACCGCGCCGACATCAGGATGGTCCGGCAATCACGCCAGCGCCGCCATGATCGCGTCGAGCCCGTCGGTCAATGCGGCGGGGCCGGGCTGCAGGATCAGCGGGGACTTGATTTCGGTGATGCGCCCGTCCCGCACCGCCGGGATCGCGTCCCAGCCGGGCCGTGCGGCGATCTTCTCGGGCCGGACCTTCTTGCCGCACCACGACGCGAGGATCACCTCCGGCGCGGCCTCGCAGACCTCGTCGGATGTCACGATGCGGTCGCGCGCCTTGTCCCGCCCGGCATGCCGGGGAAAGGCCTCACGCCCGCCGGCGATCCCGATCAGTTCCGACACCCAGCCGATGCCGGTGATCATCGGGTCATCCCATTCCTCGAAATAGACCGTCGGGCGCGGTCGGCCTTCGGTGCTGGCGGCGACCTGTGCCAGCCGCTGCTCGTAACCTGCCGCCAACCGCTCGGCGCGATCGCTTTTGCCCACGGTCGCCCCGAGATGCCGGATCATGGCGAGAATGCCGGCAACGTCGCGCTGGTTATAGGCCATGACGGCAATGCCTTCACGGATCAGCGCGGCCGCGATATCGGCCTGCAGATCCGAGAATGTCAGCACGAGGTCAGGGTCCAGCGCGAGGATCTTGGGGATATCCGCAGAGGTGAAGGCCGACACGCGGGGTTTCTCGCGGCGCACACGTTGCGGGCGGACGGCATAGCCCGATACCCCGACGATCAGATCTTCCGCGCCCAGAAGATAGAGCGTCTCGACCGTTTCCTCGGTCAGGCAGACGATGCGTTCGGGGGGAAATCTTCGCATCTTTATCCTCTTCCGGCAGGGCGGGTTCCACGGGCAATCACGCGATGACGCCGTGTCACCCAAGCCCTGTTTGCAACTGAGCCACATCTTGGTGTTACCATATCTGAAACGGGCGTCCATCTGATCGGACTGGCGGATGGCCTCCACGTTTGCGACGAAACTGCCGGTTGACCGTGGCCTGCCCATACCCGTTGTCGCGCGATGAACGGGGAATGGTCCTGACCCCACCAAAAAAAGACGCGCATCCGCCCGCGTTGCAATCCTGGCGGGATGCCGGTCGAGGACCTGACAGGCGACAGCCTGACGGCATCCTATCCGGGCACCTCGGAAAAGACACGGTGCTGTATGGGCGATCCGACAGTCATGTTTGAGCCGGCCTCTCAACCTCCCAGACTGTAACTTCCACCGTCTATTTGACCGGTCCAGCCCCAGAGGGCCAGCATGGCCTCGGGGCCGGTTTCCATCGCGTGGGGCTGCCAGGGACGGTGATGGATGAATGCGCCTGGCCCATGGCATGATGGCGCGGTTTCATCCGCTCGCCACCACGCATTCCCGGCCAGCGTGACGTAGAGTTCCTCGGCGGCGTGGCGGTGGCTGGGATAGGCGTGGCGGGCATCCTGCATCAGCACTCCGAACCTGATCCGGTCATGCGCAAGCATTCCTTGCGGTCCCACGATCTCGGCCACATGGATGCGGCCCGCCACCGCGACCGGCAAATGCCCGAATCCGGGCCTGCGCCAGGGCAGTGCATCGTGACAGGCTGTCAGTGCACCCAAGGCGCCGGTCTGCGATCCTGCCGCCAGTGCCGGGGCCACACCGGGGACGCGCGTCAGCGGTTCCGGTCGCACCCGTCGCAGCGTGTCCGAAAGGCTGCGCCCGATGTCACTGTCATGCTGCGCGAAAAGATCCGCAGCTTCGGTCAACAACTGCTGCACCGCGTCGGTCATGGGCGCGGCCCGGTGCCATCATCCGGCCCGGTGATGGAGTGCCGCGCAAGCTCTGCGTGCAACAAATCGTGGAACCTTGCCGCGGCAAGGCCAAGGGGTGGCCCACGATGGGTGATCATCACCAGATCATGAACGATCTTGGGGGCAAATGGCCGCCATGTCACGCCATCGCCGAGCGGCACCTTGCCGTTGACCGGATCGATGATCGACAGGCCCCCGCCCGCCGCCACCAGATTGCGGGCAATGGCATAGAAATAGCACGTCGCCGAATACCGCAGCGCCACCTCGGCCTGCGACATCAGCGCCTGCAACTGCCGGTCGACGCTGTGATCGCCGGTGATCCCGATCACGGCGCGCCCGTGCAGCGATGCGGGATGCAGCACCTCTTGCGCACAGAGGGGATCATCTTCGCGCAGGATGCAGACGCATTCCATGGCAAACGATCTTGCATCGAGGCCGGCCACCGGCACCGGCGCGTCGATCAGACCTATATCGATCTAGCGGCTGCCGACCCAGGAGGCGATGCGGCGCGAACTGTGCACTCTGACTTCCACATGGGCATCGGGATAATCGGCCTGGAAGGCGGCGATCACGCGGGGGAGGAAATTGTAGGACATCGCCCCGTTGGTGGCGATCGTGATGCCGCCGGTCGCGCCTGAACGGATTTCTGTCGCGCGTTGTTCGATCCGCGCCAGAGTCGCGATTCCGTGACTGATGTCATCATGCAGAAGCATGGCCTCGGTTGTGGGGGCGAAGAAGCCGCGGTCGCGGTGAAAGAGGCGAAATCCGAGTTCGGCCTCCAGATTATTCAATGCCACGCTGACCGCAGGCTGCGACAGGTGCAACCGCTGCGCTGCGCGTGACACCGATCCGGCATCGAAGAGCGCGCTGAAGACTTCAAGATGGCGCAGCTTTACCCGCATGATCCCAGCCGTGTTTTGCATAAAAAAATCGAATAAAAGTATAAACTACATTTAGTTGATTTAATCGCAATGAGCTTCTAACGTCTATTTGCGAGGGGGCAACAGTTTTCTGTCTTTTTTGCGTCGTCCGACGCAATATTCCTCAATAAGGGAGATGGTGACGTGTTTGACACCGCAGCACAGGATCAAAAGCCCGGGATCTGGACCCCGGACGCGACGACCACGCCCTATTGGCTGGACGATCTGCCCGAGGCGTCTGCGCTGAGCTCCCGGCTGCCCGACGAGGCCGATGTCGTGATCATCGGCGCGGGATATACCGGGCTCAATGCCGCGATCGAATGCGCGCGCGGCGGCAGATCGGTCGTGGTCGTGGATGCGGGCGACCCGGGCCACGGGTGCAGCACGCGCAATGGCGGGCAGGTCGGCACCTCGATCAAACCCTCTCTGGAAAAGTTGCAGGCCAAGCATGGCACAGAGCGCGGCCGCGCCATGCGCGACGAAGGCAAGGCCGCCCTGAACTGGATCGAGAGCCGCATCACGGAAGAGCGGATCGGCTGTGATTTCCGGCGTGTCGGGCGGTTTCATGGCGCGCATACGCCGCAGGCTTATGACGAACTGGCCCGAAACGCCGACAAGATCAGTCGCACCGAAGGCATCGAGGCGCATCCGGTGCCCCGGTCACAGCAACGCGCCGAGATCGGCAGCGACAGCTATCACGGCGGGGTGATCTTTCCGCGCCATGCCTCCATCCATCCCGCGCGCTACCATCGCGGGTTGCTGCAGGCGGCGATCGCGGCGGGGGCACAGGTGATGGGCCAGTGCGCCGCCGACGACATCACCCGCCGGCCCACCGGCTTCGAGGTGCGGACCGCCAAAGGCACGCTGCGCGCCGGTGACGTGATCGTGGCCACCAATGGCTACACGTCGCATGTCACCCGATGGCTGCGGCGCCGCGTCATTCCCATCGGCAGCTACATCATCGCGACCGAGGCGCTGCCGGCCGCCCTGATGGACAAGCTGTCCCCCAAGGACCGGATCGCCACCGACACGCGCAAGGTGGTCTACTATTATCGCCCGTCGCCGGACCGCACCCGGATCCTTTTCGGCGGGCGGGTGTCGGCCAATGAAACGGACCCCAAGATCAGCGGCCCGCGCCTTTTGTCCGATATGTGCCGGATCTATCCCGAGTTGCGCGACTACAGGATCAGCCATTCATGGATGGGCACCGTCGCCTATACCTTTGACGAGGTGCCCCATACCGGCGTGCATGACGGCGTGCATTACGCGCTTGGCTATTGCGGGTCCGGGGTGTCGCTGGCCTCTTATCTCGGGATGCGCACGGGTCGCAAAGTGCTGGGCCACAAGGACGGGCGCACGGCCTTCGACGACCTGCCCTTCCCCTCCCGTCCGCTTTACACCGGCACGCCGTGGTTTCTGCCGCCCATGGTGGCATGGTACCGGTGGCGCGACCGGAGACAATACGACCGCAGTATCGCGGCAGGGTAGCAGGCAACCGGGCGGCAGCATCGCCTCTCTGCCCGGATCATGAAAAAGGCGAGGTAAATCAACAGAGGAGATGCACATGACCCAGAGACTCTCGATCCAGACACTCTCACTGATGACCGTGACGGCCGGGCTGATGGCCACGACAGCGCAGGCGGAAGAGAGGCAAGTGACCATCGCCTCGTGGGGCGGCTCGTATCAGGACGCGCAATCCAAGGCGCTTTTCGAGCCGGCAGAGGCCAATACGGGTATCAGCGTCAGACAGGAAAGCTATGGCGGCATGGCCGATGTGCGCTTGCAGGTCACGTCCGGACAGGTGACGTTCGACATCGTGGTCAGCGGATCCGGCTCTGCAGCGCGTGCGGCTGAAGAGGGCCTGCTGGAGCCGCTGGATTACGACATCATCGATGTCTCGGACTTTGTTCCCGCAACTTATGACGCGCATTGCGTGGGCGGTGACGTGTTCTCGGTCGTGGCGGCCTGGAACACCGACACCTATGGCGAAGACGGCCCGCAGAACTGGGCGGATTTCTTCGATACCGAGACGTTTCCCGGAACCCGCGCCTATCGCAGCACCGTCTCGGGTGCGCTGGAACCGGCCCTGATGGCGGACGGCGTGGCCCCCGAGGATGTCTATTCGGTGCTTGATTCCGAGGAGGGCATCGAACGCGCGCTCGACAAGATCCGCGAGTTGAAGCCGAATATCGGTGTGTTCTGGTCCTCCGGTGCGCAACATGCGCAGTTGATGAAGGACGGCGAGGTCGACATGAGCACCGGATGGAACGGACGCTTCGACAACGCCCGGGCAGATGGCGGCGCGATCGACTACACGTTCAATCAGGGCCTGCTCGACTATGACTGCTTCGCCATTCCGAAAGGGGCGCCCAACAAGGATGTCGCGATGGAATTCCTCGCCGAGATCTCCAAGGCGGAATATCAGGACGATCTGCCGAAATACATCACCTATGGCCCGACCAACAAGGCCGCCTATGAAACCGGTGAAATCAGCCCGGAGGTGGCGGCTGGTCTGCCCTCCTCGCCCGAGAACGCGGCCCTGCAGCTGCCGATCTCACTGGAATGGTATTCCAAATGGGAGATCGTCGCGGCACAGATGTATCAGGACATGCTGACCGAGTGATCGGCCCTCGAAACCAATGATCGCGGGCGGATGCATCGCCCGTGATCCACCATTGCTGCGGGGACATTTCCTTGAACGATGCAAACCGAGACGCGCTGCCCATCACGGTGCGCAACGTGACCAAGACCTATGGGAAGATCTACGCCCTCGACGACGTCTCGCTTGACGTGAAAAGTGGCGAGTTTCTCACCCTGCTGGGACCTTCGGGGTCGGGCAAGACGACGCTGCTGATGGTGCTGGCGGGGTTCACCCGGCCGGATCGCGGCAGCCTGAAATTCGGCGCGACCGAGATGATCCGCAAACCGCCGCATCTGCGCAACGTGGGCATGGTCTTTCAGAACTACGCGCTGTTTCCGCACATGACCGTGGCCGGCAATGTGGGCTATCCGCTCAGGCTGCGCGGCGTGACACGGACCGATCTTGCAAAGCGCGTCGAGACGGCGCTGGAGACCGTGCAGCTTGGCGGCTACGGCGACCGCACCATCGACCAGCTTTCGGGCGGTCAGAAACAACGGGTGGCACTGGCGCGCTCCATCGTGTTCGAGCCGCGCATCCTGCTCATGGATGAACCGCTCTCCGCGCTCGACAAGAAGCTGCGGGACCGGATGCAGATCGAACTGCGCCACCTGCACGAGAAACTGGGCAGAACCACCGTTTACGTCACGCATGACCAGCGCGAGGCGCTTACCATGTCCGACAGGATCGCGGTGGTGAACCATGGGCGCATCATGCAGCTTGCCTCGCCGCAGGAGCTGTACGAGCAGCCCGAGAACAAGTTCGTGGCCGATTTCATCGGCGACAGCACGTTTCTGACGGTGACCCGGCAGGGCGCGCATCATGTGGCCGCGGGCGTCACGCTCAAGACGACCAGGCCGGTCCCGGCGGGTGACGATCTTCTGCTCATGCTTCGGCCTGAACGGCTGAGCCTGTTGCATGGAGAGGCGGGCGAGGCCAACGTTTTCGACGCCACGGTGACCGAGCTCGTCTATCAGGGCGAAAGCTATCTTCTCTATGCGCGCCTGCCCGACGGCACCGAACTGACCGTGCGGGGTGCCATGCGGGCCGGCACGTTCCAGACCCTGCCGGCGGCTGGAGACACGGCGAAGCTGGCGCTTGATCCGTCCGATACGGTCATCATCGCAGGAGGCGAGGACTGATGGCCGTCACCCAGATGAACACCGGACCGGACATTGACGCAAACGCGGGCGGGCTGCGCACCGACGAGCAGCGGGAACGCTGGCGGCTTTTCGGCCTGAGCTCTCCGGCACTCCTGATCGTCATGGTCATCCTCGTGATCCCCACGGGCTGGCTTTTCTATATCAGCTTTGTGGGCGCCAATGGCAGCTTTTCAATGGAAAACTACGCGCGGATGCTCGAGCGCAAATCCTACGCCCGGATCTTCCAGACCACGTTTCAGGTCAGCCTGATCACCACGGGTCTTTGCATCCTGATCGGCTATCCGCTGGCCTATTTCATGTCGCAACTGCCGGTCAAATGGGCCAATCTCTGCCTTGTCACGGTGCTGTTGCCGTTCTGGACATCGCTGCTGGTGCGCACCTATGCATGGCTTGTGCTGTTGCAGCGTCAGGGCCTGATCAATGAATGGGGCATGGGGATGGGTCTGTGGGAAGAGCCGCTGAAGCTGGTGCACAACATGAACGGCACCCTGATCGGAATGGTGCATATCATGCTGCCGTTCCTGATCCTGCCGACCTATGGGGCGATGCGCGCCATCGACCGGGATTATCTCAAGGCGGCCGCAAACCTCGGGGCAAGCCCCGCCCGCGCGTTCTGGACCGTATTCCTGCCGCTCAGCACTCCGGGTCTTTTCGCAGGCGCGCTCATGGTGTTCATCCTCTGCCTCGGATTCTTCGTGACACCGGCCATTCTGGGCGGTGGCACAGTCATCCTGGTGTCGATGCAGATCGTCTCCAACATCGAGCTTTTCGTGAACTGGGGCGCGGCCAGCGCGCTCGGGGTGGTGCTTCTGGTGCTGACCCTGATGGTGCTGTGGGTGGCCTCGCGCTTCGTGCGGCTGGAACAGATGACGGGAGGAGGCCACTGATGATCGGCTGGCTGAGATCCCCCGCCTCGGAAACGC
>Ga0307952_1001289_pt1 | contig 12574 bp, 11 predicted proteins | sample OrgLakmetagen376_FD_201821 | JGI IMG/M metagenome (GOLD analysis project Ga0307952, IMG submission 201821) | Saline water microbial communities from Organic Lake, Antarctica - #376 | ecosystem: Environmental > Aquatic > Non-marine Saline and Alkaline > Saline | place: Antarctica: Organic Lake...
GATGAAGTTGAAGAGTTACGCGGATGCGGTGCGTCTCTCGGAGAATCCCCCACATGCAACCGCCGCAAAACACGCGGGAATTTCGGCGAAAACCGCACAAGGGAAGTGAGACTGATCTGGGTGGCGGGGCGGAGACCGATGTTGATGCCGCAATCTCCCGCCAGCGCAGCTTCGACAGCGACCTTTGGGTAATAGAGGTCGAGGACGCCAAGGGCCGTCATCTGCTGGAAGAGGACGGGCTTGCATAGGCGCATTTTAGAGCAGCCCGGCCATTTCGGCGAATGGATGCAAGGGCGCTTGGGGCCGGACGGGCCGGTGGTTTTGGTCAGCCTGCCGTTCCCACGCCCGGTGCTGCGGGCATGGCATATCGCGGGGCGGGGGCCACTGCGCCTATCCGGCGCTGGGCTGACAGCGGGCCAGGCGCGGCACTTTTTGCAACGGCTGGGCTGTCCCCTGACGGGCCGTGTGCAGATGAAGCCCCTTGTGCCGCCGGGGCAAGGCATGGGCGTGTCCACCGCGCGGCTTGTGGCGTTGGCGCGGCTGGCGGGGTGCGCCGCGCCGGACGCCGTCTTGGCCCGCGCCTGTCTGCGCGCCGAAGGGGCAAGCGACCCGCTCTGGTGCGCCGCGCCCGAGAGGATCCTCTGGGCCTCGCGTTTGGGGCAGCGGCTGGGCGGCCTGCCCGAATTGCCGCGCTACCAGATTATCGGCGGCCTGTGGGGCGCTGGGCAACCGACGGACCCCACCGACAGCCGCTTTCCCGATATTTCGGATATCTTGGGTGCATGGCAAAGCGCCCGAACCCTTGCGGAGTATGCAGCGCTCGCTTCGGAAAGTGCGGCGCGCTGTGTGGCACTGCGCGGCCCGGTGGCCGATCCCACTGCGCGGCTGGCGCGCAATTTGGGCGCGTTGGGCTGGGCGGCAGCGCATACCGGCAGTGCGCGCGGTCTGATTTTTGCTCCCGGCACCGCCCCGCACACCACCGCCGCCCAGTTGCGCGCGGCCGGGTTCCGCAATCTGGTGGCGTTCCAGGGCGGTGCCAGATGAGTCCAGCCCGCCGCGCTACGTTGGCGGGAGGATCAGCGCGGGCTTGGCTGTGAGCCATGCGCGAAGCGGTCAAGCTGCGCTTCTACCGCGTCGATCAGCGGGCGCGGGGCCGGATCGATGAACGCAGTCAATCTGTCCCTGTCCTCTAGGCACCGGGCATGCAGACTTGCAGTATCTTCGAGCAACCGTAGCTGCTGGGCCAGTGTCGGTCGGTCCAGACAGATGCGACCCGTCGTTTCCAGCACATCGGCATGGGCCGGTGCGTTCGAGGACAGGTAGGGCAGGCTGAGAAGCGCCGCACCGCACCGGACACAATCGGCGCCGACACCGGAACAGGGCGTGATTGCAAGCGTGCGACCGGGCGTGACCACGTCTTCCAGCGGCTTGCCGGTGGCGTTTTCCCATGTCACGCCTTCCAGCTGCGCCATAAGCGCTGGCATCTTGTCCATCGGCCAGACCGGGTTGGCTCTTATCCGCAAGGTGTAGCGCAGGTCTGTCGGCAAGTTTGTCAGAATGTCCGACAACATTGCAGGGCTGTTCATGGCGTTGTCCAGCAAAACCAGAAGCACCGGCAAGGCTTCGGGATGCGGGGCGGCGATTGCCATGTCATCAACCATCAATTCGCGGCTGCCAAGTGCCACCATCTCGTTTGGGACACCCCATTCGGACAAAAGCCGCGCGGAATGCTTGTCAGAGACGATGAACCCTGCGGGCAGGCTGGCGTGCTCGCGGGCGTAGTCTATGGGCATGGCCGGCATGCGCGGACTTAGCGCGCGGGGCGTGACCACCAGTGTCGGAACGCCTGCGCGGCGGCATGCGAAATTCGTACGCCGCTCATCTGGGGTGTTGTAATTTCCGTTGCGCAAGAAAGCTGCCGGTGACATCCGCCGCGCCATACGCTCCAGACAGGTGGCGTGCAAAGCTACATGGAACAGATGTGGTATCTTGTAGCGAAACATCGGCGCCATCACCGGATCGACGCGGCCCAGCCATGGCGCAATACGCGCCTGCCGCCGGATCAGCCGAAGCGCCAGCGCTGTGGCCTGAACCAGTGCGCCGGGGCCGCCACCTTCAAAATGGGCAGAGACCACGTCCGCTGCGTAGCCGTCGCTACCGGCCCAGGGGCGTTCCTTCGGGTGCACCCCGGTCAACTCATACCCCTTGGCACGCAAATCCGCGATCAAGGGGCCGTAGCGGTGTTTTTCAAAGTTTGCACTTGAAACCAGCAACCGCTTGGCGCTGTCCTGTGATTTGGCGGCGCGCGAAGCCGGACGGGCCAGCCCAACGCGCAGGCAGGACCGCATCAAATACCGCCACATCCCGATTCTGTCGGAGCTGGAGAACATCACCGCCGCCAGCCCGGACGGGAACTGTGACGGGTCTGGGGTGGCCAATCCGAACTCGTCGCGGAGCGCGCGAATGAAAGGCTCGGGCGCGCGAAACCCCTTTGTCATGTGCAGCACCGTGCCGCTGCCGACCCGGTCGGCCAGATCTGGTTGTGCGCGCGCTGCCTTGATTTGTTCCAGCAGGAACAACCACAGCACCGGTCCGGCAATCCCGTCACGCTTGGCATAAATCCAGCCGCCCTCGAACAATAGCAGATCGCTGTCATGGCGGTCTGGCAGATCATACTGTGCCCGGAAAAACCGAAACAGACGGGCAATCGCGCGATCCATGCAAGCCAGCGTCTCGGACCAGCCAAGATGGCGCGACAAGGGCTCTCCGTCGAGGAACAGGTCCGCGATGGTCGGCGCCCCCTTCAGCAGCGCCAGTCCCGGCACGTCGCGCCGCATCGGATCGGGAACAGGGGTGTTCATGGGGTACCCGCCTGCGTGGTCTGGGGGATCATGCCAAGCGTGGGCGCGGCCAGACCGCAAGCTGACCAGTAGCTTAGCTGAGTGGGATCTTGCGAGCCGATCAGGCGCGTCAGGTCGGCATGTTCCTGCGCGGTATCGAGGGCCAGCCGCAGATGGCTGTCATCGCGCGCCTGTTCCAGCGACAGGACCCTCAGCTTTGAAAGCTGGCGATACAGGTGCTGGGTAACGTGTTCGCGTTCAGCCTCGGCTGCGCTGTCCGACAGGGTTGCATAGGCATCGGCGCTCATCCATTCGACAGCCACGCCGTATGGAAAGCGGCGACGGATCAGATTGCTGACAAGGTCGGCATCGCGCAAGTGGTCCATCGCGGCAGCGGCCAGTTCGGGGGCGAAAAACGGGCTGTCACCATTCACGCGCAGGAAATGGGTCGCGCCGGTTTCCGCAATCGCCTGAAGACTTCGCGCCACAAGGTCGGTGGCATGCCCGCGCACCACGCCCAGCCCCAGCGCGCGCCCGGTGTCGGCCAGCCGGTCATCTACCGCGCGGTCGGTCGTGACCAGCACACAAGACCGTGCGCCAACACGGGCGGCCCGCGCGGCGACAAGCGCGACCAGCGGGGTTCCCGCAAGCGGCATCAGCGCCTTGCCCGGCAACCGCTGCGAATCGCTGCGCGCATAGATGAAAACGACAGGCTGCATCCGCGTATCAGCCCTGCGGTTCGGCCGTGCCGGCGTTTGCTGGCGCGGGGGTCATGCCCTTTTCCTGCATCTCTTGTCCCCAATAGCTGCCGGCGCTGCCCCAGTTCGATGCGATAATCCCGACACCTGCACCCGGCCCAAGGGCCGCGTGGCGCGGCACGTCCTGCGTCAGGCGCTGCCCGACAAGCTGGGCAGGATCGGTCGCCTGAAACGCCGTCGAGGGGCGCACGAACAGCAGATCATCGGCGGTCAGCACATGCCCGGCTGGCAGATCGCGCGCGGCATAGAGCCCACGGCGGGCACGGACCTTTGTGACAAGTTCTTGTTTGGCCAGCCCCGCCGCGGGCTGGGCAAGGCTTTGGGCCGCAGCGCGAAGATGAAGGACATAGCTTTGAAGCGCCGGACCATCAAGCGCATGGGCATGGTCAAACCCCGGAAGGCTGCGGTCGGTGGTGAAGTGCTTTTCGAAAAAACTGGCCCCCTGCACAAGCGCCATGGCCGCAGAAATATCCTCTCCCGTATGGTCGGAATAGCCAACCGGCACCTCGAACGCGCGGGCCAGAAGCGCGACGCGCCCGGTATTTGCCTGCGCCAGATCACACGGGTAGGCCGAAACGCAATGCATCAGGCTAAAGTCGGTGCCCGGATGGTCGCGCTTGACCATGGCGACCATCGCCTCGATCTCGCCCATCGTGGCCATGCCGGTCGACACGATCACCCGTGGAAAGCTCTCACAGGCGCGCGCGATCAGCGCGTGATTGGTCAGGTCGGTCGAGGCGATCTTGACATAGGGCGCGCCAAGCCGCTTCAGCAATGCGATGCCGCGCTCACAAAACACAGAGGCCGAGACCGTAATGCGCACGCGGGCCGCGTGGTCCCAGATCGTCTGCCAATCGGTGTCGGACATCTCTTCGCGCGTGCGCTGCGCAAAAACAGTGCTGGGGCTGTAGACGACCGACCCGTCCGAACCGTGTTCGGGATAGTCGGGCAGATAGAGCCCGTCGGCATAGATGAACTGGAACTTGATCGAACTCGCGCCCGCTTGCGCCGCGAGGTCGATCAACTGGCAGGCACGCGCGGGATCGCCATTATGGTTGCTGCCCGCTTCGGCAATGATCTCTGGAAACTGGGTCATGGTGCTTAAACCTTCGGCCTATCGTGCAACGTGGTGATGACAGCGCGCGCCAGCGCGGTTGCGCGGCCGGGCCCGTCAAGGTGCCATGCGTTGGCGTGCATTCGCTTTAGCGCGGTAAGATCACGGATGCGCTTTGTCAACTCCGCGTCCATACCCGGTCCGCGCAGCACGCAGGCCAATGCCCCGGTGGCCATCAATGCGGCATTCTTTGGCAAACGGTCTGCGGTGGTCAGGCTAAGGGCGGGGATGGCTTGCGCGATCGCTTCGGCCAGCATGACACCATCGCCGCCGATGAACAGGTTGATATCCTGTAGAGCGCCCCATGGGGCAGCGCCGGGGGCGACATGGACCACGCGACCATCCGTGTCATCCGCCCGCAAGGGACGGCGCGGGTCGATCACGGTCAGCTGCGCGACTTCGGGCGCAGCCAACAGACAGTCGACCAGCGGGTCCAGCGCCGTGCGGTCCACGCCGCCGGACAGGCAAAGGCCGATCCGCAATCTGTCATAGATGCGTTCGCGCCGCACCAGACCTTGTGCGGTCACGAAGGCAAAGTCAGGATCGGTCAGAACCCGCGTGTCTTTGGCCAACTGCCCGGCCAGACCCGGCGGCATATCGCGCAAAAGCACATGTGTCGCGACATCGGCATCGGCGCAGACCGGCGAAATCAGGATGCGCGGGAATACGTGCTGCGCGGCATCGCGTGTTGCGCTTGGCAGGTCCAGCGCATCCACAACCAACGCAGCACACGGATCGCCAAGCGTGGCCGTTGCGGCCAGCCCCCGCGCTTTCGCAAAGGCCTGGCCTGCGGCATCGGCATCAAGGCTCAGCCGACATGTGACGCCTTCGCCCTCCAACCCCGCCATCAGGGCCGCACTGCGGGCCAGATGCCCCATACCGACACTGGCCCCGGCCTGCACATGAAACAGCACCGGCAGGCGCTCTTCAGGTCGCGTTCCGGCAGGGGTGTCCGCCAAGTTCACCCGTCGCGGCCCGCACGTTCAAGATACTGCTGCATCATGTCCTTGAACCGGGCAAACTGTGCAAATTGCTCGGCCCCTTTGGCGGTCCAGTCCGGGGCAAGCCCGACATGATCCTGCGCGGTATAGCCGCCCTTGCTGATTGTCGCTGCCAACGTGTCGGCAAAACCGGTCCCCAGTTCAACCATGTTCAGCGTGGCCGGGGTCAGGCCCAGATCGTCGAACAGCGACATGGCGCGCTCGTCATAGACAATGTTCACGGTCGGCGTGCCAAACGAAATCGCGGGCAGGGTCGCGTGCAGCCGGTAGCTGACCACCATGCTCGCCGATTTCAGCAGCGACAGATACTGGTAGACATCGTTTGTATACACCGAGTCCACCTGCTTGGTGTAGCGAAAGGCGGTCGCAAAATCGAGGTCGCGGCTGTCATTGCACAGAATGCGGATACGCTTGTGGCCTGCATCGCGCAGCGCGTCGATGGCGCGCTCGATATCAAGCTGGATACGGCTCTGGAACAAGTAGGGCACATTCATCAGCCCCGGCGTGCGCACCGAAATCAGCGCGCCCGCATCTTCGTTTTCCGGCAGGGAGGGCAGGTTGCCCGCGTAGCGATTCATATTGATGGTCGGGCACCATCCAAGCTGGTCCCGTGCATTGATCTTGGACAGATAGTCATGCGTGGCCGTGTCGCGCGACAACGAAATATCGGCCCGCCCCAGCAGGGTTGCGAGCTTCGAATCGGGGATCACGTCCGACCGGTCGGACAGGTTGCCGTGCCGGTCATAGATCCGCCCGCGCGAATTCGAGAACAGCATCAATGGCGGTTGCAGGGCCGCCAGCGCGCGCGGGTCGACCGCGATCTCGTCGTTTTCATACAAGTTGCCCCCGCCGACGATGACACCATCGGCGAAGCGGTTAATCTCGTGGACTGTGCCCGCGCTCAACCCCGCCTTTGTGGTGCTTTCATGCTTGCTGGTCGCAGGGTATTCGATGACCGAAACGAGCCGCCCGAAGGTTTCATACAGCATATGGCGCAATGCGAAATTGATCGCATGATTGCCGACATTATAGCCAAGTGGCCTGATATTCGCGATCGTATACATGTGCTCTCCTAGTTTGGATGGCCGGTCAGGCCTTGGCGTTTGGTTGTGGAATGACTGGCTTCCCATGCAAGGCTATGCGCGATAATTCGGCTCAGATCGGCATATTGCGGGCGCCAGCCCAATGCGTCCGCAAGGGCGCGGCCATCCGCAACAACCTGCGCCAGATCGCCCGCGCGGCGCGGGGCTGTCTGAATCGGCAGGGCTGATCCGGTTGCTGTTTCAAGTTCCTTGATCACATCGCGCACGCTGTAGCCGCTGCCATAACCGCAATTGAAAATGCGATTGCGCGCGGCCCCAGCACCTTGTTGCAGCGCCATTATATGTGCCTGCGCCAGATCAGAGACATGAACGAAATCGCGCACGCCGGTCCCGTCGGGCGTCGGCCAGTCAGTGCCGTAGATCGTCAGGGAAGGGCGGTGTCCGCAGGCCGTCTCGCAAGCCAGCTTTATCAGATGCGTGGCCGCGGGCGTGGATTGGCCCGCGCGGCCATCGGGGTCGGCCCCGGCGACGTTGAAATACCGCAGGATGGTATAGTCCAGTATGCCCGTGGCGGCGGTATCGCGGATCATGCGCTCGGCCATGAGCTTGGTCGCACCATAGGGTGATAGCGGGTCGGTCGGGGCGTCCTCTGCGATCGGGGCGCCCGCTGTGTCGGCCCGGTAAACCGCCGCGGTTGAGGAAAAGATGATCCGCCCGACCGCCGCTCGCGCCATTGCCCCCAGCAAGCTGAGCGTGGCGCCGATATTGTTGCCGTAATAGCCCAGCGGGTCGGCCACAGAGTCCGGCACGACGGTCGAAGCAGCGCAATGGATTACGGCGCCCACTTCGTGGCGCCGCATGATCTGCTCCAGCGCGTCCCCGTCGCGCAGGTCGACCTGCTCGAACGCGGCTCCGTCCGGTACAAGCCAGCGCAACCCGGTGCATAAATTGTCGGCAACGACCACCGTGTGACCGGCATCCAGCAACGCCAGAGCAATGTGACTGCCGACATAGCCGGCCCCCCCGGTCACCATGACGGGGCGGGACAGAATTGGGTCTGGCTCAAGATGCGGGATGGGCATTTGCAATCCTCTGGAACGTGTCGTTTTCGGCCATGAGGGCATCCCACGGTGCAAAGCCTGCGAGGCGGCCTTTGTCGAGCACGATGATGCGGTCGCAGCTGCGCACGGTGCTCAGGCGGTGGGCGATCAGCAGGATGGTCTTGTCGCCGGGCAGCGCGTCGATGGCCGACATCACGTCGCGCTCGGTGGCATTGTCGAGCGCGCTGGTCGCTTCGTCGAACACGATCAACTCGGCATTGTGATACAGCGCCCGCGCGATCCCCAGCCGCTGGCGTTGCCCGCCCGACAGCCGCACACCGCGTTCGCCCACCGGGGTGGCGTAGCCTTCCGGCAGGTCCGACAGGATGAACTCATGCAGTTGCGCGCGTTTCGCGCAATCCTCGACCCGCGCGGTATCGACCTGCTCGGGTGCGATGCCAAGGGCGATATTGCTGGCAATACTGGAATCGGTCAGGAAAATCTCCTGCGGGACATAGCCCAAGCTCTGCTGCCAGGCGCGCAGGTTGTCCTCGGTGATGACGGTGTCATCGGCGCGCAACACGCCCGCTTGCGGGCGCAACAGGCCCAGCGTGATATCGGCCAGCGTCGTCTTGCCCGCGCCTGTCGAGCCGACAATCCCGATCCGCTCGCCCGCGCGGATGGTCAGGCTGACATCGCGCAACCCGCGGTCGGTCGTGTTGGGATAGCTGTAGCTGACCCCCTCGAACCGCAACTCCCGCGAGAGACCAAGACCCGGCGGCATGGTTTTCGGCGGACCTGATGACGGAACAGGGACCCGCAACTCTCCCGCCACATGGCGCACGACGGCGGTGCCGAATTCCAGCTTTGCGGCGGAACTGTAGAGCCTCGACAATTCCGGCAAGATCCGCTGGCCCGCAAATGCAAACACCCCGATCACAGGCACAAGCGCGCCCAGACCGGTGCCACCCTCGTAGCTGGCCCGGTCCACAAGCAACAGGCACAGCAGGATGATCCCGCCGAACGCCACGGATTGAATGACGAATTGCGGCAATGCCGAAATCGCATTCGCCTTCACCTGCACATGCGCCATGTCCAACGCGGTTTTCTGGAACCGGGACAGAAGGAAACGCTCGCGACCAAGCGCCTTGATATCCTTGATTCCGCCGAACGCCTCGTTGGTGACTCGGTAGCGCCCGGAATTGTGGCGCACACGCGCCATACCAAGCCGGTCCAGAACCCCGCGCAACCCCAGAAACAATATCCCGTAGCTGCCACCGAGGACCGCCAGCGCGATAAAGGCGATAACCGGGTCCGCCCAGATTATCACCGCGAGGATGGCCAGCGCCGAAAGCGCACTCGCGACCATTTCTGCGGCGGGACGGAAGAACGAACTGACCACCTGCAGACTTTCATCGAGGATCGATTTGCTCAGATGCCCGCTATGGCGGTCCAGAAAAAACTCGTAAGGTTGGCATAGATAGGTTTGCAACAGACGCAAAGAGATCGAGTGCATCTGCAACATCGTGAATTTCAAAACGAGATAGGTTTTCAGAAGCTGGATCAGGTTCGAAAGAGTGATGACCAGCAGCGACGCAACGCCGAGACCAATGACGAACCCGTAGTCGCTCTGAAATCCGAAAAAGTCATAGGCCCATTGCAGGGCCGGTGTGGAGTGTATGCGGTCACGATCCGCGAGCACCGCAAGGAACGGAAAAATCGACACGACCATAAATGCCGAGGAGAGCGCCGCGAAAACCACGATCCCAAGCATCCAGCGCGCGCGGCGCTTCTCGGCTCTGGTCAGCAGGCTCCACGCCACTTTCCATACGCTGAGATTAGAGAGCGGTAAGCTGGTCACGGGAGTTCTGCCGTTCTTTCTGCACCTGGCGCTGGCTGTGACGAGTTAGCCGTTTTCCGCTGGAAAGGAAAGTCCGTATCTCCCCTCTATGTCCGGCCCGAAACGTCGATGCCCGAACCTTCCGCGCGGGGCAAGCTTTCGGGCCGGAGCGGTTGACATCCACTGCATGAGGGCCCTCGGCCGTCGGATGTGGTAGTCCTTCCGCGGTTGATCATGTGGCCTTGCTCTGACCCTGCCGCGAACGCGGATGCTTCGCGCAGCGTGCGGGAAGAAGGATCGAGAGCGCGCGCCGCCACAGGCCGCCATCGCGGTTTCGGACCGGCCCAATGGCGCAGGTGACCCGCACTGTCGCCCCCGCAAAGCGCGGACGCAGCACGCAGGGCGCGGTGAAGCCCGCTGATCATGCGGGCAGGGCGATACGGTCTTTTCATCTTTGCGGAAAGCCGCTAAGTCAGCGCAGCAGTTCCAGATTGCAGCAAGCACGGCAGTTTCTCATTGACCAGCTTTCCGACCTCCAATCTCGGCGTGTGGAAAAAGGCGTGGAACCTGCTCGATTCCGCTGAAAAACGGCGCGCACGCTGGATGTTGTTCGTCGTTGTCCTGGCGGCGCTCTCCTCGGCCTTCATGGTTGTCTCGATCTTTCCGTTCCTTGCGGTGCTTGCAGATCGCGACACCATTCAGCGGAATTCCAGCTTGTTGTGGCTGTACGAGACATTCGGATTCCAGAGCGACTACGCGTTCCTTGTGGCACTCGGCATCGGCTCTTTTCTCGTGATTGCTCTGTCGAACCTGATCCAGATGCTCAAGACATATCTCGTCTTGCAGTTCACAAACATGCTGACCTATTCGGTCAGCATTCGTTTGCTAGAACGATACTTGCGGTCGGGCTATGTCTATTTTCTGAACAATCACACGACGAAACTTAACAAGACCATCCTGACGGAAAGTTCGCAGATCGTCGCAAATTTCTTCCGTCCTGCATCGGAACTGATCGCCAGCACCCTCGCGGCGCTCGCAATTGTGACCGTGGTGATCTGGGTCGATCCGGTGATCGCGCTGATCGCCTTGTTGATGCTGGGTGGCAGCTATGGAGCAATCTTCCTGTGGTCACGCGCGTTTCTGGACCGCTTGGGATCGGCCCGCATCCAGCATAACGGGGCCCGGTTCCGCATTGTCGGCGAGGCGTTTGGCGGCATCAAGAGCATGAAGATCACAGGCCGCGAACACCAGACGCTGGAACGCTACCACGGTCCCTCGCTTGCCATGGCGGATGTGCAGGTCAAGGCCAACGTGGTCTCTAGTCTTCCGCAATTCGTGGTCCAGTCCGTGGCCTTCGGCGGGATTATTGTGGTTTGCCTGTTGCTGGTCGACCGGGCGCGCTACGAACAGGGCGCGGCCTTGGGGGAATTGCTGCCGCTGATCGGTGTATTCGCCTTTGCCGGACAACGCATCCTGCCAGAGCTGGGCAAGCTATACGGCTCGGCGACCAAGCTGGCCTTCGGTGCAAGCGTCGTGCGGCATGTGACGCAGGAACTCGCTCAGATGCGCGACCTGCCGCCGTTGCCAGAGTCGATCCCGCCGGGTCTTGGTCTCTCGCGGGAGTTGCGGTTCGAGGGGGTCAGCTACAGCTATCCCAACACGACCGACCGCGGGTTGCGCGATGTCAGCCTGACCATCCGCGCGGGCGAGCGGATCGGGATTGTCGGCTCGACAGGCGCGGGCAAGACGACGCTGGCCGATATCACGCTGGGCCTGTTGCGCCCGCAAGCGGGCGTGTTGCGCGCCGATGACACCGTCATCACCGAGGACAACCTGCGCGCCTGGCAGCAGAGCTTGGGCTATGTCCCGCAGGAGATTTTCCTGACCGATTCCAGTATTGCCAGCAATATCGCCCTTGGCATCGCACCCGAGCAGGTCGATACCGCGCGGGTCGAGGATTGCGCGAAACGCGCGCAACTGCATGAGTTCATCCTGTCGGACCTGCCGGAAGGCTACGCCACCCCGGTGGGCGAACGCGGTGTGCGGCTGTCGGGCGGGCAACGCCAGCGGCTGGGGATCGCGCGGGCGCTGTATCACAATGCCGAGTTGATCGTGTTCGACGAAGCGACCAGCGCGCTCGACAATGCCACCGAGCGCGACGTGATGTCGGCCATCGACGCGCTGCCCGGCGACAAGACCATCCTGCTGATCGCCCACCGCCTGAGCACCGTGCGCAACTGCGACCGGATCATCGTGCTCGACAAGGGCCGTCTCGCAGGCTTCGCACCGTGGGATGACCTCATGGCCGAAAACGACACGTTCCAGAGGATTGCCAGCGTGCATCCAACGACCTGAACCGTCGAGGCGGCTGCAAGACTGGCCCCGCCGCTACCGCAGAATCATGACTTGCCCGTCGACCAGACCGAATGTGGCTTCCATCCGCATGGTCCGGTCCATGGATTGAAACAAGGCCCCGCCGTCGCGCATCACCCGCACCAGCGGGCCTAGTTGCTGGGTGCTGAGCGCATAGTCCAGCCCGCGTTCGGGCAGGCCATCTGCAATTTCTAGAAACCCTTGTCGGATTTCGTCGCGGAGTGTCGATAGGGGATCTTGCCAGACAATGACAATATCTTCGAGAAGCGGTGTCATCATGGTCAGGATCTGGTCGATATTGCGCGCTTCAAGAGCGCGCAGCGCCGTGAGGCCCATCTCTTGTGCCAGCGATGAGGGCAGTGCCGCTGCCGGTTCAAGTCGGTGCGTGAAATCTGGCCCGAAGCTCTCAAAGCGCAGCTCCGCCCGAAACGGGCTCGGCCCGCTGCTGCGCCTTCTCGATGAAGGGATGATCGAACCGGAACATGCGGTGGACGAGTTCCTCTTTGCCAGCGCCGAAGCCCGCTGGGAGGCGGCGCGTGCAGCCCTTCCGGATCTCGACCGGTTG